>Ga0222654_1000020_pt1 | contig 157230 bp, 159 predicted proteins | sample AntAcemetagen421_FD_179805 | JGI IMG/M metagenome (GOLD analysis project Ga0222654, IMG submission 179805) | Saline water microbial communities from Ace Lake, Antarctica - #421 | ecosystem: Environmental > Aquatic > Non-marine Saline and Alkaline > Saline | place: Antarctica: Ace Lake...
TCAATATTACCGACCATGCTGAATGCTGCTTCGGGCAAATCATCATATTCGCCGTCAAGGATACCTTTGAAACTACGGATCGTGTCAGCAAGAGTGACGTAAACGCCAGGAGTGCCTGTAAAAACTTCCGCCACGTGCATGGGCTGAGAGAAGAACTGTGACACTTTACGAGCACGGTATACCGTGAGCTTATCCTCTTCAGGCAGCTCGTCCATACCCAAAATTGCGATGATGTCTTTGAGTTCTTTATACTTCTGCAAAACCCCTTTAACGCCCTGAGCAACATTATAGTGCTCCTCACCGACAACTAATGGATCTAATTGCCGAGACGTAGAATCAAGCGGATCAACCGCTGGATAAATGCCCAAAGACGCAATATCCCGAGACAAGGTCACCGTTGAGTCCAAGTGCGCAAAGGTCGTCGCTGGTGAAGGGTCAGTCAAATCGTCTGCTGGCACATAAACTGCCTGAATCGAGGTGATAGAGCCGGTTTTTGTTGTCGTAATTCGCTCTTGAAGCATGCCCATTTCTTCAGCCAATGTTGGCTGGTAGCCAACAGCAGAAGGCATTCGACCTAGCAGTGCTGATACTTCAGTACCGGCAAGCGTGTATCGATAGATATTGTCAATAAACAACAACACATCCTTGCCGTCATCACGAAACTTCTCGGCCATGGTCAAACCCGAAAGCGCAACTCTTAAACGGTTACCGGGAGGTTCGTTCATCTGACCAAAGACCATCGCAATCTTGTCGAGAATCCCAGCATCCTTCATCTCATGGTAGAAATCGTTACCTTCCCGAGTTCGTTCACCCACTCCAGCGAATACCGACAAGCCACTGTGTTCTGTTGCAATGTTGTTAATGAGTTCGAGCATGGTCACGGTCTTACCAACACCGGCACCACCAAACAACCCGACCTTACCGCCTTTCGCGAAAGGACAAATCAGATCGATCACCTTCACGCCGGTCTCAAGAAGATCACGGCCGCCAGCTTGCTCATCGTAAGTGGGGGGATCGCGGTGAATCGGCATGCGGACTGTCTCGCCGATTGGACCTTTTTCATCAATTGGCTTACCGAGCACATCCATCATCCGGCCCAGGGTCGCTTCACCCACGGGAACCGAAATCGGTGCATTGGTATTGCTCACCTCTAAGCCGCGCGCGATACCATCAGAGCCACCCATTGCGATGGTACGAACAACACCATCACCCAGCTGCTGCTGGACTTCCAGCGTTAGCTCGTTGCTATCAACAGTCAGCGCGTCGTAGATACCCGGTACTTCGTCCCGGGGAAACTCAACATCAATAACCGCACCAATTACCTGTACGATACGTCCGCTACCCATTCTCAATTCCTCTTAAAATTTAGGGCCGGAGTAAAACTCAGACCTAGGTCGTTAAATTCTGTTAGGTAGGTGCCGCCTCGGTTAAACCGCTGCCGCACCACTCACAATTTCTGACAATTCTTGCGTGATAGCCGCTTGTCTGGCGTTGTTCATCACGAGTTCAAGCTCATCTATTAGGTCACCAGCATTATCGGTCGCACTCTTCATCGCGATCATCTTTGCCGCCTGTTCACAGGCAACATTCTCAACAACAGCTTGATAGATTTGGCTCTCAAGAAACCGAGTCAGTAGGCCATCCAGCAGCTCGCGAGCGTCGGGCTCATAAATGTAATCCCAGCGGTGCTGCATCTCCTCATCCGATTCCGGATCGAGCGGGACCAGCTGATGAACCATCGGTGATTGGGTCATCGTGTTGATAAACACATTGTTCGCCAAGAAAATCTTGTCGACCTTGCCAGCTTCAAAAGCATCTAACATGACTTTGATACTGCCGATAAGATCGCCCATAGCCGGGTTGTCACTAGAGTGACTGGTGGCTGCAATCACATTGCCGCCATAGCTTTTGAAAAATTGAGCACCCTTATTGCCGATCAGGCATAGATCAACTTCAGCACCGACCTCGACCCAGGTCTTGATATTCTTGACCGTTGCTTTCAGTAGATTGATATTGAGACCGCCACACAAACCTTTATCGGTGGTCACAATAATGTAGCCAACACGCTTCACCTCGCGCTCAACCATGAACATGTGTCGATACTCGGGAGAAGCATTGGCTACATGACCAATCACCGATCGGATACGGTCCGCATAGGGACGACCACGCGCCATGCGCTCCTGTGCTTTGCGCATCTTACTAGCAGCAACCATTTCCATCGCTTTGGTAATCTTAGCGGTGTTCTTGATGCTACCAATCTGTTTTCGCAGTTCTTTGGCGTTTGCCATATTACTTAACCTACCAGGTCTGAGTGGACTTGAACTTGTCCAGAGCTTCTTTCATTGCGCTGATCACTTCTGGGCTGTAGGCACCATTGGTGTTGACGTCTTCCATAAAAGCGGCGTGCTCAGAGTTCATGTAAGAGATCAGTGCTGCCTCAAAATCGAGCACCTTGGCGACAGCAACGTCAACCAAATAACCTTCGTTCGCCGCGAACAGAACAATGCCCATCTCAGCTACTGACATTGGTGAGTACTGCTTTTGCTTCATCAGCTCGTTAATACGTTCGCCATGCTCAAGCTGTCGGCGAGTCGCGTCGTCGAGGTCAGACGCGAACTGAGAGAATGCAGCCAGCTCCCGATATTGCGCTAACGCTAATTTGATGCCGCCGGAAATTTTCGACATGAATTTCACCTGGGCATCACCGCCGACACGAGAGACAGAAATACCAGGGTTCATCGCTGGACGTTCACCCGCGTTGAACTTGTCGGTTTCAAGGAAAATCTGGCCATCGGTGATCGAAATTACATTGGTCGGAACGAAAGCAGAAACGTCGCCGGCCTGGGTCTCAATGATGGGCAATGCCGTCAAAGAACCCGTCTTGCCTTTCACTTCGCCATTGGTAAAGTTTTCAACATACTCGGCATTGACTCGAGCAGCTCGTTCCAACAACCGGGAGTGCAGATAGAAAACGTCACCAGGATAAGCTTCTCGTCCTGGTGGTCGACGAAGCAGCAAAGAAATCTGTCGATAAGCCCAGGCTTGTTTGGTCAGATCATCATAAATAATCAGCGCATCTTCGCCACGATCGCGGAAGTACTCACCCATCGCACAACCGGCGTAAGGAGCGATGTACTGCATAGGCGCAGGGTCTGCGGCACCTGCCACAACGATAATGGTGTTTTCCATTGCGCCATGCTCTTCCAGGGTACGAACCACGTTCGCCACTGAAGAAAACTTCTGACCAATCGCGACATAAACACACTTAATGCCCGACTTCTGCTGGTTGATAATGGTGTCGATGGCGATAGCAGTTTTACCTGTCTGGCGGTCGCCAATAATCAGCTCTCGCTGACCTCGACCGACTGGAATCATCGAGTCGATACATTTCAATCCAGTTTGCACCGGCTGGTCAACGTGCTTTCTCGCGATAACACCTGGCGCTACCTTCTCTACCGGAGAAGTGGTCTTGGCATTCAAGGCCCCTTTGCCATCAATCGGGTTACCCAGGGAATCCACGACACGACCCAGCAGCTCAGGACCTGTCGGTACTTCTAGAATACGGCCGGTGCACTTGGCAGTCTGGCCTTCGCGCAAACCTTTGTAGTCACCCAATACAACAGCACCGACAGAGTCGCGCTCCAGGTTCAAAGCAAACCCAAACAGGTTTCCTTCAAATTCAATCATTTCACCATTCTGCACATCGGCAAGACCGTGAATTCGGACAATACCGTCAGATACACTGACGATCGTACCTTCGTTTCGAGCTTCTGATGAGACATCAAGCTTTTCAATTCGCTGCTTGATAATCTCACTGATTTCGGAAGGATTCAGTTGTTGCATGTTCCGTTCCTCGAGGAATGGTTAATTAAATTAGTTAAGTGCTAAAGCCAGCTTATTCAGTTTCCCGCGCACAGAATGATCAGTGACCGTATCTTCTGCTCGGATAACAACACCACCCAAAAGGGTCGGATCTACCGTTGTCATGAGGCTAATGTCACGCTGAAGATTTTTCTTCAGCGCTGCTGTCAAAATATCCTTGTCGGCGTCTTCAACCTCAAAGGCGCTAGTGATCTGAATCTCCATGGTCTTTTCATGGTTAGCTCTAAATGTTTCAAACATCCTGCAAATCTCAGGCAGTAGGGCGATCCTGTTGTAGCCTGACAATATATGGACGAAATTTTGACCGTGGGCACTAAGCTCTTCACCCATAATGCTAATCAACAATTCTGCTTCGTCCTCGGCGGAGAGCGTGGGATCTTCAAGAGCGCTATTCACCGTTTCATCCGATACCGTTGCCGCCAGTTGATTGAGCATTCTTGACCAGGTCATTAACCCGGAAGCCTCATCAAGCGCACTTGAAAAAGCCGCTCGAGCATAAGGACGGGCGGCAGTTGAGTTTTCTACTTCAGCCATGCTGCACCTATAGTTGCCCTGAGAGCTTATTCAACATCGTTTGATGCGCGCTTCTGTCGATCGTTGCTTCGAGTATTTTTTCTGCGCCTTCAACGGCAAGTTCACCAACACGACCTCGCAACACTTCGCGCGCTCTCGTAATTTCCTGATCAATTTCAGCTTGTGCACCAACCTTTACACGGTCGGCTTCTTCCGTCGCCTGGACTTTGGCATCTGCTACGATTTGAGTCGCTCGGCTCCTCGCTTGAGCCAATAGCTCGCCCGCTTCTTTTTTCGCTTCGGCGAGTTCTAGTTCAACGACGTTATTGGCCTCTTCGAGCTTCTCTTCCGCGGCGGCTGCCTTTTGAAGACCTTCTGCCAAAGCGGCTTGTCTTTCTCGCAAAACAGTGATCAATGGTGGCCAGACGTACCGCATACAGAACAAGACAAACATCACAAAAGCGATCATCTGCCCGATCATAGTTAGGTTAATTGTCACGATTCACCTCTCTCTTTGGAGTAGCTGCTTATAGAGCGAAGATCATGTAGAGGGAAATACCCACTGCGATAATCGGTACCGCGTCTACTAGAGCCAGGGAGATAAACAGCTGCGTCATCAGCATTGGCTGTAATTCAGGCTGTCGAGCAACGCCTTCGATATATTTACTACTCAAAATACCAATGCCCAAACTACTGCCGATAGCGCCTAAGCCCATCAGCAATGCACCGGCCAACAAAATCATTGGATCCATTTTTTCCTCCTAGGAAAGTTCTTAAAGGTTAGTGTTCATCAACTGCGCAAGCCTGCGTGAGAAATACGATGGTCAACACCATAAACACAAAAGCCTGCAAACTAATAATCAATATATGAAAGATCGCCCACGGCAATGAAAGTGCCCACTGGGCGTAAAAGGGCAAAAGGGCTATCAGAATAAAAATCATCTCGCCGGCGTACATGTTGCCAAATAGACGCAAACCGTGAGAAAGCGGCTTACCGATCATATCGACAGTCTCGAGGATAAAATTAAAGGGGTATGCGAGCGGGTGATTAATCGGATGCTGGAAAAGACCTGTGGCAAATTTGATCGGGCCTTTGATCTTTATACTGTAGAAAATCACCAGGAAGAACACGCCCACCGACATGCCAAGCGTCACATTCGGATCCGTCGTCGGTACTATCTTAAAATAGGGGGCGCCTAATGCAGCGGCCACTGCTGGAATCAAATCGATCGGTATCAGGTCCATCATGTTCATCAGGAACACCCAAACCAAAATCGTTAACGATAGCGGGCCAATGACAGCATTGGGTCTCGTACCAAAGATTTGCTGGATATTATTCTCGACAAATTCCACGACAAATTCACAGAAGTTTTGCATACCACCGGGCACACCACTGGTGGCTTTCCTGGCGCCGAACATGAAAATCGCAAGAAAGACAAACCCTAGCGTCACAGACCAGCCAAGGGTGTCCAGGTGAACGGCGTAAAAGCCCATCGCAGCGACTTGCTCTGCATTTTGTGCGATACCCCAGGAACCATCAGGAAACTGACCATAGGTCAGGTTCGTAATGTGGTGCTGAATGTACTCGCTCGAATTTTCTGCCATTTTACAAAAACCCTACTCAACCACTTTTCTTTGTCTACTGACCGCTTCATGGTAATAACCCACACATGGCGCGACCAGAAACCCAACAAACATGACTGAAAAAAATATAATTTCTTCTATCGATGCGACAAATTTAAACACCAGCGCCATCGATACCGCTGCCAGCGAATATTTAGCTAATTCTGACCTGATGACATTCAATGCCGCAATACCCGGATTCGCCGTGTATCTAAAACCAACCCAAATCGAAGCGCTCGTCGCTAAAACCGCAATGCTACCACCCAAGAACGCCGAGTATCCGGCAGACCAGCTAAATAATGAAGCTATTATTGAAGCTGCCACGACATACAGCAAAAACCCTTGAGCAATTTTTCGACCCATTTTCGATCCATTTTCGATCCAGGCGTTCAGAACGCACCACAAATAGTGAAGGTGAATTGAACGGGGAACCTTTATGAAAAAATCACCCTGAAACGGGCCGCGAGTATAGTGATTTCAGTATTCAGGTTCAACTTAGATTAACGCTAACTAGCAAGGTTTTCTCGAGCTTAATGTCCGGTTTTTTTATTTTTCAGTTCAAATCGCCGAAATGGAGAAGAATGCCGTCGAGCTCATCCAGACTGTTGTAGGAAATAACGAGCTTTCCCTTCCCTTTGGCCGTGTGTTGAAGATTCACTTTTTGGCCGAGCCGATCTGCCAGTTTGTTTTCCAGGGACCGGGTATCTGCGTCGACTTTGGCGCCAGGCTTGCTCGGCTTACCGCTCAGCATCTTTCTCACCAGCGCTTCCGCCTGCCGAACATTGAGGTTTTGAGCTGCAATCTCTCTTGCCAAACTGCCTTGTTGCTCAAACGACAAGCTCAATAACGCCCTGGCATGACCCATTTCGATGTCGCCGTGAGCCAACATTTGCGCGACTTCTGGGCTTAAATTGATCAGTCTGAGAAAGTTTGTCACGGCCGTACGGCTTTTACCCACGGCATCCGCTACCTGCTGGTGCGTTAAGTCAAAATCTTCAATGAGCCGCTGCAATGCCAGCGCCTCTTCCATTGGATTCAAGTCCTCGCGTTGGATATTTTCAATCAGCGACATAGCCACTGCGGCCTCGTCGTTAACTTCTTTGATGACAGCCGGAATTTTGTCGAGACCGGCTAGTTGCGTTGCCCGCCAGCGGCGCTCGCCAGCAATAATTTCATATCGATTCTCACCCACAGACCTCAATACAATAGGCTGCATAACACCTTGCGCTCTAATAGAAGCTGCGAGCTCCTGTAGCGGCTCATCATCCATTGTCTGGCGTGGCTGATACTTACCCGGGCGAATCCACTCTATCGGTACCTCTTCGAGAATACTTCTAGCCGGGTGGCTTACATCTTGTTGCCCAGAGCGCTTTTCTGCGCCCAGCAAAGCATCAAGCCCTCGACCCAAACCACGCTTCTTAGCCACCATTATTGACCTGCTCCTTGCAAGACGCCCGCCGCCTCGTAGCGCCGGTTAATTTCGCCAGCGAGCGCCAGGTAAGCCTTCGCGCCACGGGACAAACGATCATAATACAGCACGGGTAAGCCGTGGCTCGGCGCCTCTGCAAGACGAACATTTCTCGGTACTACGGTTCTGTATACCTTGTCGCCAAAATGCTCCAGGAGCTGCAGCGACACGTCCCGGGTCAAACTATTCCGCGGGTCATACATCGTACGAACGATGCCCTCAATTTCCAGCTCCGGATTCAAGTTTTCCGTAATCCTACCAATTGTTGTGATGAGTGCTGATAAACCCTCAAGCGCATAGTATTCGCACTGCATAGGGATAATGACCGCATTGCTGGCAACAAGACCATTGATTGTCAGCAAACTCAAAGAAGGCGGGCAGTCTAAAATAATAAAGTCGTAATCAGCCTGGCACTGGCTTAAGGCCTCCTTCAATCTGAATTCGCGCCGATCTAGGTCCATAAGGTCTAACTCTGCGGCAGTCAGGTCAACGTTTGAACCTATCAGATCATATTTGGCACTCTCTGCATAAACCTTCGCCTCCAGTATGGCTGCGCCTTCAACCAACACGTCGTAAATCGACAACGCCAGTTCTGACTTATCGACACCACTACCCATCGTGGCATTACCTTGAGGGTCCATATCGATGAGCAATACTTTTCGGTGAGTGGCGGCAAGGGACGCAGCCAAATTCACGCTGGTTGTGGTTTTCCCCACACCACCCTTTTGGTTTGTAATTGCTAATACGATTGCCAAAGCAGCCTCTTATGTTGGTTCGCTGGGTCTGGTTCGCTGCAGAGCGATCAGATGCCTGTCCGCATCAAGTCCCGGCACGACAAGCTTATGTGCATCTCTAAGGAAAAAAATGCTCGGCAATGACGCAAAATCGTCCTGTAATCGGCCTTTCATCGCCAGTAGTTGCCCTTCTTCAGCAACCAGATGTCCTGCCTGGGTGACGATCTCATCTAATGTTGCAAAAGCTCTACAGATAACGACATCAAACCGCGCGGCAAAGGATTCTGCACGTGACTGCACTACGACACAATTGGTCAAGTGATGATTGATGACCATTTGCTGTAAAAACCGCGTCTTCTTACCGTTACTATCCAACAAAGTGAATTGCCTGTCAGGCATCACCATAGCGAGTGGAATACCAGGAAACCCACCGCCCGTACCCACATCAACAATAGTCCGTCCGGTAATGTAAGGATAAACGCTAAGAGAGTCGAAAATATGCTGCGGAATTATCTGCTCTATCTCTCTAATCGCCGTCAAATTATAGACTTTATTCCACTTCACCAGATCGGTGATAAATGCGCCAAGTCGCTCCGCCAGATCGGGCACCGCTTCAAGCCTGAGTTGCCTGAGACCTTCTAACATCAAATCATTTGAGATCATGCCCGACGGCGATCATCTAACTGTCGGGTTTTCTTCAAATAAATTAGCAGCAGGGAAACCGCCGCTGGCGTAATGCCGGAGATTCTTCCGGCCTGACCAATACTCTCTGGACGTACCTCCGCTAATTTTTGCCGAACTTCGTTCGAAATCCCCTGAATGAGATCGTAGTCGAGATCAATTGGAATCGGCACTTGATGCTGCGTTAGCATGCGGTCAATCTCTTCCTGCTGGCGCACGATATAACCTTCATATTTTAAATCAATTTCAATCTGCTCATTGACTTCATCGTCATCCCAATGAATACCGACCGCCGTCAGTAAAGAAGCAATGTCGACTTTCGGTCGGCGTAGCAGATCAGAGAGGTTATATTCACGACTGAGCTTTTGTCCGAGATATTCCTCGACGGCATCATCGGGCCGACACAGGTGATTGGAAAGCGTCTTTTTGCGAGACTCAATGCGTTCGAGTTTTTCACTATAACGCGCCCATCGTGCATCACCGACGAGGCCCATCTTACGACCAACCTCAGTAAGACGACGGTCAGCATTATCCTGACGCAACACAAGCCGATACTCGGCGCGGCTAGTAAACATCCGGTAAGGCTCTTTGGTCCCCATTGTAATGAGGTCATCGATCAACACACCTATATACGCTTCGTTTCTGGCAGGGCACCAGGATTCTAGACCTTGCGCGGCACGGGCAGCATTGACCCCTGCCACGAGGCCTTGAGCAGCCGCTTCTTCATAGCCGGTAGTGCCATTAATTTGCCCAGCAAAATACAAGCCTTTCATATACTTGGTTTCAAGAGACGACTTAAGATCTCGTGGCTCAAAGTAGTCATACTCAATCGCATAACCCGGTCGCGTAATAACCGCGTTCTCAAACCCCCCAATACTACGAACCAATGCTAGTTGAACATCAAAAGGCAAGCTGGTCGAAATACCATTGGGATAGAGCTCATGAGTGTTCAAGCCCTCCGGTTCAATGAATATCTGGTGACTATTACGGTCAGCAAACCGAACCACCTTATCTTCAATAGAAGGGCAGTATCTCGGGCCGACGCCGTCAATCTCGCCGGTAAAGAGAGGAGACCGGTCTAACCCAGCTCGAATGATGTCGTGAGTTTCCTCGGTTGTGTAAGTGATATGACAGTGCACTTGGGCCGGGTGCTGATCCACGTGGCCCAGGAAAGACATGACGGGTCTGGGATCCTCACCAGGCTGCGCCTCCAAACCCTCGAAGTTGACGCTTTTGCCATCAATTCTAGGGGGCGTACCGGTCTTCAGCCGACCCACACGAAAAGGCAATTCTCGCAATCTATCCGCTAATTTATTAGAAGGCGCGTCTCCCGCTCGGCCGCCCGCTTTCTTTTCCATGCCGACATGAATGATACCACCCAGGAAGGTTCCCACGGTGAGTACCACCTGCCGTGCAGAAAATCGGATGTTACCGCTCGTGACAACACCGAGCACCACATCCTCGGCTACGATCAGGTCATCGACGGACTGCTGAAAAATATGTAAATTCTTTTGGTTTTCAAGAGTTTGCCGAATCGCAGCCCTATATAGCTGGCGATCTGCTTGGGCTCTAGTCGCTCTAACCGCAGGGCCTTTACGACTGTTCAATGTTCTAAAGTGGATACCCGCCGCATCAGCAGCTGCGGCCATAATACCGCCGAGGGCGTCGATTTCCTTCACCAGATGGCTTTTACCAATACCGCCAATCGCAGGATTACAGGACATCTGTCCGAGGGTGTCTATATTTTGTGTGACTAAAAGCGTTAGGGCGCCCGAGCGCGCGGCTGCTAGAGCTGCTTCGGTGCCGGCATGACCGCCGCCAACGACAATCACATCATAAGTCGTAGGGAAATCCATTGTGACTCATTCTTCCTTTTGCAAGGGAGGGTGTAAAGGGCTCGCAAGTATACTCATCAAGCTCCTATTGTCCATTTGAATCAGTTACTTGCCGATACAAAAGGTCGAAAATATCTCACCTAGCAGGTCATCGCTGGTAAATTCGCCAGTGATTTCGATCAATGCTTCATGACAGTAGCGCAATTCTTCTGCGAACAGTTCCCCGGCTGACTGCTCCAGCAATACTTGCCTGCCCGTCATCAAATGTTCTTCCGCGCGCTTCAATGCATCAACATGCCTCGATCGGGCAATGAAATTACTTTCTGTTGTCACATTAGGTGCAAACTGATTGAGCAGCGCAGTCTTAAGATCACCAATACCGGCACCTGTCTTCGCTGAAACCCTTGTCGCATGGTAGGGGCTCGGCACTAATGCTTCAGGTAACTCGGACGCAATATCGATCTTGTTGAGCGCAACGAAAACGGCTGGTTGAGCCTCTAACCCAGCCAGTAAATGTGTTGTTTGGCTCACCCAATCAGAATCTTTCGCCGCATCGATCACCACAAGCACACCGTCTGCCGCTAACATTTCTGCTCTGGCGCGCCTGACTCCTTCAGCTTCAATTTCGTTTTCAGCCTCTCTAAGTCCCGCGGTATCGACCAGCTTTAGTGGTACACCGCCCAACGAGATGTACTCACGAATAACGTCACGAGTGGTACCCGGCATTGCCGTAACAATGGAAATATCATCGCCGACGAATTGATTCATTAAACTCGATTTTCCTGCATTGGGTTCACCAACCAATACAAGCGTAATGCCCTCTCTTAAAATCGCGCCCTGATGGGTCTGTTGGGTTAAAGTACGCATTTGCGTAAGCGCAAGCTCAAGGTTGTCTTTAAGACGATCATCCGAAAGAAAATCAATTTCCTCTTCTGGAAAATCGATTGCGGCTTCGACAAACATTCTGAGTTTCACTATGCTGATATCCAGGGCACGCACCCGGTCGGAGAAAACACCTTTAAGCGATCTAATAGCACCTCGCGCAGCCGCCTCTGTCGTGCTGTCTATTAAATCGGCAACCGCTTCAGCCTGAGATAAATCAAGTTTCTCGTTGAGAAATGCCCGCTCAGAAAACTCACCAGGCCTCGCGATACGAGCGCCGAGACTCACCACTCTAGACAGCAGCAAGGACATCACAATGGGTCCACCATGGCCCTGTAGTTCTAATACATCCTCGCCGGTAAATGAGGCAGGAGACTTAAAATATAGCGCAAGTCCCTGGTCGATCACGTCACCAGACCCATCTAAAAAGTCTGTGAAGGTCGCCTGTCTTGGTATTAGAGAACAGCCCACAACAGACTGGGAAATACTACTAACACCCGGGCCGGAAACTCGAACAATGCCAACACCACCTCGACCTGCCGGAGTGGCGACCGCCGCGATAGTGTCTTGATGGTTCATGGTCGTTACGGGCTAGCCTTCTCGAGCTGCCGAGTGACGTAGTACTGTTGCATGATAGACAGCAGGTTGTTGATAAACCAATACAGCACCAGGCCTGATGGAAACCACAGAAAGAAAAAGGTAAACATAATTGGCATGAACTTGAATACTTTTGCCTGAATAGGATCCGGCGGTTCCGGCTGCAGCATCTGGGTCACGAACATTGATATACCCATTAAAATTGGCAGTACAAAGTACGGATCCATCGCTGATAAATCATCAATCCACAGAATAAACGGCGCATGCCGAAGTTCAACGCTTTCCATAAGCGTCCAGTAAAGAGCGAGAAAAACTGGCATCTGGAGCAGTATTGGTAGGCAGCCGCCTAGTGGGTTAGCGCCTTCCTTTTTGTAAAGTTCCATCATGGCTTGGGAAAACTGCTGCTTGTCATCTCCATAGCGTTCTTTCAGCCGAGCCATCTCTGGTTGGAGCTTTCGCATTTTGGCCATCGAGCGAAAACTTGCTGCAGATAAAGGATACAGCAAAGTTTTAACGATGATGGTGAGAACGATAATGGACAGCCCCCAGTTACCAACAATGCCATGAATAAAAGTGAGTAGATGAAAAAGGGGTTGCGCTAACCACCAAAGAAAACCGTAATCGACTGTGAGATTAAGCCCTTCGCTGATTTCTTTCAGGCGGTACTGATCCTTTGGGCCTATATATAGCTGGGCGCTGAGCTCACCCCTCGACCCCGGTTCAATTCGCCGAACAGGACTGGTAAAACCAAACAAGTAGATGTTGCGATCTTTTAATTTACGGGCTTGGTAGTCGTTGATACCTTCCGTATTGGGCACCCACGCACTCACGAAATAATGTTGGACCAGCGAGATGTAGCCACCTTCAAGCTGCGCCTTGTAGGCATCCTCAGCAATGTCATCAAACGTGAGTTTTGTATAGGGTCCTTCTGCGCTAAAGGTCGCACCGCCGACGTAAGGCTGCATGCCCATACCTTGCGTCTCAGAAGCAAAAGGATCCTCGCCGTCGCGTTTCAGCTGAGCAAACATGGCTGCTTGCCAGGGCTCGCTAGATTGATTATTAATTAGGTAGTCCACACGAATAAGATAGTCACCTCTAATAAAGGTGAATCGCTTGGTGATACTGACTCCCGCCTTCATTGGTAGAAATAGATCAACCGTCAGCGTATCTTCGTTGCCAATATCAAACCTATCCGCAGATACCTCAAACATCGGTCGACCGGCTGCGGTATCGGTGCCATTACGTCCGATCAGGCCACTCTGAGCGCTATAACTGTTGTGCGGGTCTAAGAGCAAAAATGGTACGTCTGGTTGTTCTATAAGGGCAGGGAAAGCTGGTAGTGCTCCACGAACCACATCACCGCCTTCAAGATCAATTTGAAGATCAAGAACATCTGTTCTCACATGGATCAATCGTCGCGAAGCGGCATCTGGCTGGCTTGGAACGGCAACAGAGTTTGAGACCGTTGGTATTATCTCAGCGCCATCAATGTTTGAGGTCGTCGCCATAGGTAAATCGTTAGCGCTTGCTTGAGCCGCTGCGACATCTTCGATCGCTTCTGCCGCTACCGAGTTTTGCCCATAGTCATCGTTCCAGGCAAGTATCAATAGATATGCAGTTACTGCTAATCCAAGAATGATAAATATTCGTTGATAATCCATGGATCAAACCTTGTGATCAGATAGGGAAGTGTCGGGAACGGGATCAAACCCGCCTTCACAAAATGGCTGGCAGCGGAGGATTCGGCGTGAACCCAACCCAATACCCTTTATCGGACCAAACCTTTGAATCGCTTCAATTGTGTAGTGCGAGCAGCTGGGATAAAAACGACAGCGATCGCCTAGGACAGCACTTAAAGTAAGCTGATAAAAGCGGACAAGAGTGATCAATACTTGGCTAAACATGGGAGATATCATCAAGTTTCTTCTGGAGCTTTAGCATCAGAAACGCTATCTGTTCGTTCATCTGGACTTTATCGTGTATCTCGATACCCGCTCTTGCGACGACGACAAGATCAATAGCCGACGCAGCCACCATAAAATTTTGGCGGAACGACTCCCTGAGCGCTCGTTTAACACGACTTCTTCGGGTGGCTAGTCTAACGTTCTTCTTGCCGATAACCATCCCCAGGCGACTGCAATCTGAATTATTTTCAATTGCTAGGAAAAGGAATGCCTGGGAAGAAACCCGGTAACGGTTGCCCTTGAAAACGGCGTCAAACTCGCTAGCGTTTCGCAAGCGGTAGCGAGAGTTGCTCACCGTCGCGAATCACATCGTCAGTATCGTGCGGGCAATTGCTAAGCGGTCAGTATTTTGCGGCCTTTGGCTCGACGTCGCTTCAGCACTAGACGACCATTTTTTGTGGCCATTCTGGATCGAAACCCGTGCGCTCGTTTGCGCTTAATTACACTGGGTTGAAATGTTCGTTTCATTTTAAAACCGTCCGACGGTTGGGCAAAAAAGAGGCGCGATTCTAATGAAGATGTGGTGTCGAGTCAATTTTAATAGGATATGTCCAACATAGGCTTCATCTACGTGGTCCGTGTATTAGTTATTTATCTTATAAATATAAATTACTATTACTATTAATTATTAAGAGGTTACTTTCTGTGGACATGTGTATTTTAGTGTTGTTAATCAGTTGCTTATGCTGAAGAAAAGTCTGTGTAGATATTTTGTATTGGATGCTTCTAACCTGTGGGTAAGCTGGTGAGAAAACAGCCTGTTATCCACAGGCATTGTTAGATTGAGAATCAATAAAAGTTATCCACAATATACTCACAACTTACTCAGTGGTTGTTGACCGATAACAAGGATAACTTATTGATATTTAAGTGCTTTATTTACTAAATTTTTTGTTTCAGTGGTTGGCTTGTTTGGGCTATTAGCGTTACTATCTCTTTCAGGTCAGGCACGCCTCAAGTCGAGCAAGATCTTCTCAAATTAGGTTTGTGATAGATTTGGCGACAAAGCCGAAACTGTCTCAACTTTTCTAATTAAACATACCTGACCGGAGGGCCTGTGGGGGCTACAACTTGGCAAAAGTGCCTGCATAGACTGGAACAGGATCTGCCTGATCACGAGTTCAGCACCTACATCCGACCGCTGCAAGCTCATGATACAGATGGCAAAATTCGCCTATTAGCACCAAATCGATATATCCTAGACCAGGTTAACTCACTATTCTTTGAGCACATAAAGCGTCTGGCGTCAGACAACGGGGTTCATTCCGTCAGCCTGCAAATAGGCTCCTCGGATTTTGAGTCTCCCGGTGCGAAGCGCCAGCCTCGGTCTCAGGGGAACAATGCCTTTGCCGAAAGAGAAAGCTTTTATCCACTATTGGACCTGAATAAGGATTTCACCTTTGATACCTTTGTTGAAGGTAGGTCTAACGAATTTGCACGCGCGGCGGCCGTCCAGGTATCTGAAAACATTGGAAAAACCTCAAAATGTCTGCTGCTTTACGGTGGTGTAGGTTTAGGTAAGACGCATCTCATGCATGCGGTCGGTAACGCCATCCTAGAGCGCTATCCTGATTTGAAAGTCGCCTACATGTACTCGCAGCGCTTTATGGAAGATATGGTTAAAGCCATTGAGAGGGGCGCCATGAGTGAGTTCACACAGTACTACCGTACGGTTGACGTGTTACTAATGGACGACATTCAGTTTCTTGCTAAAGGCATGAAGTCCCAGGAAGAGTTTTTTCATGTGTTCAATCGCCTCCAGGAGAACGGTAGTCAGATCGTGCTTACATGCGATCGATACCCTAAAGAAATTGAGGGTCTAGAAGAGCGTCTTAAGAGTCGGTTTGTATGGGGCATGACCGCCCCGGTTGAGCCACCAGAACTCGAAACACGCATGGCCATTTTGATGAAGAAAGCTGAAGGTGAAGGGATCGCTGTGCCTAGCGAGGTCGCATACTTTATGGCAGAAAAGATTCGATCGAATGTCCGGGAGTTAGAAGGCGCGTTGAAGCGAGTGATTGCCAATGCCTCCTTTACGGGGCGCGAAATTAGCATCCAGCAGGTCAAAGAAGCCCTGAAGGACTTGCTTGCCATCCAGGACCGCCAGGTCGGTATAGAAAATATTCAGAAAACGGTGGCTGACTACTACAAGATTCGCATCGGAGACATGCATGCTAAGCGACGTAGTCGGTCTATTGCTCGTCCACGTCAGCTCGCGATGGCACTGTCTAAGGAACTCACGAACCATAGCTTGCCGGAAATTGGCGACTCCTTCGGGGGCCGGGATCATACAACTGTACTGCATGCGTGCCGTAAGATCGAAGAGCTGAAAGAGAGTAACCGTGAGATTAGAGAGGACTATAACAACCTGCTCCGGTTGCTAACGGCCTAGGCGTTCTTCATGAAGTTTTCCATCGACCGGGAAGTCATGACGGATCCGTTGCATCTGATAATGGGTGTTGTTGATCGTCGGCAAACGGTGCCCGTTCTTACACACATTTTGCTGGAAGTTGTGAACCAGAACCTGGTGATAACGGGCTCTGATCAGGAGCTAGAAATAACAGCAGAGATGCCACTTACGGATCCATTTGAAGCCGGGGAAATAACCCTGCCAGCGCGGAAAATGTTCGATATTTGTAGGAACCTTGCCGCTCAGGCGGTTTTGGAAGTTGAGGAATTGGGCTATACGATTCAAGTTCAGAGTGGTCGGTTTCACTGTCAGTTGAAAGGTCTCCCGGCTCATGATTTTCCGCGGGTTGAGTTGGGTGAGTCTGAGTTCAGTATAGTCATGGATGCCCCTCGTTTGTGGGACCTAATCAACCGGGTCGACTTTGCAATGGCGCAACAGGATGTCCGACTCTTTTTCAATGGTCTCCTGTTGGAAATGGTGGAGGGTAAAATCAGGGCAGTGGCGACGAATGGTCAGCGCCTTGCGTCTGCGGAAACGCCTACAGACAATCAGGAAACAGGTACACTACAAGCAATATTACCCCGGAAGGCTGTAGCCGAACTATTAAGGGTAATAAAGGGAGAAGGTGACGTGCGGCTCAAGTTGACCCGGCAGCACCTCAGCGTCGAGAGGAACCAGGTGCGACTGACGACGAAACTCATCGAAGCCGTGTACCCGGATTATAATCGTGCAATCCCATCAGGCGGGGATAAGAATTTGATAGTAGATCGTCGAATGCTAAAAAATGCTCTGATGCGGATTTCGGTACTTTCAAACGAGCTATATCGAAACGTCAGGTTACAGCTGTCACCCGGACAATTACAATTGAGCACCAACAACCCGATGCAGGAAGAAGCTGAAGAGGTATTGGCAGCTGATTATGATGGTAGTTTGTTAGAGATCGGATTTAATGTGGGGTATTTGATTGATGTTCTCAATACAATCAAAGGCGATCAGGTTCAGGTGGTTCTGTCTGACTCAGCCAGTGCCGCGCTATTTTTTGACCCTTCGGACGAGAGTGCTCAATACGTCATTAGCCCTATGGTCCTTTAGAATGATTAAGCCTTGCTGTATGTAAGTACCTACTAACCTGGAAAACTAATGAAAATAAAGATCAACCGAGATTCCCTTATTAAGCCGTTGCAACAGGTTGCTGGTGTTGTCGAACGTCGGCAAACATTGCCTGTGCTGTCCAACGTACTGTTGCAGGTAGAGGGAGAACAACTTTCCGTGACGGGGACAGACCTGGAGGTTGAGTTGGTCGGTAGAATTCAGGTAGTCGATGCGGAACCAGGTGAGGTTACCGTCCCCGCTCGAAAACTGATGGATATTTGTCGTGAGCTACCCGATGGTGCTGATGTAGAGCTGACGCTTCAGGATCAACGGCTGACCATTGTTTGTGGCCGTTTTCGCTCAGCATTGTCCACCTTGCCAGCAAGCGACTTCCCCTCTGTGGACAAGGCGTCCTCGGAGATGAGTTTGACCCTGAATGGCAAGAGTCTAAAACGATTGATAGATAGAACGAGCTTTGCTATGGCACAGCAGGATGTTCGCTACTTTTTGAACGGTATGTTGTTCGAGATTAGTGGTGACAGCGTTAGAACTGTGGCAACCGATGGTCATCGCCTGGCGATGTGCAGTATTGAGGGCGTCAGTACCGGGGAAACTCAGCAAGTGATCGTGCCTCGAAAGGGTGTTTTAGAATTACAACGACTACTAAATGAGCTCAATGGAGATGTGAGTGTGACGATTGGGTCTAATCACCTCTGCCTTGAATCTGACGAATTCACGCTGACGACCAAGCTAGTTGATGGTCGCTTCCCCGATTATGACCGGGTGATTCCAAAGGACGGAGACAAGATAGTATTTGCTGATCGCATTGAGTTGCGTCAGGCTTTGAATCGAACCGCTATTCTGTCTAATGAGAAATTTCGAGGCATACGCGTCAATCTGTCCAACGGCGCACTTCAGTTGTCTGCCAATAACCCGGAGCAGGAGGAGGCAGAAGAGACTGTTTCGGTTGACTATGAAGGTGACGATTTAGAGGTGGGGTTTAACGTTAGTTACATTCAGGACGTGTTGTCTGTTATCGAGGCTGACAAGGTAAAAATCACATTGCACAATGCCAATAGCAGCGCGCTCATTGAAGAGCCTGAAAATGAAGATTCAGTCTATGTTGTTATGCCGATGAAGTTATAGGGTGGCCTGAATTTATGAAGCTGATTCAGCTTCAAGCTACCAATCTGCGTAACCTCTCAAATGTATCTTTAGACCTTGATCAGGGTTTGAATCTCTTCTGCGGGCCCAACGGTAGCGGGAAAACGAGTCTTCTGGAGTCGGTTTACTATCTTGGGACGGGTCGTTCCTTCCGCGGCGTCCAGATAGATCCGATCATTCAGCGCAGCGAATCTCATTGTTTGGTAACCGGGACGGTATTGGTGATTGATCAGCATACCGTTCGCCTCGGTGTTCAGAGAGACGAATCCGGGCGTCGGCTTATTCGCGTAGATGGAGAGACGTGCCGCCATGCGTCTGAGCTGGCGCGCTATTTGCCGTCGCTGCTTTTAGGTCCGTCGACCGTTGAGCTGCTTACGGGTTCGCCCGGACTTAGGCGAAACTTTTTGAATTGGGGTGTGTTTCACGTGAAACCTCAGTTTTCTGAGTTGTGGCGCGAAGGCGTTCGAACACTACGGCAACGAAACGCAATCTTACGCGAAGGCGGTTCTCCCCAGGAACTGGGCGTTTGGACCAAAAGGCTTGCAGATGTGGGTAATCAGATACACGAAGCACGACAGGACTACTTCGAGTTATTTTTGCCTGTATTTTCCAAGACTTACCATTTTCTAATGCAGCTTGAAGGCGTAAAATGCAGCTATCGCAAAGGTTGGGCGCAAGATCGAGCGTTGATCGATGTTTTCGATGATCAGCTTGAATCGGATCGTCAACGCCGATTCACACAGAGTGGTTTCCAGCGTGCGGATATACGGTTAACGATAGAGGGTAGCCCTGTGGCTCAGATTTGTTCGCGCGGGGAGCTAAAATTGCTTTCGTGGGCAATGGTCCTGGCGCAGGGTATCGTTCTGAGTCAGAAGATGAACTCGAACGCTATATTTTTGGTTGATGATTTAGCGGCCGAACTAGATGAACAGCACCAGACCGCCATTGCGCAGCTATTAGTTGAACAGGGGGGTCAGGTGTTGGTAACAGGAACGGATAGCAAACGCCTGAAAGGCTTGTGGGGAAAGGTCTCCAGAAAGTTGTTCCACGTGGAACAAGGCGAGATAAGAGAGCAGGAGTTGAGCGAATGAGCGACGACAAGATCTATGATTCGAGTAGTATCAAGGTACTTAAAGGCCTCGAGGCTGTTAAGAAACGACCCGGGATGTACATTGGAGATACCGATGACGGCACTGGGTTGCACCACATGGTCCAAGAGTTGGTGGATAACTCGATTGACGAAGCACTCGAAGGCTATTGTAGTGACATCAAGGTCGTTATCCACCCTGATGAATCAGTGAGCGTCTCCGATAATGGTCGCGGCATTCCCACTGATATGCACGAAGAAGGCCAGTCCGCGGCTGAAGTTATTATGACGGTCCTCCATGCGGGCGGAAAATTTGACGACAGCAACTATAAGGTCAGCGGCGGACTTCATGGGGTAGGCGTCTCAGTTGTGAATGCGCTTTCTGAAGAATTAAAGTTAACCATCTGGCGTGATGGGAAGGTCTGGGAACAGATTTACCATGATGGCGAACCCGAGGCTCCTCTCGCTGTCGTAGGGGAAACTGCACAAACAGGGACTTTGATGAGATTTTGGCCCTCACCGGAGACGTTTAGTAACATCAAGTTTCATTACGACATCCTCGCTAAACGATTGCGCGAACTATCCTTCCTAAACTCCGGTGTCAGTATATCGCTGATGGACGAACGAACCGGGAAGTCAGATAAATTCCATTACGAAGGCGGACTGCGTGCGTTTATCGGCTACCTCAATGAAAACAAGACAGCCCTGTGCAGCATCTTCCATTTCAATATACAAAGAGAGGATGGTATTGGCGTTGAAGTCGCACTGCAGTGGAATGATAGCTATCAAGAAACCTTGTTTGCCTATACCAACAATATTCCCCAGGGCGACGGTGGCACGCACCTTCAGGGGTTTCGAGCCGCGCTAACTCGAACCCTTAACAACTATGTTGAATCTGAAGGAATGACCAGAAAAGACCAGGTCAACACCACCGGTGATGACGCACGCGAAGGCTTAACCGCTATTATCTCAGTGAAAGTTCCTGATCCAAAATTTTCCTCTCAAACCAAAGAAAAGTTGGTTTCATCTGAGGTAAAGACTGCTGTGGAGCAGGAGATGGGTGCGCATTTTTCAGACTATCTTATTGAGAACCCGGCCGAAGCGAAAGCCATCGTGCAAAAAATGATTGACGCCGCACGTGCCCGCGAGGCCGCCCGAAAGGCAAGAGAGATGACGCGTCGCAAAGGCGCTCTGGATATTGCCGGCCTACCCGGCAAACTCGCCGACTGTCAGGAGAAAGACCCGGCGAAATCAGAGATTTACCTGGTGGAGGGAGATTCTGCAGGCGGCTCAGCGAAACAAGGGCGAGACCGCAAAGTACAAGCGATCTTGCCTCTGAAGGGTAAAATTCTGAATGTTGAAAAAGCACGCTTTGACAAAATGATATCTTCGCAGGAAGTTGGTACGCTCATTACGGCATTGGGCTGTGGCATCGGTCGAGATGAATTTAATCCCGATAAGCTCCGTTACCACAGCGTCATCATTATGACCGACGCAGATGTTGATGGCGCTCATATTAAAACACTACTCCTCACCTTCTTCTTTCGACATATGCCAGAGCTCATTGAGCGGGGTCATATTTTGATTGCGCAGCCTCCTCTGTACAAAGTGAAGCGAGGTAAAAGCGAGCGGTATATCAAGGATGAAGCTGAACTGACAAACTATATTCTCGAGGTGGCATTAGAAGATGCAGAACTTATCCCCTCCACTGGTGCCGAGCCTATTGCTGGAAAGGCGCTCCGTTCTATGGCCGAAGACTACTATCAGGTTCATAACCGTATCGATAAGCTAAAGCGAATTTTTCCGGCTGAAGTGATGAATAAGGTTGTTTACCTCAATAAGATTACAGCTGAAATGCTTGACGATCGAGATCAGGTGCAGGCCTGGATCGAGAGCTTAGAAGCTGCAATGGCCGATAGCCACACATCGCAGCAGCAATATCAGTTTGATGTCATCGAAGACCCAGAACGACATATCTTCTGTCCTCGGTTTAGTGTTATCAATCATGGCTTGAAACGTGACTATGTGCTGACCCGCGATTTTATTCTGTCTGCTGACTATCAGACATTTTCGCGATTTGGCGAATATGTATCGGGTTTGGTTAAGTTGGACGGGTTGATTGTTAAAGGCGAAAAATCAGAGCCGATCAAAAACTTTGAGGAAGCGCTTGAATGGTTACAGAAGGAAGCGCTACGAGGTCATTCGAGACAACGATATAAAGGACTGGGTGAAATGAACCCAGATCAACTGTGGTCAACCACCATGGATCCCCGAGAGCGAACAATGCTCCGAGTCACTATTGAAGATGCGATCGCTGCCGATCATATGTTTAATACGTTGATGGGCGACAATGTGGAACCGAGAAAGAACTTTATCGTTGAGAACGCACTGTCAGTCGCCAATCTCGATATTTAGATTGGCCTGACAAATCTCTTAAGCTTGAGACTGCGTGCACAAGTTTGCTTTTGGATGTCTGCAAGTTTGCAAAGGCAAGGAAGCCAACTTGCGTTCTTTCCTCTGTAGAAGAAGCATAAATGCTTCAGTCTGACAGTGAAGTGTCGCCTGGTGAGTTTAGTTCGCCCTAAAGCATGGAGAGACAAAGCATTGAAAATGCTTAACTTAACGGGCTTCAAACTGAATAGGCCGCAAATATGCGGTCTATTATGTTGTTATGTGTCTTAGGGGCATCACAACTTGAAACAGTATGCTGCTGAAAGAACATTGTTAGTTTCCAAGAAAGGAGAAGGTGCTCGTGCGGAACTAATTATAAAAGTTGGCATTCCTTATCTTGTTTCACGAGAAAATGTTGCGTTCGAAGTAGACGAGAGAACTTTCGCTTGTGAGGTAGATATTTTTGGTCTTAGCAAGCCCTTTAATGAAGTAACCTATGGCGCGGATTTGCTGCAAGCGTTACAGCTGTCTGCCAACATCGATCCTTTAATAAATCGGCTATCCCGCGACTACGACTTTTACTTTCCTACCGGAGAGCTTTATTTTGAGTAACGTGCAGGCAACACATAACATGCAGCTCAAGTCTACTACGCTTGCTAATGCAAGCTGCGTGGGACGGCAGCTTCGCCGCCGCCCCTTAGCAGGGTGTTATGTGCCCAAGCACAATTTTCTTTCCCAGGTATAACAGCGCTCATAAACCTCGAAATCGCAATTCGCCAAAACAACACTGCTTGACGTCGAGCTGACGTTCGTTGAACTGAATCCCCAGACACACGTTTAAAGCACGCCAAATTTAACCCCAGCCCGCAACGCTACGACTACTTGATCATGACTTCTAGTTTAGCGCTCGCGTGGGCAGGGCGGCCTTGTCGGCAACACCCATCCTGCTTCACTAAAGCTGCATGGCACTGAGTGTTTTTTAACCATGTTGGCTTCGTCATCAATGAGGGGTAATCTTCCATTATCTTTGGCTATTCGTTGCGACACTTAATGTGTGTTTACTACAAGGTCCTGTCACATAACATGTTGTTCAAGTCATTCGCTTCGCTCATTCGGACGAACCGCTCTGCGGTTCGCCGCTTAACAAGGTGTTATGAAACGAAGGAAATACAATGACTCCAGCCGAATGGATTGATTATCTTGAAACGAACAATATGGATATCACTTCAGCATGGCGAATTCGCCAAGAGTTCGCAGATCAACAGGATGCTGACGGACTGATAAGTTTCTTCCGCGAAGCTCAACAACTACATGACTCTGAGGTCTTTCAAAAAGTGGAAGTGACTGACTCAGTTCCGCTCGAGGAAGGGTTAAGGAAATTGTTTCACATCGCAGAAGGGCGAGTTACTGATGACGAATCAATCAAAGCGATTCATTGCGAGTACTACTTCGATGGGGATGACTCAAATTGCGAGGCAAATTTGTACTTGTGCCACGATTTTCAGGAAGGAAGTGATGAATGGTTATGTGATTGGACTGATTCCGACGAGATCAGTGACGGTCCTTTTGTTTATCCGTATCTGAAGTACGAACAACTCGGCCTAGAACCCTATTCCATAGATGAGTATCTACCTCGAGCATATGGCGAAGCGGTTCTCTTAGCGTCATACATGCGTACTGTGAAAATTTTCAAAGGCATTCGTATCCCATGCACATTCGGAGAGCATGATAGTGGCTACACAATCATCCGACCCGTTGCATAACATGCTGTTGAAGTCGTTACGTTCCCTTCGGTCACTCCACTCGGAAAAATCACCTGCGGCCCAAATGTGGGTCACATTTGGGGCCTCGGAGATTTGCCGCTTAACAGGGTGTTATGTGCCGCAGTGAGAACTACATCTAAGTTTATTATCCTACTTGAAGTTGCCATCTTTATGGGACCAGCAACCATTGGACTTTTTCTCTCTTTGTATGGATTACTTGCGTTTATTGGATTGCGGATTCCGCACTTTGCCGCGATATTTCTGCTCATTTGTGTTTCAGGATTCTACGCACTTTACGTGTTCTTGCGACTAACGGCTAGGGCTATGAACCCGAGATTTCCTCCGCTGAGTAGAGTAAAAACCATCTCAGGCTACGTCTCAGGTTTGTTCACTTGTGTCTTAGGAGTGTTGACGATTTGGAGCGGGGGCATTGACCCGTTTCCGATGCCTTCAGCAAAAGATTTCGTAGTGGGATTTTTTCTATTTGTAAGCCCCGTTGTCGTTGGCACACATGTATTATGGCTAAATCGTGATCTATTGGAACGCACATAACATGCAGTTGAAGTCGTGGCTCTGCCACTCAGACGTAGCTACTTTTGTTTGGGTTGCGAATGGCTTCGCCAATTTATCGCAATCCAAACAAAAGCATCTACGCCGCTTAACTGGGTGTTATGTGCCTAGAGCAAATCACATTAGGTTTTGTTCAGGGACAAATTTTCAAATACGAGAACCAGGAGTTGCAGGATGGATCTAGGCCAGAGTCAGAGGATGAGTGCGATTGAAAGTACCGTTAGTGTATTTGCTGGGTACATATTGAACGTTCTAATACAATTTCTGATCTATCCGCTTTTTGGAATCAATGTTCCGCTTGAGAGTGCGTTTATCATCGCGATCCTAATTACCTGCATAGCATTTATTAAGAATTACGGGGTACGTCGTATGTTCAATCTAATCCATATCAAAATGCTGCAAGAGAGAGTCACATAACATGTTGCTCAAGTCACTCGCTTCGCTCATTTGGACGCTCCGCGGCTGCGCCACGTCGCGCCACTTAGCAAGGTGTTATGTGCCATTGACAATTATTGAGGAGCCGCTATGAATAATGACAGTTTCAACCCTATCGTCACTGGCCCCCCGACTAAGTATGCCGGTCGCTACAAGCTAAGGAATCGACCCGAGAAGCTCTCGTACCACAACTTTGTATCTTGGAAAGTAATCGAAGCCATTCTAGAAGCATACGGCAGCGCGGAGTTTTGGGATTTAGCGGCTGCGGTGAGAGGCCACAAGCACGGAACTAAGAAGGCGAAAGGTCCGCAGAGTTTCGTTAGATACTGTGTTCGAAGTGGGTGGATTCAAAAGTGCGATTGAGAGAGTCACATAACATGTGGTTGAAGTCACTCGTCGCTGAGCTCCTCCTTCGGACGTGGCAACCTGTCACTTGGCTTGCTTTCGCAATCCAAGCGCCAAAACGTCCACGCCGCTTAACCAGGTGTTATATGCCTCTGCAGAATTCAATAAACTGGAAAGCGTCATGATGTATTTCTTACTATCGCTTGCGATTCTTTCCGAAGTTGGCGCGACACTGCTTCTGAAAGCTTCTAATGGATGGGAATTGTGGTGGTTCGGGATGGCTTCCATATTCTTTTACTCTCTTGCAGGTATCTTCTTAGCTTTCGTATTGAAATCAATGAGTATCGGTCTTGCTTACACGATATGGTCAGGTGTGGGGATTGCGCTTGTTTGCGCTGCATCTGTATTGATTTGGGGGCAAAAATTCGACGCCTATGCGGTGGTAGGAATTTCTCTCATATTTTTTGGGACCATTCTCATAACGGCCAAATCAAGTGTCATTATTCAGTAAGGCATATAACATGCTGCTCAAGGCTACTCTGCCAGCTTACGCTGGCTCCGTGGGACGGCTGCTTCGCAGCCGCCCCTTAGCAGGGTGTTATATGCCTCCGGAATTCATGGAGTTGAATCATGGGTGAGCGTGCGACCTCCTTCGACTCTGTCGCAGATGACTACCTTAGAGCTAGATCAGAGTATCCTCCAGAAATGTTCAACCGAATATTCCAAACCGCCTCACTGACCAACAATTCGAAAGTGTTTGATGTCGGATGCGGTAGCGGACAGGCAACCCTAGAATTTGTCAGGCGTGGTGCTTCGGTCATTGCACTAGATCCAGCAAAGAGTGCGCTAGATTTGCTTACTCAACGCTGTGATGATCTTGGGAAGGTTGACTTAGTACATGCCAAGTTTGAAGACTTTGACGATGCGCTTCGACCAGATTTAATCACATGTGGACAAGCCTTCCATTGGCTCAACCCAACGACAGCGCCGAACAGGTTTGCTGATCTTCTCGGTCCTGGGGGTTATATCGCTCTATTCTGGCATCTTCAAGATATCGCTCCGGAGACTCCACAAGCGAATCTGTACACAATGAGCTCCAAGTTCTTCAACTCCTTTCCTATAATGAATCCCCCTGAATACGGACGTGAGTTCATCGATGCAATGGCTGAAGTCTTAGAAAAATCTGGACGTTTCGAAGATCTAAAGGTGCTGGAATTCCCGTGGCAGCAGTCGTATCAACCAGAGATGTTTGGGGCCTTGTTTCGTTCATCATCGAACTACGCACAGCTTGATGAGGAGTCGAAAATCCGGATCTCATCAGAATTAGACGAACACGTTAGAGGGTTGGATAGTGATCCCGAAATCAGCTATAGAACCTGCCTCATCGAGGCTAGAGTCAGAGGCATATAACATGCTATTCAAGTGCGCGCCGCGCCTACGGCACTCTGCGGGACGGCTGCTTCTCAGCCGCCCCTTAATAGGGTGTTATGCCTCCTGAGGTAGGCCCAGAGGATTTGCCAGCAGTCGAAGACTTCAAAGACTGTGTGGTAGCCTTTGTAGACATACTTGGTTTTGACAAGAAAGTAAGATCAATCGAAAACGATGCTGATTTTTTCGAAGTCGGACGCATCATGTATGCAGCCCAACAGACTGCGGCTGGGATATCTGATTCCCGAGGTGTACTCGAAGATTTTACTATAACTGCAATTTCAGACTCTATTATTGTCTCTGTCCCATATTCCAGTCCAGTTTGTACTGTAGGCCTATTGCAGATTCTGCAGAATTTTCAATACGAATTGATTGCAACTGGCTTAAAAACATTAGTTCGCGGATTCATAGATCGTGGTCCCATGTACCACAAAGACGGGCTGGTATTTGGTGCAGGATACAGCGATGCATATCACGGTGAAGGAAATGTGGGGGGCGCACCCCGGATAGTTCTATCTCCGAAACTTGTGGAAGACGGACGGCAGAAGATTGCCGATACCGATACAACCGGTAAGATCACTGCGTTCGACTATCTTAGAGAGGACACTTCAGACGGTTTCTTTTTCGTAGACTATTTTCGACCGAATGGAATTCAACAGATCTTGCCCAAGGATCAACTTCGAGAAGAGAGGACTGTGATTAAAGAGTTTATTGATACAGGGCTACAGAGATATGCTGAGGACTATCGCGTACTACCGAAATACAAGTGGCTAAGAAACTATTGTTCGGAGACAGCGATTTATTATGGGGAAGAGGCATAACATGCAGTTGAAGTCGTTACCTTCGGTCACTCGGCCGAAGCACCTGCGGTCAAATTGTGAAGCACAATTTGATCCTCGGCGTCTTCGCCGCTTAACTGGGTGTTAGCCATCTACAGGGAGGGCGATCATGGCAACGTTTTATTTATATAGATTAAAAGCAATCAGACCATCTCAACGACAACTGTTTGAGATCGATTTAACCCGAAGGGAATTCGTGAAAAACCTTCTCGAATCGCGACCCACTAGAGAGAATCGAAAAGACTATCTCTGGCACATCGGAAACGTGAAGGAAGTTGATGAAGACATGCTCCTGTTTGCAGCAGGTCGCACGACGAAACTGAGCAGAGGAAAGTACGACGAACAGTCCGGTGACTTCCTAGAAGTAGATGACGAAGAATCGCCTTTTACGTATGTATTCTGTGACCTGAAACTGAGTGTGCTTGGGATCGCACCTAAGCCTAAGCTTGCTCCGACGACCAAAGGAATTGCACGAAACATTGAGAAACTACTCAATACAGCATCGTACAATGAAGAATATGGTGTAACCATCGAGATTGACGAGTTAAAGGATCCCGACAATTTCATTGATCAACTTCACCAAGCTTTTGCTGTTGTTAGTTTCAAAATGGAATTCGGTGAACCTAATCCGTTTGACGTTGAAAAGGATTACCATAAACCGATGGAGGAATTGCTAAAAGAGACAGGAGGAGCGAAAGGTGTGACTCAAGTTGTTGGTGAAGATCTGGAACGCGATCCTTTGGAGGAGTTAGCCCGGTCAGTGGCTTCGGTAGGAAACGAAGCTTCGGCTCGGATTAGACACTCCTCATCAGATCGACCTATAACCAAACACATGGGGGGCGATCCAGCTGCCTTTCTCGTCGAGGAATTTGGCATCCCACAAGCAGCTGCTGAAATTTCCATTGCCCTACGAGACGCATACAGGAGTATTCGCGAGAGTCTAAGCAAGTGATAACTTTTTGGAAGTGGTTTTTTGTGGGCTCTGGCGCTGGACCTGGAATTCGGAGATTCCTTGATTTCTGGCTCCTACTTCATATCGCCTTGGGAGTAGGGTTTTCCTTGATTTTGCCGATTACTCTAGAAAAAGCAGGTACAGGCTTGCTACTCCCGTTAGCTGGGATTTTCATTGGGCTTTCCTTCGCGTGGGGCGGAAATGCGCAAGCGCTACTCCAGACCAAAGAAATCTCAAAACTTTCCAAATTCAGAAAAGGTGGTTTCGAGGAGTACCTCTATTCCTATCAAGCTGCCATTCTATTAATCCTAGTGAGTTTGTCTCTTTGGGCGATTGCCGGCCTCGGGATATTTGACTCTGTATGGCCAACACCTTGCCTAAGAACCGAGTATAGATTGGTATCGGGTATTCTCTTTTTCTTTGCTAGCATGACGCTACGAGAGTGTTGGCATGTTGTTCTAGGAACTCAAACGATGTTACTCGCACGTCTGAAAATTGAGGATGAGGCGACCGATGGCTAACATACAGTTGAAGCCGCCCACTGTGTGGGCTCCGACGAAGCACCTGCGGTCAAATTGTGAATCACAATTTGACCCTCGGCGTCTTCGCGGCTTAACTGGGTGTTAGCTGCCATGGAGATACCGATCGAAGATCATAAAGTTGTAGGTGGTGATTTCTCACGTATATTCGAGGCTAAAGACTACCTCGCGATGCTGAATGTTCCAGATGAAGCAACCTGCGTACTCCGCGGCCATCTCATCCTGGAAGAGGTTTTGAACATCTGGTCAAGCAAGCTCACTGACACAGAAGACTTGTTCAAAGGTGGCTTCGTCTCCTTCAAAACCAAACTCAACGTATCGAATAATCTCGGACTTCCGGATGATCTTTCCAAGACTCTAAACAAAATCAATGAAATTAGAAATCGATTCTCTCATCGTAAAGGCTATCGAATAGAAGACTCTGCGATAGCTTCTCTCCAAGTTAAGGTAGATGAGTGTATTCCGTCAGATTCTCTCAGACACTGTGCTGACTTTGAGATCAAAGGCTCTGGAAAAGATCAGGATGGTAAGGAAGTCCCCATCTTGCACAAATGGGACGAATCGAATAACCGGATCAAATTCTTGATTGCGTTTATTATTTTGATGCTAAAGATAACGAAATGGATGCAAAGTGAGTTTCAGAAACGGGGTATTGATTACACTATCATTGAGGTGGAAGGCAGCTAACATGAAGTTGAAGTCGCGCATTACATGCACTCGGACGAAGCACCTCCCGCCAAATTGTGAATCTCAATTTGCCACTCGGAGTCTTCGCCGCTTAACTGGGTGTTGAGGCTGTAGAAAAACTGTTGTGAAGTCGTTAGCAGAAAATAGAAGGTGTCGTGTAGTGAATTTCAGGAAACAAGGCATGATCAAAGTAGGTGAAATTCGAGTGAGAGCGCTATACTGCGAGATCAAATCCGGCCAACTTAGACGCTTGGAGTTCCCAAGGGTTTTCCTACAGCCTCGTTATAAGTCTTGAATTCTCCCGCCTCTATTCTAGCAAAGTATCGTACATCGCCGCAGTAATGATCCGCCGAATTTCCTGATTGCGACCTCCTGGGTCATCTCCTCTGAAATGGACGAGTTCTGCAAAAGCGATACTTTCGATTAGCGATGCGCAATTCCAAAGTGGGTGAGTTCTATCGCTCGCTCCTTCTTGAAGGGCATCTTCCCGTCGGTCTCGTGAGAACGCTAACATTGCTTTCAAGGTTTCCTCAAGATCTTGCGAACCATCTATTTGGGTATAGGTGACCCTGATGTCTTTTTCAATTAGACAACGAGTTTTTAAATCAAAACTTCTAAAAGAATCTACATTTTTCTTGGTTTCTTTCAAGTGAAACCGAAGTCCAAATCGTGTTTTTAAAGACATAGATGCGTCAACCTAGTTTTTACAGACCAATCATGCATAGTAGACCTGGCTACCGCAAGCGAGCTACAATCATTACCCTTTGCACAATACGGCGAACTTATAACATGGCAATCAATTTCGTGCCTTCGGCACTGGACGCAGCAAAGCTGCGCCAATTATTGCGGTGTTGAGGCTGTAGGAAAACCCCCAAAACACTCGCCCCTCTGATATAATGTTGGCATGATCCTCGTCCTGACAATCACTATGCCTCGCTTCCAATCGTACAACTACGACCAACGCATCATGCTGGTGGTAAACCTCGAAGAACAACTGCAACCTGGCACCTTCGAGCATGCCATTCACTACCTCATCGAACACAAAATTGATCTAAGCGCGTTTCATACTCACTACTGCAACGATGACAATGGTCGGCCTGCTTATGACCCTGCCTTACTGCTTAAAATTGTGTTGTTCGCCTATTCAAAAGGTATTACTTCAAGCCGGGAGATCGAATGGTGTTGTCACACCAACATTGTCTTTAAGGCATTGTCCGGTGATCTAGTCCCTCATTTTACGACGATTGCTGAGTTTATCTCCGGGCGAACAGACGCCATCTTGTCAGTGTTTGAGCAGGTGTTGTTGGTCTGTGACGAACAAGGTTTGCTGGGCCGTGAGTTGCTGGCAATGGACGGTTGCAAGATGAGCAGCAATGCTGCGAAGGAGTGGTCAGGAAAATTGTCGGAACTCGAACAAAAGCGGGAGAAGATAAAGCGCCACATAGCACATCATCTTGCCGCGCATAAAGAAGCGGATGCCCGTGATGAGTTTGATCAAACAGCGCGTCATGCCCAGGCTATTGATACTTTAGAGAAGGCAGCGAATCGGATCGAAAAATTTCTTGTTGATGCTGAGCCTCGTATGGGTCAAGGACGTAAATCAGGCGAGGTGCAAAGCAATATTACTGATAATGAAAGTGCCAAGATGCGAACGAGCAAAGGCACGTTGCAAGGCTATAACGGGATCGCCACGGTTGATCGCAAACATCAAATTGTCGTGGCTGCATCGGCCTTCGGTTCCGGTCCGGAACAATTTACGCTGCCGGTGATATTGGCGCGTATACAGGCGCGCTATGCGCGCCTGAAGATGAACCAAAACATACTCGCAGATACCATTGTGAAGGCGGATACCGGTTTTGCTAGCGAGGCCAATATGGCGTAGTTGCATGAGGCCGGAATCAACGCATACGTCCCTGACAATCAATTTAGGCAGAGGGATGAGCGATTTAACGACAAGGTAGAAAAGCATCCAAATTGGATACGCCAGGAGCGCCCGTTCAATAAGACAATCCCGGCGAGTGAGTTTGCGTTTGACCCCGTGACACAAAGTTGTATCTGTCCTGCTGGCAAGGAGTTGATGTTCCATCACAAGGTGAAGGATGAGCGGGTGTTCTTCGAGGGGCGACTCACGGACTGCCGGAAGTGTGATCAAAAACATGAGTGTATGCGCAATCCTGAATCAGCGAATCATCGCAAGGGCCATGGTCGGCAAGTCTCGTTTATGCTCGACAGCAAACGAAAGCCGACTCACACCGACCGGATGAAGCATCGCGTCGATAGTAAGGCTGGAAAACAAATTTATGGACATCGCATGTCAGCGGTTGAGCCGGTATTTGGTAATCTTGAGCACAACAAGGGCTTAAAGCGGTTCTCGTTACGAGGGACGAAGAAAGTGAACGGGCAATGGCAGTTGTTTTGCCTGATACAGAACATAGAAAAAATTAAGAACTATGGAAATCTCACAGCATAGTGGCAGAATGGATCAAGGCAAGAAGTTGAGGTTCATACGCAATGTTGTTGGTTAATAAACACACAAGCCCGAATAGGGTTTTTCTACAGCCTCGTTAGAAGCCCATGAGAAATATTGAAGCGTTCAACTTAGTCGTCGGAGAGGTCTTCGGACAATGTTATCGGGAGTTCCCTTGCCGAATCGATATTTCTACTATGGAGCTGGGTGCTACTCTGAAGGAAGCGAAAGGTGAATGTGTACAGGGAGAGCTCGATCTAAGGGAAGCTGAATACTCTTTTGCAAGAGAGTCAGTACAGTGGCTTGTCGATGCTGGTTATCTTTGGTGTACCACGCCAGCGGCATATAAATTTATGGGAGCAACTTTGTCGCCTAAAGGTCTGGAAGTGCTCAACACTATACCCGAAGGATTGGAAATGAAGGTTTCGTTGGGTGAGGAATTGAGCCAAGGTGTGGTGGCACTAGGTAAGGAAGCTACAAAACAAATGGTCCTAAAGGCTTTATCAATGGGAGCAAAGCTCATGGTGGGCTTCTAACATGGCCATCAATTCGCCACTACGTGGCTTGGACGCTCCGGCTCCGGCTGCGCGCCAATTATGGCGGGGTTATATACCTTGGAGTTCAAATGGCTACTAAAAGGGTCGTCTACCAATTCAAAGTAGAACTTCTCAATACGAGCCCTTCTATCTGGAGACGAGTACAGGTCCCAGAAAAATATTCATTCTGGGATTTACACGTTGCGATCCAGGATGCGATGGGTTGGCTTGATTGTCAATTGCATGCGTTTAGATTTGGCAAAAGTAGATTTCCGTCATGGGAAATTGGGATTCCAACTGACGAAGACTTTGGGAATACAAAGGTACTAGCTGGATGGGATATCGCAATGACGGAACGCTTTGATGTTGGAACCTCCTGCACTTACGAGTATGACTTTGGCGATGGTTGGTCTCACGAACTGATATTGGAAGGTGTGATTCTGGCAGAGAAAGGTCGGCGCTATCCTGTTTGCATCGAAGGTGAACAAGCCTGTCCACCTGAGGATTGCGGTGGTGTACCTGGATTTTACCGCTTGCTAAATGTACTTGCAGACCCGAGAGAAGAAGAATACGAAGATATGTTGAGGTGGATTGGTGGTGATTACGATCCAAGCTATTTCGATCCCTCAGCCGTTAAGTTTGATAGTCCTCGCAAGCGCTGGGATTACGCCTTTGAAGACGGTACTTAGTATCAAGTTTGAAGTCAGTCGTCGCTACGCTCCTCCTTCGGACGTGGCAACCTGTCATCCAATTTGCTTTCGCAAATTCGCTGCCAGAACGTCTTCGCCGCTTAGCAGGGTGTTATGCATCAGAGTATTGACATACCGAATATGGTATATATACTATTTTCAGTATGTGGGACGTTTTTGAACATCGTAGGGTCGACAAGCAGCTTGGGAAGTTACCCGCAGATGTCTTAAAGCGCTACGAGAAATGGAAGGATATCGTCGAGTTATCGGGCCGCTCTGGGCTAAGACTGATTAGAGGGTTTCGGGACGAAGCGCTACGAGGAGATTGGAAAGGTCATAGATCATCTAGACTCAATCAGCAGTATCGCGTGATCTATCGAGTCGAAGGAGATCAGTTACTTGTTGAGATAGTCGAGGTTAACCCTCATGACTATCGGAGGAAAACCTAACATGAAAAACTACACTAAGGCCAAGAGAAGAATCGAAGTCTCACCCGGTGAGTCCGTACGAATACTCAGAGAATTGCAGGAACTTAGTCAAAACGAACTCTCAGAATTAACATCGATACCTCAATCTACAATTTCAGCAATAGAACGTGGTCGTATCAACTTAGGAGTTGAACGAGCCAAGGTTCTTGCGCGCGCACTTCGCTGCCATCCTGCTGTATTGGTGTTCCCAGGTTGGGACATCGATGCAGAAGCAGCTGCATAACATGGCAATTAGCTTCGTGCCTTCGGCACTGGACGCAGCAAAGCTGCGCCAGTTATTGCGGTGTTATGCGTCAACATGGAGCATGCCATGTCCACGGTGAAAGAAGTACCAAGTCCGATTGACTTAAGGAATAAGAAGGCTGCGCGTGAGTGGGAGCGAACTGCCTTAGAAAAGCGCCCTGAAAGGCCTCTCTTCTTTGGAAAGTTCGCTGAACAAATTCAGTTGAAAGGAGACGTCGCAGCGATTCTAGAGCTTGGTTCTGGCCCGGGATTTCTGGCCGAATACATTCTATGTCACAGCGATGTACGAGATTATTTCGCACTCGACTTTTCTGCTGCGATGCACGGGCTTGCCAGAAAACGCCTGGGCGAATTCTCTCAGAATGTGCATTTCGTTGAACGAAGTTTTAAGTCTGACGACTGGATGGAAGGGCTCGGGAAATTCAGCTGCGTTGTTACCAACCAGGCTGTTCACGAACTGCGGCACAAATCTCTCGCGCCGCGATTACACATGCAAGTGCGATCCATCTTGCACGAAGGAGGCCTCTACTTGGTCAACGATCACTTTGCTGGTCCTGATGGAATGTCCAACGATGAACTCTATATGACCAGAGAAGAGCAGATAGAGGCATTACGTGTGGCTGGATTCTCTGAGATTCAAACACTGATTTGTCAATCTAAAATGACTCTGCTAGGCGCAGCGTGAGGACGCCTAACATGCAGTTGAAGTCATTCCTCCGCCTTCGGCTCTGTCATTCGGACGTAGCAATCCGTCATGAATATTGCATTCGCAATATTCCCTTCGACTCGCTACGCGGCTTATCGGCGTTCGCCGACAATACTGCAATGGATATCTTCTACAGCGATAATCCATCAAATGTTGAGGTCGAGAGCCTTTTGGAACTCACTCACGTTGCGCACTGGCACTGGACGCATAGAGGCGACAAAACACCACAAAACATCTCTGTAGCTTTATGGGGACTATCGCGCGCTTATGAGGTTAATGGCTTTGGCTAGAGCATATTTGCGACTAGGAGATAAAGACAAAGCGAACGAACACTACAAAAAAGCGCTGGATATTTCCGAGCAAGTACCAAATCCACAAGCTAAAGAATATCTGCTAGATCAGATAAATCGGATTGAGATATGACGGCATATAACATGTTGCTCAAATTCGTTCCGTGCCTACGGCACTCCACGAGACAGCCGCGACGCAGCCGTCCCTTAGCAAGGTGTTATGCAGCAGACGATGCGTTTTGAGGAAAACTACCGCTTACTTCGGTACAATGCGTGCTAGGCCTGATCGGTCGGGCATCTTGATGGCTTGGATCGAACAAACTATTCTGTATCCAGAGCACCAAGCAGTACAAGATGACGGTCGAATCAGAAAGTGGGCTAGAATAGGAGAAGCGGATGGTCGCTATCTACGAGTGATACTGCTCGAAGATAATGAAACTGTCCACAACGCCTTTTTTGACAGGGGTTTCAAACCATGAAAATGAGTTACTTCGACGACACTGATACCTTATACATCGCCTTTAGAGAAACAGATATATCAGAAACTAAGGACCTAGACCAAAATACCCTCTTAGATTTAGATTCTGGCGGGCAGATTGTTGGTATAACCGTAGAGCACGCGAGCCAGCGAACCGATGTGAGCAAGCTTGTACTCTCTGGTATCGCAGCTTAAAACTTGCGGCTGCATAACATGAAGTTTAAGTCGTTCGCTAATGCTCACTCGGACGCGCCTACTATGGGTTCGTTTGCAAATGGCTTCGCCATTTTATCGCAAACGCTCCCTCCGCAGTCACACCGCTTAACTTGGTGTTAACTATCTGATATCGCCTTTAATCGCTGTAATCCATTGGATTACAGTCTGCTTTATGGAGACAATCGTAGAGCTCCCAGAATTCCTACGCAGATCATCAACTTTACTTAGAGATGAGGAGAGGGCCAGTGTTATCAATTATCTGGCAGCTCACCCACAGTCTGGTGATGTTCTGCAGGGCATGGGGGTATCCGGAAGCTACGCTGGTCCGCACAAGGCAAAGGTAAGAGTGGCGGTGTCAGGGTAGTTTATTACTACCATGACAATGCTATACCTCTGTTTCTTCTGACAGTATTTGGTAAAGTTGCGAAAGCCAACCTCAGCAAGGCTGAACGTAAAGAGCTGGCCAAATTCACTAACCTTTTACTCAAGCACTATGGTGGTATAAATGGCTAGCACGTTTTCAAGTATTAAGCAGGGTCTCACAGAGGCCATCGGGCACTCTAAAGGAAAGATAAACAAGGCTGTGATTCATGAATTCGGTCCGATTGATGTCAAAGAAATCAGAGCCAGTGTCGGGATGTCCCAAAGTGAATTTTCATCTGCGTTCGGCATTAGCGTCAGTACGCTGCGGTACTGGGAGCGAGGTGATCGTACGCCACAGGGGCCAGCTCTGGTGCTACTAAATGTCGTGGCAAAAGAGCCAGGCTTGGTTCTGCGTGCTCTTGCATCGTGATAGCTAACCAGGTGCTCAATTCGCTCCCTTAGGTCGCTGGGACGCTACGCGGTAAAGCTTCTGCACGCCCGTTAGCACGACGTTAGGTGCCTATGCCTGCTGAAGTCCAGAGCATAAAAGTTCCAACCATAAATTTGGAATGGTCAAATTGGATCAGATGGGACAAAGTGGCCATAGAGTGGCGAAGTAGTAGAGCGGTACATATTCCGGCTTCACCTGGCGTCTATGAAGTTTGTAAATCTGCGAACTCGGGTAAGAGACTTACGATAGGTAAGGCTGTAAATCTTCAACGCAGGGTTAGATCCGGCTTGGTTCGAGGTACTGCCAGTCACTCTACTGGAACTAGAATCAGAAAGCATGAGAGCTGTTCTAAATTACTCATAAGGTGGGCAGAAACAAAGGTTCCTAGTTGTGTCGAAGAGCAGTTACATCAGATATACAAACAGAACTATGGCACACTTCCACAATATACCAAGGTCACCTAACATGAAGTTTAAGCTGCATTGCCGCCTTCGGTTCCAATGCTCGGACGTGCCTACTCCAGGTTCGTTTGCAAATGCTCCTTCCGCACGCCGCTTAACTCGGTGATATGTGTCTATGTACCACTGTGCGGATACTCCAACAAGGAAAGCAGCACACTTTTTGTGGCAGTCCAATTTCGATGAATGAGGCCGAAGCCTATGAGTTGATAATGCTAATAGCTTCTGAGCTAAATCAACTTATGTTCGGCTATTTCAGCATCATGTCCACCTTCCTGATATTGAGTTACTTGATTGCGGAGAAACTAACAGCGCTTCAGTCGACAATCGTTCTTGCGCTGTACACACTCTGTACGATGTATATTGTATTGAACTTCTATGCGTTGAATGTTGACCTGGATAGCATCTATGCAGAAATGTTGCAGAAGAAGGCATCAGGAGAGTATCAGCTAGCTTGGTTTGGAAAGAATCCGATTTGGATTCCGACGTCGCTTACCATTATCCAAACCGGAATAGGCCTAGGCGGTTACATAGGTTCGGTTATCTTTTTCTTCAGTAAGAACAAGCCTACAGAGAACTTGTTTGGAGGCGCCACATAACATGAAGTTAAGGGCGCGCGACTGCAAGCTTCGTTTGGGAATCGCTTCGCCACTCTATCGCAAACCACGCCTGCAGCATCATGTCTGACTTTTTCAGTTTCTGAGCAGTACTAATATTTCTAGGCTTGTTCATTGCTCCACAAATATTCCGCTATCTAACGAGTAAAGGTCGGGTTAGTTGGGTTGGTACTTAGAGCTTACTGGGTGCTTTGGCGAGAGATTGACAGTGTGGGAAGGTACGAAAAAGGAATCGCAAAAGGATTAGCGGTGTGGGTATAACAACAGCAAGTCGGCATTTTTAGACGTGCGGTGCACTATCTGTTCTCACTTACAAAAACGCTTTTAGCGATTATGAGACCTGGACTAATTGGTGAGCGAAAGCAGCGAGATCGTCATAAACATCGACATCGAGGCTGTCTAGTTTCGTCTCCGTTTTTTTGCCATTGCCTGTGCGGACCAATACTGGTTTTGCGCCGATAGCGATGGCTGCCTGGATATCCTTTAGCGAATCGCCGACGAAGGGCTTATTGATGAGTGAGGCATCGGCCGCTTCTGCAATCTGTTCCAGTAGTCCTGGATTTGGTTTTCTACATCTGCAACCGTCGTCAGGGTGATGGGGACAAAAGAAGATGCCTGCTATTTTGCCGCCGGCAGTCTCGACCAGACCCTCCAACTTTTGATGCATTCGTTGCAGGTCCGATGGCGAAAAAAGACCCCGCGCTAAACCCGCTTGATTGGTGGCAATGTAAACCTGGTAGCCTTTTTTGCAGATCATCGCGATAGCGTCGATGCTGCCGGGTAGAGGTTGCCATTCGTCAGCAGACTTAATGTAGTCTGCTGAGTCAACATTGATTACTCCGTCCCTGTCTAGAACAACGATCGTCATACTATTGCTGCAACAGAGATATATCAGCGACTTGTAAAAATAGTGAGCGCATTTTGGTTAGTGTCGCAATTCTATTCGCCCGGATCGCTTCATCGTCCGCCATCACCATTACCTGGTCAAAGTAGTTGTCGACGACTTCCCGTAATTCGCCTAACGCTGCTAAACGGCCAGCATCATCAGCCATCGAACTTAGTTGTATTTCTGCCTCACTCATAGCAGTGAGTAGTGATTGTTCGGCAGGTTCTTGGAACAATTCCGGTTTGATTGTTAAGTCGACCGTTGTGTCTACTTTCTTCAAAATATTGGCCACACGCTTGTTCGCTGCGATAAGCGCATCGGCCTGATCACCAACTCGAAATTCCTCTAGCGCCATTATCGCATTGTTAGTCTGATGTAGGTCTGCGCGCCAATTATCTGCCTGTATTACAGCATCTACTGAGTCGAAGCGTACGCCTTGATCCTGGTACCAACTCTTGAGCCGTTCAGACAAGTACTCATAGACTGGCGATGGATCGAATGCTTTGCCATGAAGATCGATTGCTTTGTCGATAACTGAGTGGAGATTGATATTCAAATTGCCTTCAACGCACATCCGAACAACACCTATCGTTTGTCGCCTTAGGGCAAAGGGATCTCGAGACCCAGAAGGAGGTTGACCGATCCCAAACATGCCTGTGAGAGTGTCGAGCTTGTCTGCCATAGCGACGGCTTTTGCTTCTAACGACTCTGGTAAGGTGCCGCCTGACGAGCTCGGCAGATAGTGTTCGCGAATTGCAGAAGCAACTGTCTCTGATTCGCCATCATGGATTGCATAATAGCCGCCCATAAGACCCTGTAGATCCGGAAATTCATTCACCATGTCGGTGACCAGATCCGATTTACAAAGTTTCGCCGCCCTGGCTGCAGCAACAGAATCAGCACCAAGTGAATCAGCGATAAAGGACGCGAGTATTTCTAGTCGCTGGGTCTTGTCTCTGTAGCTACCGAGTTTCGCTTGGAATACAACATGGTCCAGTCTTTCGAGTTTGGATTCGAGGCTTTGCGTTTTGTCCTTTTCAAAAAAGAAACGAGCATCCGTCAGCCGCGGTAGAATGACGCGTTCATTACCACTGATGACGGTCTGTGGGTTTTTGCTCTTAATATTCGCGATAGTGATGAATCGAGGTAGCATTGTTCCGCTGTCGTCAGTCATATGGAAGTAACGCTGGTGCTCTTTCATTGCAGAAATAAGCGCCTCTTCTGGTACTGCCAAAAACGCTGGATCAAATTTCCCCATCAACGCGACCGGCCACTCAACGAGCGCCGTGACTTCGTCCAATAACGACTCATCGATTTCCACATTGGCCTTCTCTGTCTCGGCAATGGTTTGCAGCTGTTCGGTTATCAACGTTCTGCGTTCCGTAAAATCAGCGATGACCGATGCTTCCTTCAATAGCGCTTTGTATTGCTCTGGGGATGGAATAGTGATGTTGCCGGACGACATAAAGCGATGGCCCCTGCTCTCACGACCAGCGTCAATATTAAACAAGCGTGCAGGTAGGACCTGCTCGCCATATAAGAGCACAAGCCAGTGTACCGGCCTTACGAATTCTACTCGGCTAGCACCCCAACGCATTCGGCGTTCGATGGGTAATTCGGCTAGGGCTTTTTGTAGCAGCGGTTGGATCAACGACTCAAGCGCGGCGCCGGGTTGTGCCTGGCGAAATACCAGCCAGGTGCCCTTCTCTGTTTCGACTTTTTCAAGTTGGTTAATGTCATCAATGCCGCAGGACGACATAAAACCCTGCGCTGCCCTGGTCGGATTGCCATCAGCATCCAATGCAGCTTTCAGTGATGGACCGCGTTTTTCCAAATTCTGAGTAGGTTGGCATGGCGCTAGCCCATTTACATTCAAGGCTAATCGACGCGGCGTTGCATAAGCGTCAATGCTCTCGAACTCTAATTGGGCATCCTTCAGAGCCGCTGAAAAATTAGAGCGAAAGCTCTCCATCATAGCTTTCAAATTCTTGGGTGGTAGTTCTTCGGTACCAATTTCAACCAGCAAATCCTGTCGCGTCTCACTTGTCACCGGCAACCTCCTTGAGATAGATGGCGCGGGTTTGCTCTTCAGCCAGGGGGAATCCAAGTGCCTGGCGCGAATCCAGATAAGCTTTTGCCACGCCTCTTGATAACGCGCGAACCCTCAAAATGAAGCGTTGCCGTTCCGTCACAGAAATTGCCTGCCGTGCGTCAAGCAAATTGAAGGCGTGTGATGCCTTCATGACAAACTCGTAAGCCGCCAGCGGAATTCCGACTTCCAATAACCGGTTGGTTTCAGATTCGCAAAAGTCGAACTGGGCAAACAGGGCCTCAATGTTTGAGTGGTCAAAATTATAGGCGGACATTTCGACCTCATACTGATGGAAGACGTCAGCGTACGTGATCGTTTGGTTGCCGGACTGACTCCAAATGAGCTGTTGGAAATCATCGACTCCTTGAATATACAAAGCCAGGCGCTCTAGGCCATAAGTGATTTCCCCGGTCACTGGATAACACTCTAAACCACCAACTTGCTGAAAATAGGTGAACTGGGTGATTTCCATTCCATCCATCCAGACTTCCCAGCCCAGACCCCATGCGCCAAGTGTGGGGGATTCCCAGTTATCCTCGACGAAACGAATATCGTGTTCGAGAGGATCAATTCCAAGTGTTCTTAGAGAATCCAGATATAATTCCTGAATGTTGTCGGGGGATGGCTTCATGACAACCTGGAACTGATAGTAGTACTGGTAGCGATTGGGGTTTTCACCATAGCGGCCATCTGTTGGGCGTCGGCACGGTTGGACATAGGCACTGCGCCAGGTTTCTGGACCAATGGAGCGCAGGAAGGTGGCCGGATGAAATGTGCCAGCACCCACTTCTAGGTCATAAGGTTGCATCAGCACGCAGCCTTGATCGGCCCAAAAGTTCTGAAGTGTTAGAATCAGGTCCTGAAAAGTTTGACTGGCCATTCGAGACTTTGCCCCCAGCGAAAAAGTGCGTAAGTATACATTAAGCCTTTATGAAAGGAGTCCGGGATTGCCAAAGCAAATTGATCAGCGCTGTAATTGGTGTCGGGGAGATCCGCTCTACGAGGCATATCATGACGAAGAATGGGGTGTGCCCCTTCGCGATGACCAGAAACTGTTTGAATTTATGATTCTAGAGGGCGCGCAAGCCGGTTTGAGTTGGCTTACTGTGCTGCGCAAACGTGAGAACTATCGTCATGCCTTTTGGCAATTCAATCCTGAAAAAATCGCTGCCTTTGACAAACGAGAAAAGAATAAGCTGCTCAACAACGAAGGGATCATTCGCAACCGGCTGAAAATTGATAGCGCTGTTAACAATGCGCAGCGGTTTCTCGAGGTTCAATCGAAGGGTTCCTTTTCCCAGTTTCTCTGGCAATTTGTCGACGGACAGCCCATTCAAAACCAATATGAGAGCATGTTCGATGTGCCTGCGACGACTGACAGAAGTGACTTGATGGCCAAAACCTTGAAAAAAGCAGGTTTCAATTTCGTCGGTTCAACGATCTGTTACGCCCTGATGCAGGCGACTGGGATGGTCAATGACCATCTGGTGACCTGCCCGCGGCATAAACCCTGTAAGGCACTCGCATGACGGGATTGCTCCGCCTTATGCTGCGATTGCAGGCGTTCATGCCGTTGGGTTTCAGCCAGTGGCTCGGCCGCGGCTTTGGCAGTTTGAACTACTATCTCGGGAGCCGCTCAACCCAGGTCACGAAACAGAACTTGCAACTATGCTTGCCGGAACTATCTACGGCCGAAATTCAAACACTGACACACGAGTCTATGCGGCAGACAGGCATGACCGCATTTGAAACACCCGCAGTCTGGCTAAGCGACCTGTCTCGAACTAGCGCATGGATTGATCGAGTCGAAAACGAGCAATTGATTGACGACGCAATGGCATCGGACAAAGGCACGGTGGTGGTGTTGCTTCACCTGGGTAACTGGGAGATGTTCAATGTCTATTTTGCGAGCAAGGGGAGGATGACGGCGCTATACCAACCGCCAAGACAGGATTGGGCAAAGCCCCTGATGGCGAAAGTCCGTGGAGACAATCTGGTACCGACGAATCGTCAGGGCCTGGCGACCTTGTATCGTGAACTGAAAGATGGCCAGGTGGTGACCGTGTTACCGGACCAGGTGCCAGCGACGGGAGAATTTGTGCCGTTTTTTGGTCAGCCCGCGCTTACGGATCGGCTTGTGCCGAGGCTGCTTCGCAAAACTGGGGCCAGGGCCATCGTTTGTATCGTGTATCGCGAGTCAGGCAAGTTCCATCTTCGGTTTGACGAAGTCGACAATGACGTTTACGCCGCTGATCTCATAACGGCACTAGCAGCACTCAATCTATCGGTAGAGAAAAGTATTCGAACAAAGCTGGTGCAATATCAATGGGAGTACAAGCGATTTCGAGAGCGCCCTGCGGGAGCGAAAAAGCTCTACAAGTTTGACGGAAAAACCCAGTACTATCATCAGTAACTCAAGTTTTCTAAAAGCTACTTTCTGCCGAATCCTTTTTCGTCAAAACCCTATTTTCGTCAAAATCCTATTTTCGCCAAAACATAGGCGTGAACAACACCAGCAATGTGAAGATTTCAAGCCGGCCAAGGATCATCGCAAAACAGAGGATGATCTTTGCTGAGTCACTAATATCGGAGTAATGATAAGCCACACTGCCCAGCCCGGGCCCTAGATTATTGATGGAAGCCCCGACGGCTGAAAAAGCACTTAAGAAGTCCATGCCGGTCGCTACCATTGCCAGTAACATAAACAAAAACAGAATGACGTAAACCGAGAAGAAGCCCCACACTGCCTCTACGACTTTGTTAGATACCGGCCGTTTGTTCAACTTTATCGGAAATATTGCGTTGGGGTGAATCAATCTGTGAATCTCGCGCAAGCCTTGTTTAGCAATCAGCATTACGCGCATAACCTTCATACCTCCACCGGTAGAGCCAGCACAGGCACCAGTGAACGCGCCAAAGAAAATTAAGTACGGCAGCATACTCGGCCATTCGCTAAAGTCTGCGGTTGCAAATCCAGTCGTGGTGAATATCGACACAACTTGAAACGTTGCGTATCGAATGGCCTGCAAGCCGTCGTATTCCGCAGAATGATAAAGAAATCCGGAAACAATAATGGTTGTGGCCATGAGCATCGCCAGATAAAACTGAACCTCATCATCCCGCAAGTAATGCGCAATCGTGCGCTCACGAAAAGCAAAGAAATGTAGACCGAAATTCATACCCGCCAAGACCATAAAAAAGATGGTGATGGATTCGATCAGAGCCGAATCGAAATATCCGATACTTGCGTCGTGGGTAGAAAATCCCCCAATCGCAACGGTAGAAAAGCTATGACAAATTGCGTCGAATAGGCTCATGCCGGCTAGCCAATACGCAAGCGCACAAATAAAAGTTAAGCCAAGATAGATGGACCAAAGTGCTAACGCGGTTTGCTTAATGCGTGGGGTGAGTTTTGAATCTTTTACGGGGCCTGGCGTTTCGGCCCGGTAAAGCTGCATACCGCCAATACCCAACATGGGTAAGATTGCCACGGCCAGCACGATGATGCCCATGCCACCCAACCACTGGAGTTGTTGTCGATAAAAAAGGACTGATTTCGGCAGAGAGTCTATCTGAGTAAGCACTGTCGCGCCGGTTGTTGTTAGGCCAGAAAAAGATTCAAACAGGGCGTTTGGCCAGGACAATCCAATGGCCGACTCCTGTATCAAGGGAATTGCACCGACGGTACCTAACGACAGATAGAACATGGTTGTGATCAAGAACCCATCTTTGATTCTCATATCCGCATCGTGCCGCAAAAATAGTATCCATAGAACAAAGCCCGAGATAAGGGTCAGAGCAAAAGTATCAGCGAACGCTATGAGTGCGCCATCATCGTAAATCAGAGAAACGACGATCGGTGGGAGCATGGTAATACTGAACACCATGAGTAGGATGCCAAGTATTTTTAGGGCGATTGGTAGGTGCATAAATCTAAAAGAAACTAAACGGTGCCTGGAATAATTTCTCAACATCAGAAACCAGGCTTTTATCGACCATAAATAGAATGAGGTGATCATCCGGTTCAACCACAACATCGTCGTGAGCAATGATGACATCGTTGCCGCGAACGATAGCCCCAATCGTGGTGCCTTTAGGCAGTTCAATTTGTTGTAGTTGTCGCCCAACGACTTTTGAGTTCTGGCTATCGCCGTGAGCAATGGCCTCCATAGCTTCGGCAGCACCGCGGCGCAGCGAATGAACTCTCACCACATCACCGCGGCGAATATGAGTCAGGATTGAGCCTAACGTTGCTTGCTGTGGCGAGATGGCGATATCGATATCACTACCTTCAATTAAATCTACATAAGCAGGATTGTTGATCAGCGTGATGACCTTCTTTGCACCAAGGCTCTTGGCTAACATCGATGACATTATGTTAGCTTCATCATCATTCGTAACGGCACAAAACACATCTGTGTCCTCGATGTTTTCCTCTAGCAACAACTCTCTGTCTGACGCGTCACCTGCAAGCACAATGGCGCGATCGAGTGATTCAGACAATTCATAGCAACGTTGGCGGCTTCGTTCGATGATGCGAACGCCATATTTGTGTTCCAATGAGCGCGCCAATCCCTCACCAATATGTCCACCGCCGGCAATAATAAGACGCCTGTTGGGACGTTCAGTTCTGCGCATTTCGCTCATCACGGCCTGAATATCTTTAGCGGCAGCGATAAAGAAAACCTCATCGTCCGCTTCAATAATAGTGTTGCCTTCCGGCATTATCGGACGGTTCTGTCTAAAAATGGCAGCAACACGAGTGTCAATAGTTGGCATATGTTGGCGCAGATACTTCAGTTCCTGATCTACCAAAGGTCCGCCGTAGTAGGCCTTAATACCGACGAGTTGTACCTGACCTTCAGCAAAATCCATGACTTGCAGCGCGCCCGGGTTATCAATGAGCCGCCGAATATCATCGGTCACGATCTTTTCGGGGTTGACGATAAAGTCGACAGGCATGGCTTCATTGCGAAAGATACTGGTGTGTTCCAGATAACCAGTGGATCGTATACGAGCAATTTTTGTGGGCGTGTTAAAGACTGAATAGGCAACCTGACAGGCGACCATGTTCACTTCATCGCTGTTGGTCACGGCGATCAACATATCGGCATCTTCAGCGCCAGCCTGGCGCATGACATCAGGATGAGAGCCCATGCCACGAACCGTGCGAATATCAAATCTGTCTTGTAGTTCTCGAAGCCGATCTGCATCGTGGTCGACGACGGTGATGTCACTGGCTTCTTTGGTCAGATTTTGGGCGAGGTTGCCGCCGACTTCACCTGCACCAAGAATGATGATCTTCATGATTGTATTTTCTTCAATCTAGAAAAAAAGAAACCGTCGCTACCGCCGGTCGTGGGCAGAAGCTGTAGACCCTCTGGCGTCGAGATACCAGCATCACTATTGATTGGTAGAACACGGGCATCATTGTGATCTTGAACAAACTGTTCGACGATACCCTGATTTTCGTTGGGTAGAATCGAGCAGGTGGAATAAAGGAGTTCTCCGTTTGTGCAGAGCAATGACCAAGCCTTTGCTAACAATTCTTTTTGGGTGGCGGCAAGTTTATCAATATCTGAATCCAGACGCAGCAACTTAATATCCGGGTGACGGCGGATGATGCCCGTTGCAGAACAGGGTACGTCTAGCAATATTCGATCATAAAGTTCGTCTGGATGGTGCTGAAGTAAATCGCTCGCTTCGACTTCACAGGCCAAATTTAGTCTGCGAAGGTTATCGTTGATAATGGCGGCACGTTTGGCGTCTTTGTCGAGTGCGGTCAACTGGATACCGGACTGCGCCTCCAAAATAGCGCAGGTCTTACCGCCAGGCGCCGCGCAAGCATCGAGTACTCGATGCCCCAACTCTAGATGAAGAAGGTTAGGAATCATCTGACTTGCCTCATCTTGGACGCTTGCCAATCCGTCGGCAAAACCAGGGAGTGCATCTACGGGCCTCGGAGTTTCTAGGTAGATGCTTGTGGTGGCGAGGGCACCTGAGCGCGCGGCAATGCCAGCGCCGGCGAGTAACTCGAGATAGTCATTACGGCTGGTCTGCCGAACGTTAACCCTCAAGGTCATCGGCGGTTCTACTTGATTGGCCATGAGAATTTGTTCGGCCCGATCTGGGTAAGCTCGCTCGATTCGATGCAGAAGCCATAAAGGATGATTCGTTACGGCTTCCCTGTCGTCGCTCATCTTATCCAGTAACACGGATTTCTGGCGCTGGTAGCTTCTGAGTACACCGTTGGTTAGCTGCTTCGCCCAGGGTTTTTTTAGCCCGACGGCGGCATCGACTGCAAAGTTAACGCTCGCATGCGCTGGGCGGTTCAGAGAGTCAATGCTGTACATACCGGCAAGTATCAGAAGCTCAACATCCTGGTGTTTATCTGCGATGGGCTTTTTAACCAGTTGTTCAAGGCTGGCACTGAGCGAATAGAAGTTTCGCAACACGCCGTAGGCGATCTGGCGACTCAGCGGCGAATCTCCGCTACCAATTGCGTAATCAAGACTTCGCCCAGAGGCTACCTTGAGGAGCACGTTGACTGCTGATACATACTCTTGCATAGCTTATTGCAGCCCCACATTGCATTCCGTCATCGGAGTTTTGCGCCGACGTGTAAAATATCCGTTCGTGAATTTTGGATGTCTCTACCGCTTAAAATACTGCCTTTACCAAGTGGCAACTGAAGTCGCTTGATGAGTACCTGGTCTGTGCCTGCGGCAACGGAGACACCTGCCGCTGAGACGTCCATGATAGTCCCGGGTGTTGCCTGGTGTCTAACGGCCACAATCTCGCACTCGTATATCTTAAGCCGAATGTTGGAATCCCCGTGGGTGCATTCAGAGAAACATACGGGCTCGGGAGTAAACGCCCGAACCTTTCTCACGATGTTAGATGCGAGATCGGTCCAATCGATTTTAGCTTCTTGTTTTTTGATTTTTTTGGCATAGGTGCCCTCGCTCGGCTGGGGCTGGGGGTTGAGTTGTTGCTGCTCTATCTGAGTGATGACCGTTAGGAGTCCTTCGATACCGAGAGTTGTCAGACGCCCGGCAAGAGCGGCCGAGGTATCAATCACATCGATTGTTGTTTTTGCTTCCAATAGAACATCTCCGGTATCGAGGCCGGCATCCATTTGCATAATACAAATACCGCTTTCTAGATCACCTGCTTGTATCGCTCTTTGAATAGGTGCGGCGCCTCGCCATCGAGGTAAGAGCGAGCCGTGTACGTTGATGCAGCCGTAGGTCGGGAGATCCAAGAGATCTTGCTTAAGAATTTGTCCATAAGCGACGACGATCAGAAGGTCTGGCTGGAATGGATCGAGGTCTTCCGTGGAAACTTTATTGGGTTGAAGAACTGTTAGCTGATGATCCATTGCAAGGGATTTCACCGGGCTTGGAATTAGCTTCTTGCCCCGTTTACCGGGTTTGTCCGGTTGCGTGATCACCGCACTTATCGTGATGCCAGCTTGGATCAGGCCTGCCAGATGTCGAGCGGCAAATTCCGGTGTACCGGCGAATACGATATTCATTGGTTGAGCTTTTGTTGTTTCAGCAGGCGTTTGCGAATGAGTTGGCGCTTGGTGCTAGACAAGTAATCAACGAACAACTTTCCTTCCAAGTGGTCCATCTCATGCTGGATACAAATAGCGAGCAGGTCTTCGGCGTCGAGAATGAATTCGTTACCATCTTTATTTAGTGCCTTAACCTGAATTTTCTCGAATCGGTCCACTGGTTCGTAAAACCCAGGGATCGACAGACATCCCTCGTCTGATTGGATTTCACCTTCAGAGATGACGATTTCGGGGTTAATAAAGACCATAGGTGCCCGTTTGTCGTCTGATATATCCAGTACAAGCAGTCTCTGGTGTACATTAACCTGACTGGCCGCAAGACCGATCCCCGGCGCGGCATACATTGTTTCCAGCATATCGTCAGCCAGTTTGGCGACTTTGCCGGTGACATTGTGAATCGGTTTAGCTTTGGTCCGGAGTCTGGGGTCCGGGAATTCCAAAATGTCTAGTAAGGCCATGTGGTTTTGCCTAATACCTCTAGTAATAGAGCAACTTGTGCTGCTAAGATGATGATCATATTGAATATATTGACGAAAAGGGTGTTTTTCGCGACGGCGCAATTGTACTCTTTTTAACGTAGGGATTCGCCCCATGAAGACAACTCTTCTCGCGCTAGTGCTGAGTTTAGCTCTTGCAAACACCGTGTTGGCTGCTGATAGCATCCTGCGACCGGATCATCCCGAACATTATACGGTGGAAAACGGCGATACACTCTGGGATATTGCCTCTATGTTTTTGACCGACGCATGGCTCTGGCCAGAAATTTGGCAAATAAATCCTGATATTGAAAACCCCCACCTTATCTACGCTGGCGATCTAATTACACTTGAGTATGTTGGCGGTCAACCTCAGCTCACGGTGGCTCGCGGCGACCAAGCTCGAACGGTTAAACTCAGCCCAGCCCAGCCATTGGCCGTCGGTGATCGCAACGTCAAGGTTCAGCCGCGGGTTCGCACTAGCGCGCTCAGCAGTGCTATTCCCGCTATACCATTGGATGCAATTTCGAGCTTGCTCACGACAGGACGAATTGTTGAACAGAGTACGTTGAAAATGGCGCCGCATATTTTAGCGGGCACGTCGGACCGGCTAATTTTTGGTCCGGGTGATGTCTTCTATGCGCGGGGCTCGAACTGGACGCCCGGCACGAACGTTTATGGCATCTTTCGTCAGGGTGAAGTTTATCAGGACCCCGAGAGTCGCGAGGTGTTGGGTTTCGAGGCGCGCGAAGTGGGTACGGCTCTGGTGGAAGCAAGAGATGAAAATGATGACGTCTACACTCTGACCCTGACTGCGGTTAAAGAAGATGTTCGGATTGGGGACCGATTGCTGCCGACAGAGGAGCGTCGAGTAGAATCGACATTCTTTCCTAGTGCGCCTGGTACGCAGATTGATGGCGTGATCATGACCGTGCTGGGCGGCGTGACTCAGGTTGGCCGGAATGATGTCGTTGCGATCAATCGCGGTGAAAAAGATGGCCTTGCGGTGGGAGATATTCTGGCGATTTATAAGAGCGGCAATGTTGTCAGGGACCGGGTCAATAGGGAACGAGTGCGTTTACCGCCAGAACGCGCGGGCATATTGATGGTGTTTCGTAGTTTCGAAAAGATGGCGTATGGATTGGTTCTGGAAACCGAAGAGCCGCTTCGGGTGGGCGATAGCGTACAAAACCCCTAGCGATACGCGGTAACGTTTATGTTGCGAGCTCGTTTAGCCTGCCACTATGCACGCGCACCTCAGTCTTCACCGACTTACTGCGGGCCACCCGGGCCTCGCCCAAAAGCTTGTCCACTTTTATGGCAACGCTGAGCTGGTTTTGTCCGAGTTCGATGCTCGCCTGACGCCAGCACGCCCCGCGATCGTTCGATCCTTGACACAAACTCGCAACACAGCCGAGCATCACCGTGCACTTGACGCTGATCTCGGTTGGGCGCAGGAAAGCTCGCGACAGGTCCTCAGTGTCGATGATGCAGCCTACCCTACTCTACTAAAGACCTTGTCTGATCCGCCGTTTCTGTTGTTTGTCTGGGGTGACGCGAGGTACCTCAACCAGGAGCAAATTGCCATTGTGGGCAGTCGAAAGCCAACTTCGACGGGCCTTTCCGTTGCTTCTCAAATGTCGTCTCAGCTGGCGGAATTAGGGTTCACGATCACCAGCGGGCTCGCTTATGGTGTTGACGCAACTGCGCACCGGGGCGCACTAGACACAGGTGGCGTGACCATCGCCGTACAAGGTTGTGGTGCTGATTTGATTTATCCTCGAAGTCATGAGCGCCTCGCGCTCAGAATATTGCGGCAGGGTTGTTTGGTGACCGAGTATCCGACCGGGTTTCCGGCTCATGCCCGCCACTTCCCACAAAGAAATCGAATTGTGACTGGGTTGTGCCGCGGCACGTTGGTCATTGAGGCTGCTGCCAAAAGCGGCTCTCTGATTTCCGCGCGTCTCGCTATGGAGCAGGGCCGTGAAGTCTTCGCTGTGCCGGGCTCAATCCATTCTCGTCAAAGTGAAGGTTGTCATCAATTGATTCGTCAAGGCGCAACTCTGGTGACGTCGGTAGCGGATCTGGTTGAAGAGTTTCACGACTTCAATGTGGATCGACATAAGAGGCAGGTGAGCTTTAGCGTCACGGAAAAATTGATACTGGCCGCGCTTGATGACGGCCCCAGGCATGCCGACCGGATCCATGAAGTTACTGCCGTTGCCGTGCCTGAATTGATGGCGGTCTTGATGGGTCTTGAGATAAAGGGTGAAATCACATCCGGACCTGAAGGCTATTTGAAGTGTCGTCTATCCTGAGAGCGCTGGCTTGAGAGCGCTGGCTTGAAAGGGTCAGTGTACTACTGTAATTTGCCATCTTCTTTGATGGCTGGCACTTGTTGTCCAGCCAGATCGCAATAAACAAGAACTCGAAACTCGAATAATGGATAACCAACGCTGGCGCTATCGGCTTATTGCGAAAAAACTTCGGCAAGGGGCAGTTATTGCCTATCCTACCGAGGGTGTCTGGGGCTTAGGCTGCATCCCAGAGGATCAGGAAGCAGTGGCACGCTTGCTACAATTTAAAGCCAGACCCTGGCAAAAGGGGTTGATTATGGTGGCAGCGAGTATCGATCAAATTCTTCCATATATAGAGCCGCTGCAGGACTCTGACCTAGCCGAGCTGAACTCTGCTTGGCCTGGCCCTTTCACCTATTTATTGCCCGGGTCGAACCGAACACCGCTATGGGTCTCTGGCGAGCATGATACTGTTGCGATTCGAGTTTCGGCACATCCAGTGATTCAGGGCATCTGCAGCGAACTCGGCCAACCGCTCATTTCTACGTCAGCGAACCCTACTGGCAAACCGCCAGCGGTTAACCAATTGCGAATAAAGCAGTATTTCGGTGACCAGTTGGATTACGTCGTTCCCGGTGCGCTGGGTGGTCTTCAAGGGACGACACAGATAAAAGACCTGAGAGTAGGAAGTGTCTTGCGAGGCGTTGAGTCGTGATGCATCGACTAGCGGTTTTTGGAAATCCAGTTGCCCATAGCCTGTCGCCGCAAATCCATCAAATGTTCGCCGTTGAGGCTGGCATTGATGTGGCGTATGAAAAAGTGTTGGTGCCGCTAGGCGAGTTTCGAGCAGTAGCAGATGACTTCTTTAATCGTGGGGGTACGGGCATTAATATAACGGTGCCCTTTAAACGAGATGCTTTTAGTTTCGTTGATTTGTTGGCTGATGGTGCGCGAGATGCTGGTGCGGTTAACACAATTCTTCGGTCACCTAACGGTTTGTTAAAGGGGGAGAATACAGATGGTGTGGGGCTCGTATCAGACTTGCAAGATAATTTGGGCTGGACATTAGCGGGAAAGTCCATTTTGCTATTAGGAGCAGGGGGTGCGGTTCAGGGTGTTATTCGAGATATTCTGCATGCGGGACCGAAAAGTATTACGGTCGCAAACCGTACGGCATCAAAGGCGCAGGAATTGGCGGAACGTTTCAAAGACAATCGCATTTCTTCAAGCCCCTTGAATGAGTTGTTGGGAGCATATGATATTGTTATTAGTGGTAGCTCTGCTGGTCTTTCAAAAAATTCTCAACCTCTATCGTTGTCATCAACCCTGCTAGGGTCTTACACTTGCTGTTACGACATGATTTATGGGAAGACTACGCCCTTTCAAGATTGGAGTTCGTCGTTGCCGACGGCTCAGCGTGCAGATGGACTTGGTATGCTCGTTGAGCAGGCTGCTCGTGCATTTGAGTTATGGTTTGATGTTGAGGTAGATGGCGAATCCGTTTTGGAACGCCTGCGTAAAAGGTTAAAATTTTTGGGAAGCGAATCATGAATAATCCATTGTTGGAAACACACGAACTGCCTCCATTTGGCTCCATCAAACCCGAGCATGTGATGCCGGCAATCAATACGATCCTCGCAGAGAATCGGTCAGCGGTTGCAGCTCTGCTGGAGCAGAGTAGTTTCTCCTGGGACAGCCTGATACGCCCCCTTGAGGAATTGGATGATCGACTTGCGCAGGCCTTCTCGCCCGTTAGTCATATGAACTCTGTCGTCAATACCTCAGAAACTCGCGATGCTTATAACGAGGCACTGCCCAGGTTGTCTGAATATCATACCGAGATGGGCCAGAATCCAAAGCTGTTCAAAGCCTACGAAGCGATTAAGAACGGCGCTGAGTATGAGACTTTAGATCAACCGCAAAAAAAGACGATTCTTAACGCCTTACGTGATTTCAAACTGTCCGGTATAGATTTGCCCGAGGAAGACAAGAAACGCTTCGCGGCGATTTCCTCCCGTCTCTCTAGTCTGTCGAGTCAGTTCAGTGACAACGTATTGGACGCTACGATGGCCTGGAAAAAACACATAGATGATGTCGCTTTGCTGAAAGGTCTGCCCGACAGCGCGCTCGATCAAGCGCGTCAATTGGCCGAGCAAAATGATGAGTCGGGTTACCTATTTACGCTCGATTTTCCAAGCTACTTTCCGATCGTGACCTATGCCGATGATGCGGAACTACGCCGAGAATTCTATGAAGCGTTTACCACTCGTGCATCGGACCAGGGACCAAATAAGGGTGAGTGGGACAACTCTTCGGTCATCGAGGAGATTATGCTGCTAAGAAAGGAAATGGCCGCGCTCTTAGGTTTCGATAACTACGCGGAGGTTTCTCTTGCACCCAAGATGGCCAAGGATACTGACCAGGTGCTCAACTTCTTGAGAGAGCTCGCAGCCAAGTCAAAACCCGCAGCCGAGAGAGAGTTCGCCGAAATCTGTCAGTTTGCGCTTGAGCAATATGCGGCTTCAGAGGTGAATGCCTGGGATGTCGGTTACTTTGCAGAAAAACTGAAAGAGCACAAATTTAGTATTTCTGAGGAGGCATTGAAGGCCTATTTCCCTGCACCGCGTGTCATTGAAGGCATGTTCGAGGTTGTACGGCGCTTGTATGACATTGAAATTAGCGAGGTATCAGATATTGAGACATGGCACGCCGATGTTCACACCTACAATGTTCTAAAAAATGGCGAGCTAATCGCTCGCTTCTATCTAGATCTCTACGCCAGGCAAAATAAGCAGGGCGGAGCATGGATGGATGATTGTCGGGTACGCAGACTGAGTTCGACGGGCGAAGTTCAGCTGCCTGTGGCTTACTTGACCTGCAACTTCAGCGGTCCCGTTGGAGATAAGCCCGCTCTACTCACCCACAACGAAGTCGTCACCCTGTTCCATGAGTTTGGGCACGGCCTTCACCATATGATGACCAAAGTCTCGTGTGGCAGTGTTTCGGGTATTAATGGTGTTGCCTGGGACGCGGTCGAATTGCCGAGTCAGTTTATGGAGAACTGGTGCTGGGAGCCGGAAGCGCTGCAATTTATTTCAGGCCATTTCGAGTCAGGGGAGTGTTTGCCTGCGGACCTGCTCGACAAAATGATGGCGGCCAAGACCTTTATGGCTGGGATGATGTATGCGCGCCAGCTTGAGTTTTCGTTATTCGACTTTCGGCTGCACGTGGAGTATACGCCCGATCATATTGGTCAGGTTCAAGAAATTTTGAACGAGGTTCGTCAGGAAGTTGCTGTTATTGCGGCACCTGAAACCAACCGTTTTCAAAATGGCTTTTCCCATATTTTTGGCGGCGGCTATGCGGCTGGATATTACAGCTATAAGTGGGCAGAAGTGTTGTCTGCCGATGCTTTTGCGCGATTCAAGGAAGATGGCATTTTCAATCGCCAAACCGGCGAAAAGTTTCTAGCGACCGTCCTAGAACAGGGTGGAAGTGTCGATGCGATGGACTTGTTCGTGCAGTTTCGTGGCCGAGAACCAGAGATCGAGGCATTGCTGAAGCAAGATGGAATCCTCTAACCGCCAGGCAGGCCGCAAGCGCTTTATAGCTGGGGCTGTCTGTCCTGGCTGCGGTGGTGAGGATAAAGTGTTCGTAGCGACTGAGGAAAATGGTGTATATCGGGGCTGCAGCCAATGCGATTTTCGTGAAAAGCTGGATGATTTACCCGATGAGCCCGATGAGCCCGATGAGCCCGATGGCACAGATGTTCAGATCGTAAAACTGCCGAACTAACTGTTATTGGATACCTGACAGCATGTCCAGGCCATGAGCCTCCGCAAAATTGATGACCACGCCACCGCTCAGGCTCTTGTGTTCTTTCTTGGCGAGCGCAATGTTGTATTGGTCGAGTCCTGCTTCAATAAGACTCTTAGACACTTGTGACTGTTTCACCAGAGACACGACAATCTTGTCGAGGCGGTTGGCAAAGTTATCGCCGATGATGTCGTGCACGATTAGATTTGCATCCATCATATTCAAGTCATTGATGGGTACACCGATAAAAATCTCGGTTTTGTCGTCCAGCTCTTCCAGCGTGCGATTAAAGATATAGGCACCCTGCAGTAAAATCAGGAACTGCGCGAGCCCTGGAGGTGCCTTTTCCTGTTTTATTTCGTCGCAGGCAGATGCCAGGTACCGGCTTGAGAACTCGATATAGGTGCTGAGTAACGATTCCAGGCCCAGATCGCGGCCGGCGATCAACAAAGATTGGCATAACTCTGGTATCTGTTGGATATATTGGAAGCAAAAGGGGTAGATTTTCAGTTCTAAAACTTGACTGTTGCCTGTGCCAAATAGCTTTGCGAGGCGTGTGCAATGCGGTGATAAGCCACCTCGCATCTCATCTTCTGGAAGTCTTTGGAGGATTTTGTCCAATTTTTCTTTTAGGTCTTTGTCCATCGAGGAATTAGACGCGATTTTTGCGGTTGATACCACTTGTAGCATCACTGGGTTGGATGGTTCTTGATTCGCCGTGAGAATTAATTGCCAAGCCTTGAGTATTAGAGACTTTCTTTGTTGAGAAACCACCGTACGCTGATATAATCTCGACCCGATTAAGAGCCAGTCAGTCCTGTAAGTCGTATTTTAAGGTGACATGATGGCTACCGCAGCGACTCTGAAGCACCAGGGGGTGCGACGCGCTGTGGGGCAGCTTCGAAAAAGCAGACTAAAGTTAAACACATTAGATGTAAGCGAATGGAAGTCTCGGCACAAGATCGAGCGTAGACAATTATTTGGAGTTCTTGGGATGGATAAAGGCAAGCAGCACGGTTGGTTAGTTGCTTTGTCACTTCTGTTTAGCGCTGGCAATGCGCACGCAGACTGGACAGAATTCAACATGCGGCAAGGCGTTACGGAGATTAGTCGGCAGGTTTTTGATTTGCACATGACGATTTTCTGGGTCTGTGTCGTTATCGGTGTTCTAGTTTTTGGCGTGATGCTGATTTCGATGCTGCTGCATCGAAAGTCGCTGGGTGCCGAGCCTGCCTCGTTTCATGACAACATGACGATAGAAGTTGCCTGGACTGTTATACCGGTGATCATATTGATTGGGATGGCCATCCCGGCAACGACCACACTCAACGCGATGTACGATATTGGCGATTCCGATATTGACATTGAGGTGCGCGGTTATCAGTGGAAGTGGCAATACACTTATCTAAATGATGACCCGGCGCAAGAGGTTAAGTTTATGAGCGCCCTGCTCACGCCTCCAGAAGAATATAACAACCTGACGGCGAAGCGAGAAAACTATCTACTCGATGTGGATAACGAAATGGTTATTCCAATTAACAAGCGTATCCGTTTCTTGATCACGTCAAATGATGTCATTCATTCCTGGTGGGTGCCAGATTTCGCTCTGAAGAAAGATGCCATTCCAGGTTACGTGCACGAGGCTTGGACAATCGTCGAGGTGCCCGGTACCTACCGTGGCCAGTGCGCTGAACTCTGTGGTAAAGATCATGGCTTTATGCCGGTTGTCGTCCGGGCGGTCGAGCAAGATGAATATGATGCTTGGCTATTAGAAAAACAGCAGGAAGCGGCAGACGTCTACTCGATTGTGGGCAAAGAATGGACGATGGACGAATTGATGGTGGAGGGCGAGTCAGTCTATTTACGAAACTGCGCCACCTGTCACCAGGTTAATGGCCAAGGACTGCCGCCGGCATTCCCTTCACTCGTGGGTGTGGGTTTAGCGGTAGGTCCAATCCAAGAACATATTGACATTATTATTAACGGCAAAGCTGGAACGGCGATGCAAGCATTCGGTGCGCAATTGAATGCTGCTGAGATTGCCGCTGTTGTTACCTATGAAAGAAACGCCTGGGGCAACAATGTAGGAGACCTTGTTCAACCCAAGGTCATCAACGAACAGCTAACGGCCCAATAAGGAGATTAGGATGAGTGCAGTAATTGAACAACACCACGACGATCATCATGGTCCCGCTAAAGGTCTTATGCGCTGGGTTTTTACGACCAACCATAAAGATATTGGTACGATGTATTTGTGGTTCAGCTTTGCGATGTTTCTACTGGGCGGTAGTTTCGCTTTAGTGATCCGCGCTGAGCTATTTCAGCCCGGCTTGCAGATCGTGCAACCTGAATTTTTTAACCAGATGACCACCATGCATGGTTTGATCATGGTGTTCGGTGCGGTCATGCCCGCTTTTGTCGGCCTCGCCAACTGGCTGGTACCGATGATGATTGGTGCGCCTGACATGGCTTTGCCGCGCATGAATAACTATAGCTTCTGGATCTTACCCTTTGCTTTCACTATGTTGGCCAGCACTCTGTTTATGGAAGGCGGCGCGCCCAACTTTGGTTGGACTTTTTATGCCCCGTTGTCTACTGAGTACGGTCCGCCCAGCACAACCTTCTTTATCTTCGCCGTTCACCTGATGGGTATCTCTTCCATTATGGGATCCATTAACGTGGTCGTGACGATTCTTAATATGCGCGCGCCAGGCATGACTTTGATGAGAATGCCGCTGTTTGTTTGGACCTGGTTAATTACTGCGTATCTCTTGATTGCGGTTATGCCAGTGCTGGCAGGTGTTGTCACCATGATGTTAATGGACATTCATTTTGGCACAGCATTCTTCAATGCTGGCGGCGGTGGTGACCCGGTATTGTTCCAGCACATATTTTGGTTCTTCGGTCATCCCGAGGTTTACATCATGATCCTGCCCGCATTCGGTGTGGTATCTGCGATTATCCCAACCTTTGCACGCAAGCGTTTATTTGGTTATGCGTCGATGGTTTATGCAACGGCCTCGATCGCCTTCCTTTCTTTTATTGTCTGGGCGCACCACATGTTTACTGTCGGCATGCCTTTGGCGGGTGAGCTGTACTTTATGTATGCCACGATGTTGATTGCGGTGCCTACGGGGGTGAAGGTGTTTAACTGGGTTGCCACAATGTGGAAGGGCTCCATGACCTTCGAAACGCCCATGTTGTTCGCCATCGCGTTTGTCGTACTCTTCACGATCGGCGGTTTGTCAGGCTTAATGCTCGCGATTGCACCGGCTGACTTTCAATACCATGACACCTACTTTGTGGTTGCTCACTTCCACTATGTACTTGTGCCTGGCTCTGTCTTCTCAATCATGGCAGCTGTCTACTACTGGATTCCTAAATGGACCGGTAATATGTATGACGAAACGTTGGGTAAAGTCCACTTCTGGTTGTCGTTTGTCGGTGTTAACGTATTGTTCTTCCCGCAACACTTTATTGGCCTCGCGGGCATGCCACGTCGGATTCCTGACTATGCGCTGCAGTTCGCTGACTACAACATGGTGTCCACTGTGGGTGCGTTCTTGTTTGGCTTCAGCCAGCTGCTGTTCCTCTTTATCGTCGTTAAGTGTGTATTTGGCGGTAAGAAAGCAACCGCTCAAGTTTGGGAAGGTGCGCATGGCCTAGAATGGACGATTCCATCTCCAGCTCCGTACCACACGTTTTCAACGCCACCTAAGGTGGACATGTCAGAAACTCACGGATAAAAATGATGACGGATAATCATGTTGCAAATAGTACGACTGCCACGACACTCAAGCTCGCAGCGGTTGTTGTGGGTATGTTTGGCTTTGGCTTTGCTTTGGTGCCGCTCTACGATCTGATCTGTGATGTAACAGGGTTGAACGGTAAAACTGGCGATCAATATACAGTGACCAGTGAGCAGATCGTTGATGAGAAGCGGCTCGTAAAAATTCAGTTTTTGGCGAACAACAACGCGGGTATGTCCTGGGAGTTCCGGCCTGAGGTGAGAACGATGGAAGTTACGCCCGGACAGCTTAATATGACCAATTTTTTTGTTCATAACCCTGCGAATATGGCGATTACTGCTCAGGCGATACCGAGCGTCACGCCGTTCCGTGCAGCGCGATATCTACATAAAACCGAATGCTTTTGTTTTGAACAGCAGGAGCTTCAGGCAGGTGCATCCCTGGATATGCCGCTTAGATTTATTGTAGATGCCTCGCTGCCCGAAGACGTCACGACGCTGACGCTTTCGTATACGATTTTTGATATTTCAGACCAGTTAGCCGCAAACTAGTTAACAAGAACGGAGAACAACATGCCTACAGCGACGGATGACACGTATGAAGCTTATTACGTCCCCCACGATAGCAAGTTACCGATCTTTGCATCGATAGGTATCTTCCTGACGGTCTTCGGCATGGCCAATATCATGGTTGACATGACCGCTGGCGCCGAGAGCTCGATGGGAGGCTATATCCTCATGGTAGGCGGGCTAGTCATGGGCACAACGCTTTTTTATTGGTTCAGCACGGTGATTAAAGAGAATCATGCAAAGCTTTATAGCCCGCAAATGAACCGGTCCTTTGTCTGGGGTATGGGTTGGTTTATCTTCTCAGAAGTGATGTTTTTTGCCGCGTTTTTTGGTGCCCTTTTTTATGTCCGCATGTTCGCAGTTCCCTGGTTAGCGGGTGAAGGCAATCGAGGTCCTAGCGACATGCTGTGGCCAAATTTTGTCGCTGAATGGCCGGTTCTCAATACACCTAACCCAGAGCAGTTTCCCGGCGCGCATACGGCTATGGGCTGGTTCGGCCTGCCATTGATCAACACCATTGTGTTGGTTGCTTCTAGCTTTACCGTCAACATTGCGCACCATGGCATCAAAGAAGGTAATCGTAAAAAGATTATCCTCTGGTTGGCCATTACCGTTGCTCTGGGTGTTGGCTTCTTAGGTCTGCAAATTGAGGAATACATTCATGCTTACACAGAACTTGGCCTCACATTAACAGCGGGTATTTACGGCACGACGTTCTTCATGCTGACGGGTTTTCACGGTGCCCATGTGACGATTGGAACCTTGATGTTGGCGGTCATGTTGGGTCGCGCCATTAAGGGGCACTTTACGGATGATGATTGCTTCGGATTCGAGGCGACAGCCTGGTACTGGCACTTTGTTGATGTAGTTTGGATTGGTCTGTTCGTTTTCGTCTACATTTTAGGCAGCTAAAGCGACCGGGGTTGCCAAGCGACCTCGCTAACAGCGGGGTCGTTTTGGTTTGCAAGATCAGTTTTACGGAGTGTATTTTTACCCGTTTACGGATTGTACCAGGGCGCTGAAATAGGCAGGTCTCCACTCCAGACACCATAGGCGACGGCGACCAGGAGAAGTCCTGCGAGACTGACCCTTACGAGTAACCAGTTAGCAGTGCGTTTGCCCGCTCCGCCCTGATCTTGCATTAAAGTAACGAAAGCGGTGCCTAACGCGACTATATTTCCAATAAAAAGCAATACGATGATTGTCTTGAGTACCATGACGATGCACCAAGCAAAAAGAGAGTTAATGCAGTATACGTGCTGCGGAGCGAAAAGATGACTATTGCTCGCCCAAACTGGCGTCTGGCTACGTTTAGTCTTGTTTTTACACTGCTGTTTTTTAGCCTCAGCATATGGCAGGTTGAAAGAGGACAGGCGAAAGCCAAGATGTTACAAGACAACGCTGCTGTGGCCAGCTTACCTGGTGTTCAAATGTCGCCAGAACTGGTCGTAAGCAATGGTGACCCCATTCGACTCTACGGTAGATTCGACCCACAGAAAGTACTATTGCTGGACAACCGGGTGTTAGCCGGTCGAGTCGGGTATGAAATTCTACAGGTGTTTGAAGATGACAGCGGTGTCATTGTTTTGGTCAATAGGGGGTTTGTGGCAGGCGGGAGAACTCGCGCAGAATTGCCAGAGGTTCCTGTTGCCAATCGAGCGGCGCAAAGTATTCGTGGCCATGCTTATCTCACTGAACTTGAGGCTCCCCTAGAGAACACCGCAGGAGTAGAGTCTCCCTGGGTCGTTCAGGTTGCTTTGCCAAAAAATCTTGAGGCACTAGTGGGCTTAACACTCTTTGGCCACGTAATACGTCTTGAAGAATCAAGTCCGGACGCGCTGCCTCGATACTGGCCAGTGACAACGATGTCACCGGAGCGTCACTATGGCTATGCAGTCACTTGGTTTTTAATGGCTATTGCGGTCGTCACACTTTTCATCTTTTCGCTAAAACAAGACAGCCTTTCGCGAGGGCAGACAGGGGACCTAAATGACTGAAGCAACGCCTGAAACAGCGACCGAAACATTGATTGAACCATTAGATGTGCAGCGAAACCGGCGGAAGCTGATATTGATGTTCTCTATCGGTTTTGTGCCGCTGATCGTGTCGTGGCTCATATTTTTCTATGCTCCTGAGCTGATGCCAACTGGGACCACGAACGAGGGAGAGCTCATTTCCCCGCCTGTCTCTGCAAGCGCCCTGGGCTTGATGTCAGAAACCGGCCGTTGGACCTTGCTTGTGCCGGCGCCTAAGGGTTGCGACGAGGCCTGTGAAGAGCGTTTTTATCTGGCTAAGCAGGTCAATACAGCCCTGGGTAAGAGATCGGATCGAGTCCACCGGGTCCTGGTAGATCTAGGCGTGTCGGGTGGAGTGGTAACAAATTTGTCGGGGCAATACCCTGACCTAGAAACAGTCCAGGTTGACGCTGCCATCTTTGCAAAAGCACTGCCAAGAGAGGATGTGATTTATTTAATGGACCCGCTCGGCAATATTTTGATGTTCTACGAGTCAGAAAAGGCCGGTAACGCAATGTTGAAAGATATCAAACACCTGCTCAAGATATCTGCGATGGGTTGAGCCGGTCGCTAGCAACATTAGCAGTAGCTGGCAGCAGCCAACACGAGTTAAGTACAGTCAAAGACAGTCAAATTCTCACTGATAATGGGCATCAATTTCTGTAAGATTGCGCCCCCTGACCAATAGCTATGAATGACGTGAACGAGAGCACCCTACAAGCACTAAATACAGCGACCTGGCGCGACTATCTGGAGATGTGTAAGCCGCGCGTCGTCCTCCTTATGTTGCTTTGTGCAACCGTTGGTATGTTCCTCGCTACTCCGGGCATGGTGCCTTTGCACATTTTGATCCTCGGCAACCTTGGCATTGCGCTAGTTGCAGGGTCCGCCGCCGCGCTTAACCACTTAATGGATTCCAAGATTGATGCCGATATGGCGCGCACCCGTGCCAGGCCGGTCGCCCAGGGTCGTGTTAGCAATCTGCAAGCCGCAATTTTCATCGCGGTGACCGGCGTATTTGGTACCGCGATACTGGCCCTCTACATCAATCCGCTAACCGCCTGGTTAAATCTGGCTTCCTGGGTTGGCTACGGTGTGATCTACACGGTTTTTCTGAAACGTGCGACGCCACAAAATATCGTGATTGGTGGATTGTTTGGCGCGGCACCCCCGCTATTTGGCTGGACGGCCGTGACCGGGTCCATCGATGCTGGGGGACTACTGCTGGTGTTGATTATTTTTGCCTGGACGCCGCCTCATTTTTGGGCGCTAGCGATTGAAAGAAAAGAAGAATATCGAAAAGTCGATGTGCCGATGCTGCCCGTAACTCATGGTGTTGCCTATACTAAACTGCACATTTTGCTTTACACCATTATCATGATTATCGTGTCCATCCTGCCCTTCCTGATCGGCATGAGTAATATTTTGTATCTAGCATCAGCCCTGGTGTTGGGTGGTGGGTTTCTTTATTGGAGCCTGATGCTGTTTCAAACTGACAATCGAAAGGCGCCCATGGCGACCTTCCGTTACTCGATTACATACTTAGGGTTGTTGTTTGTCGCGCTACTGGTAGACCACTATGCGCTGCCCGTAACCCATTTTGGAGCTGGCTAGGGATATGGAAAGTTTGACAGTAGAAAAAACGCCAGAACAAATACAGGGCATTCGCAACACGCTGATCTGGACGCTAGGATTTATCGGTCTGATGCTTGGCCTGCTCATGTATACGCTTCTTTCTCCCAAAGCCCTGTCCGATGAGGCCTTGATGGAGCTTGGCTACTATGGCTTTCCTGAGTCACGGCTCATTAAACCTTTCGATTTGATTGATCAAAATGGTGATTCGGTTAGTGTCTCGAACCTTAAGGGACAGTGGCAATTAATGTTCTTCGGTTTCACTTTTTGTCCAGACATCTGTCCAACCACCATGGCTGTGTTGAATAGGGCTGTAAGCGATATGGAAACCCCGCCGCAAGTGATCATGGTGAGTGTCGATCCGGAACGGGACACACCGAAAGCGTTATCGCGATATGTACCTGCTTTTAACCCTGACTTCATTGGTTATACCGGCGAATTTGATGACATTGTGGGTCTTGCGACAAACGTCAATATTGCCTTTGGCAAGGTGCCTGGCAATGAGCCAGGTTCTTATACGGTCGACCATGCCGGTAGTATCGTTGTTGTTGACCCGCAAGGGCGCTATGCCGGCTTCATAAAGTCCCCACATCAAGCCCAGCATATTAGCCAGATCATGTCGACACTGATGCGCTAGGTTATTGCGAAATATCAATTATGAGTGACGCCGCCTGTATCTTCCGTTGGTCATAATTTAAACTCCACACTGTATTGTTAACGAAGGCAACGTCTGTGCCCTCATTCAACGAGGCACTTGCCTCTAAGTTCAGCGCGACAAGACTACGTTCAGTAGAGATCTGCGAACCGCTGACGATTGAAGATCACGTCATTCAGCCGACAGAGGACGCTAGCCCACCTAAGTGGCACCTGGCTCACACGACCTGGTTCTTTGAGACGTTTCTACTAAAGCCCTATTTGCCTGATTACCAGGTATTCAGTGAGGCTTATGAGTACCTGTTTAATTCTTATTACAACGGTATCGGTGAACAGTTTCCTAAATCCAAACGAGGCACCTTGTCCCGTCCAAGTGTTGATGAGGTTCGGCGCTATCGAGAATATGTTGATCAGGCGATGCAGCGTTTGTTGGCTCGTGAACTGAATGAAGAGCTTACTTTTCGTATGACACTAGGGTTTCATCATGAGCAGCAGCATCAGGAGTTGATGCTGACTGATGTGAAGTACAACCTTGGTCACAATCCGCTTTATCCGGTTTATCGGGAGCAGGCGATTCCCAGGTCGAGCTCATCGGTCACAGAGCCCATCAAATATCGATCGATTGATGGCGGCGTTTTCGATATCGGTCACGCTCCTCCAGCGTCGAAGCAGTTTGTTTTTGACAATGAATCTCCGCGCCACAAAGTGTTTGTTAGTGACTACAAAATTGCGAACCGCGTTGTGACCAATGGCGATTACTTGTCGTTTATTGAAGATGGTGGCTATGAGGCACCTGGACATTGGATGTCCGATGCCTGGAGCTTGCTTGTGAGCGCAGAAGGTTTTAGGCAACCTTTGTACTGGGTTTATAATGATGGTGGTTGGTTTGAATACACCTTTGCAGGTTTGCTGCCTCTGGTGCTTGATAACCCCGTGACGCACGTCAGCGCATATGAAGCTGATGCCTACGCGCGTTGGGCCGGAGCAAGGCTACCCACAGAACAGGAATGGGAAATTGCGGCATCTCGGTTAACCGATACATCGGGGAACTTCTACGAGTCTGGACGACTGCATCCATCCCCTTTGGGGGTTGGTGGTCAAGATCAGTTTTTTGGCGATGTTTGGGAGTGGACCAGCAGTAGTTACGGTCCCTATCCAGGCTTTCAAACGTTTCCGGGGCAGTTAGGCGAATACAATGGCAAATTTATGGCCAATCAGCTGGTCTTACGCGGCGGGTCATGTGTCACTTCGTCTGAGCACATTCGTATTACTTACAGAAACTTTTTCTACCCCAAAGATCGATGGCAGTTTTCTGGTATTCGTTTGGCAAAAGACCAATAGCACTTAATTACTATCTAACTTTCATTTGATTAACATCCATTTTAAAACGAGGGTTCAATGTCATCTCAGGCTAGCTACCAGTTTTACGAACACCCTGCAGAGATCGAAGATGTCCATGCCCAATTGCTGCAGGGCTTTCGACAAACACCACGTTCGGTATCACCAAAGTTTTTCTATGATGAACGCGGCTCAGAGTTGTTCACCGCCATCACGAGAACCGAGGACTATTATCCCACGCGGACTGAAACCGGTTTACTAAAGACCTATGGAAAAGAAATGGCGGCGTGCATCGGGCCGAATGCAACATTGCTGGAATACGGTAGTGGTAGTAGCGAGAAAATTCGAACCTTGTTGGAGACCTTGCGGCCTCAAACTTATGTACCGATGGACATTTCTAGAGACTATCTTGCTCAGTCAGCTAATACGATCGCTGAAGATTATCCCTGGCTTGAAGTACACGCTACCTGCGTTGATTATTCTTCAGACTTTGACCTGCCTGTTTTTTTTGATGGCAAGGTCGCTGCGTTTTTCCCTGGTTCTAGCATTGGCAACTTTACCCCGACGGCTGCGCTCTCGTTTCTTAAGCGAGTTAAGGGACATGTTGGTGAAGACGGCGGCCTTCTCATCGGTGTTGACCTAAAGAAAGATGTAGCAGTCTTGAATCGTGCCTACAACGATAGCGAGGGGATTACTGCGGAATTTAATCTCAATGTCCTCAACCATATAAATGAAGTCTATCAAGGGAATTTTGATCTCGACAAGTTTCGTCATCGTGCCGCCTATAATGAATCGTTAGGTTGTATTCAGATGTTTGTTACGAGTACCCGCGACCAAGTTGTTGATCTTGCTGGCGAGTCATTTCAATTGAAGGCGGGAGAAGAAATTCATACGGAGAATTCTTTTAAGTACGGTGAGGCTGAATTCAGAGCTTTGTGCCGCCAGGCGGGTTTCGCCCATGACCGCTTCTGGACTGATGAGCGGCAGTGGTTTGGTGTGTTTTACGTATCCTGACCAGATTGCAATCGGTCGAGTAAATCCAAAAACTCTCTAGGGTTCTTTATTGGGTTATCTGTCCTGCCCGCTAACAGCCGAGTCAGAGAAAAGCGCATCGCGCCATATTCTCGAAAGCGCGGTAACGCTTCTTGCTCGGCGAGCTCCAGAGGTCGAACCGACGTATAGCCGGTTAACAAAGCCTTCTCCCTTGTAGGAACGTCAGCCCCCTGCTCACAGCACCAATCGTTAATGCTGATGGCGATGTCCTGAACAAAATAATCGTCACAGGCGTGATAGAAGTCGATCACGCCCGTTAAGGCGTTTTCCTCGAATAGCGCGTTGTCTCGAAACAGGTCGCCATGAATAGTGCCGCGAGGTAAGTCGTTGTCATCGCGGCTCTCGCTAACATACCGATCAACAGACAGCTGTAGGCTTTGCCGGTCCGAGGTGCTGAGGTTTGCAGCAACGTTTGCAAGAGTTTCTTTGGCCCACTCGGGGCCATAAATGTTGTCTCGGTTGTACTTCGCGTTTCGTCCGGCAAGATGCAATTTTGCCAATGCAACGCCAATCTCAACACATTGCGTCTCGTTAGGAATTTCCGGATGGCTGCCTGGTAATCGATTGAATAACCAGGTCGGCTTGCTCTTGAAAATGGTGCTAGACATGCCGTCCAGCGTTTGTTGTGGTTGTGGTACGGGGATACCGCTTTTAACCAGGGCCTGAAGTAAATCATTGAAGAAGGGAACCTCTTCAAAGGACAGGCCTTCGGTGATCGTGAGTACATATTCGAGTTCGGTGTTTTCAAATCGAACGTAATAATTCGAGTTCTCAATGCCGGACGTAATAGGTTCGAAATCGCCCAGTTCGCCTAGATCAAACATGACGAGGTAACGCTCGAGGGATTCGCGCTCAAAGGTGGTATAGGTTGCCATAGCTTATAACTCGATTAAAACTCGACGAGAACCCACTGGGGATAGAGCTTCTTTTTGTGGTCGAGGCTCTCGAAGTGAGCCCCCCCGTCAGCCGGTACCATGTAGTAAGGTGCGCCGGTCTCGGGAACGATCTTAATGGCTAGCAATCGACCATTGACCCGGTACTCGTAAACCGTCCGGTCTTCTCCTACCACAATTTCCACATCCCCTTCGGCCAGCTCAGCGCGACTTGGAATGTAGACAGGTTCAGCAGCAACCGTCGATATCATGAGAATAAGGGTCACTATCGCGAGCGCTTGTTGGAAAGCTCGTATGAGAGTTCGTTGGATGATTGATATGGCAGGTGAGTTCAAAGTATCGTGTCCGCAATTGAAAGATCGAGCTCCCCATGACAGAAAGTAAACCTCTCGTCCTGATTGACGGATCATCTTACCTTTTTCGTGCTTTTCATGCACTGCCGAAGCTGATGAGCACCAAGGGCGCCAACACGGGCGCGATAAGGGGTGTCATCAGTATGGTGCGCAAGCTGATGAATGACTACGAAGGTAGCTATATTGGCGTTGTGTTCGATGCAAAAGGTAAATCTTTTCGCAATGACCTCTATCCAGAGTACAAGGCGAACCGGGCCAAGATGCCGGACGATCTTCGGGAACAGATCGAGCCTATCCAAACCATTATTCGTCAGATGGGCTTGCCGCTCATTATCGTCGATGGTGTCGAGGCTGATGATGTGATTGGCACCTTTGCACAACAGGCGACCGACAAGAAGATGCCTGTGGTGATCTCGACGGGCGATAAAGATATGGCTCAGCTGGTCAACGAGCATGTCACATTGATCAATACCATGACTGATACAGTGATGGATGAAGCTGGAGTCACCGAGAAATTTGGTGTCCGTCCGGATCAGATCATCGACTATCTCGCTCTAGTAGGAGATACCTCGGACAATATTCCCGGGGTACCCAAGTGTGGCCCCAAGACTGCGGTGAAGTGGCTAACTGAACATGAGTCGCTTAAGGGGGTTATGGAGCACTCGGATGAAGTGAAAGGAAAGGTCGGCGAATACTTGCGCGATAGTCTAGATATTTTGCCGCTCTCCTACCGACTGGCCACCATCAAGTTGGATGTGGAGTTGCCATGCACCGTCGAGGATCTTAAGCATACTGAGCCAGATGAAGTGGCTCTACGTGAGCTTTTCATCGAGTATGAATTTAGGCAGTGGGTGGAAGAGCTGAGCGTCGAAGCTGCGCCGGAATCTGCACCACAGGCACGGAACTACGCGCTAGTGCTGACCGAGGCAGATTTAGATCATTGGCTTTTGAAACTGAAAGCAGCCGATTTGTTTTCTTTTGATACAGAAACCACAAGCCTCGACTATATGGAAGCCGAGCTGGTGGGTGTTTCATTCGCAGTTTCGGCTGGTGAGGCAGCCTATGTGCCCTGTGCTCACTGTTACGAGGGCGCGCCAGACCAGATCAGTCGGGAGCGCTTGCTTGAGAAATTGGGACCGATTCTCCAGGACCCTATGCACTTAAAGGTTGGTCAAAACCTGAAATACGATATGAGTGTGCTGGCCCGTTATGACATTACCTTGCGAGGCATAGCGTATGACACCATGTTGGAATCCTATGTTCTGAATTCAGTCGCTTCTCGCCATAACATGGACGATCTGGCGATGAAGTACCTAGGGTTCAGCACGGTTCATTTTGAGGATATCGCAGGCAAAGGCGCTAAGCAGGTTACTTTTGACAAAATAGATCTTGAGATTGCGGCTAACTATGCAGCAGAAGACGCTGATATCACATTGCGGTTACATGAAGCATTGTGGCCTAAACTCCAGAAAGAGCCGGGGCTGAAGCGTGTTTTTGAAGAGATCGAACTGCCGTTGCTGAGTATTTTGTCCAAGATTGAGCGGACTGGTGTATTGCTTGATGTAGATCTGTTGAATATTCAAAGTGGTGAGTTGGAAGTCAGAATGTCAGATCTTACTAAGGAAGCTTACGAGCTTGCCGGTGAAGAGTTCAATCTGGGTTCACCGAAGCAGTTACAAGCGATATTTTTTGAGAAGCTGAAGTTGCCTGTCATCAAAAAGACGCCGAAAGGTCAGCCTTCTACGGCTGAACCGGTCTTGCAGGAGCTAGCCCTTGACTACCCTTTACCGAAAGTCATTATGGAATACCGGGGTTTAAGCAAGCTCAAGTCGACCTACACCGACCAGCTTCCTTTGCAGGTTCATCAACGGACCGGAAGAGTCCACACTTCCTACCATCAGGCCGTCGCAGCGACTGGCAGGCTCTCTAGTCAGAATCCTAACCTGCAGAACATCCCTATTCGTACGGAAGAAGGTCGACGGGTGCGTAAGGCATTTATTGCCCCAGCGGGATATCAACTCATTGCCGCCGACTACTCTCAGATCGAGCTGCGTATCATGGCTCACCTTTCTAACGATAAGGGCCTAGTGTCTGCTTTTGAGGCGGGTGAAGATATCCACAAAGCAACAGCGGCAGAGGTGTTTAATGTTGAACTGAGCGCCGTGAAGGACTTTCACCGCCGTAGTGCCAAAGCCATTAATTTTGGCTTAATTTATGGGATGTCTGCTTTCGGCCTTGCTCGGCAATTGAATATTAGTCGCGGTGACGCTCAGGAATATATTGATCTGTATTTCGAGCGTTATCCTGGCGTTCGAGCCTATATGGATAACACGAGAGTGGTCGCTGCAGAACAGGGATATGTAGAAACCCTCTTCGGCCGTCGGTTGTATCTGCCGGACATCACTGCCAGTAATTTTCAGCGCCGACAAGCAGCTGAACGAACAGCAATCAATGCCCCGATGCAGGGCAGCGCCGCTGACATTATCAAGCGGGCAATGATTACGGTGAATACCTGGCTGGATGACAGCGGTCTGGACGCTCGCGTCATCATGCAAGTTCATGACGAATTGGTGTTGGAAGCAAGAGAGGAATTCGTTCAGCCGGTGGTATCTGGCCTCACGGAAATCATGTCCGGCGCAGCGGAACTCAGCGTCCCGCTATTGGTCGAATGTGGCGTTGCTCGTGATTGGGAAGCGGCACATTAGGTCTGTTCTTTCCATCTGTGACTAAACTTTCCGACCTTATCGGAAATAGTGCGAAAAATAAGTGAACCCGGCAGGAACTTCTTGGAACAGCGCTAGTCTTAATTAACAGAACGGCTATTCGACAGCGACTTCGGTGAATTTCTCCCCCAAGAATGATCCGAAGAACCCAAGCCCTGGTCACACCTCCCCATAAGTGACCAGGGTTTTTTTTGCCCTATTTTTCTGTCTCTTCTGTGGTGAGAGTGAGCAAGTAGCGCGCGGATAATACAGTGGTAACGAGGGAACATAGCGAGATGCTAAATTGTGGAAGGCGCTAGGGAGCCATCCAGAGGTTGAGCTGGCGAGTGAGTTCTACTTTGCCGATACCATGAGTGGCCGAGAATGTCTGTACAGACACCTTGCTACCCACAGAACGGCGGACGCTTAGCAATGTAGATTGCTGAGGTCCTCGCTTCAGCTTGTCTGCTTTAGTCAGCAAGATATGGACGGGTAGCTCTGCAGATTCAGACCAATCCAGCATCAGTTTGTCGAATTCTCTTAGCGGGTGGCGGATATCCATCACCTGGATTAGCCCTCGAAGAGATTCCCTACCTCGCAGGTAGTCGTCAAGGTTGCGTTGCCACTCTTCCTTCATCTTTGGTGGTACTTTCGCGTATCCGTATCCGGGTAAATCAACTAGTCTTAACGCTTCTGACAGGCTGAAGAAATTGATTAATTGGGTTCTGCCCGGGGTTTTGCTGGTTCTGGCGAGTTTTTTCTGATCAGTTAGAAAGTTTAAAGCCGATGACTTGCCAGCATTAGAGCGCCCACAGAAGGCCACTTCAGCACCTAGGTCGGCGGGGCATTGTTGCAGTGTCGCGGCACTTTTCAGGAATGTGGCCTGGCTCAGAGGAACGCTCGGGTCGGTACTCATGGACGTTTAAAAACCTCTGGCTGGTATGGGTCTTGGCGTGTGGTTTGTATATAATACGGCATCATTTTATCACTGCATTCCAATGCACTTTAAAGGAAAAGCATGTTTAGAATACTAATAGGGATGGTCCTTACGGCGCTTAGTCTTTCAGCTTATGCCGATGGTAATCCAGTTCGTGGTGAAGCGCTGACAACAACCTGCGTCGCATGTCATGCAGAAGATGGTAACAGTCCTACAGGCTCCTTTCCTTCGATTGCCGGTCAACACCCAAAATATCTGCTGAAACAGCTGAAAGACATCAAAAGTGGTGCCCGCTCTGCTGTGCTGATGACCGGAATTTTGGACAATATGACCGATCAGGATCTGACGGACCTGGCGGCTTATTATTCAGAGCAGACCAGCAAGGGTGGTTCTGCTAAGCCTGAATTGGCCGAGTTGGGTGAGACCATCTATCTGGCAGGTATCAAGCGAAAAGGTATTGCCGCTTGCACCGCATGTCATTTGCCTGATGGCTCCGGTAACAACGCGGCATCATTCCCGGTTTTGGGCGGGCAATGGCCTGAATACATCGAGGCGCAGCTAAAAGCGTTCCGCTCCGGGATGCGTGCAAATGATGGCGATGGCAAAATGATGCGGACAGTTGCCATGGATTTGTCAGATGCGGAAATCGAAGCTGTCGCGAGTTATCTCTACGGACTGAAGTAATTGGTTCAATTCGGCGATAAAGGGCGTTCTCCGCCCTTTTTTTATGCGTACAATTTGCATCAGAGCAGGAACAGGGTAACCATTATTTTTTTCGAGAGGGATATTGTATGAATTTTTTGGCGATACTCATGGCCATCAGTTGGCTGGCGGCAAGCGGTTCGGCCCAGGCGGAAGACTTTGCTTTTGAGGAAGGCACGCACTATGCGGCGCTACAAATTCCAATTAAGACGCGTAACCCAAAAAAAGTCGAAGTCGCCGAGTATTTTTCTTACGGTTGCCCTCACTGCTATGACTTTGAACCACTCATTGGTGCCTGGCATGCGCAGCTGTCTGAAGATGTTATTTTTAGTCGGACACCGGCCGTTTGGTATCGTGACTATCAGGTATACGCACAGACGTATGTGACGCTCGAAGCTTTGGGAACGCTAGAAAAGGTTCATGTGCCCATATTTAATGCGATCCATAATGAGCGCCGCCGATTGAATTCCCCTCAGCTGATGGCGGAATTTCTCGTTGGGTATGGTATCGACCCGGAAGACTTCGCCAAAACCTATAACTCCTTCGGTACACGTGCGTCGCTCCAACAGGCTGATTCAAAAGGCCGGGCGTACCGTTCGACCGGGGTGCCGGCGATCATTGTTAATGGCAAGTATCGTATCGAAGGCAGTATGGCGGGTACCAACGCCAACATGCTGCGGATTGCAGACTTCTTGATCGAAAAGGAGCGACAGCTACTCGTGGACGCGGCAACGCCATAAATGCTGCCCCAAATTGCGGCGCAGGACCAGAAACTATTGGGTTGTGCGCCCGATGAAGTGCTCCGGCGACTGCCTAAACGACTGAGCCATGGCATTTTGGTCTGGGCGGAGAAAACACCAAAACAGCTAGCGGTTATTAGCGGTGGTCGTTCCCTGACATTTGCCGAACTCGCGGCGGCTGTCGAGGAGTGCAAGGTCTGGTTGGGCAAGCAGGCAGTTCGCCCAGGTGACCGGGTCATGTTGATTGCTGAAAATGGCCAGGGATTGATGGCAATGTTTCTTGCCATTAGTGAGATGGATGCCATTGCTGCAGTGATTAACGCCCGCCTCTCTGATCGTGAAATTGATCTAATAGCTGCAGATTGTGATCCTGCCCTCATCGTTTGCACGGTTGATGACTCGTCTGAATCTAAGGCTCATGGCCGTCGCTACAATTGCGCGAGCATCCATTTGTCCATTGCCAATTTTGACTTTGTGGCGCGTGAGAGTGTCCATGAGCCTGCCAGCGATGATCCTGCAGAACTGGTGCTGGCAATGATCTACACCACCGGGACAACCGGTACACCGAAGGGTGTGATGTTAACCCATCAAAATTTGATGTTCATCGCGTACGTCTCCGGCAAGCTACGAGGTATTGAAGCGGGCGATGAAATTTACTGCGTATTGCCTATGTCCCACGTGTTTGGTCTTTCAGCCGTCAGCAGCTCGGCGCTATTTGCGGGCGGGTGTGTACATTTGGTGTCTCGATTTAGTGCTGCAGAGGTTCTGCGTACCCTTGGCGACGAGCCAGTGAAAGGGTTTCTCGGCGTGCCGACTATGTACGCCATGATGTTAGAGGCAATGCCAGCAGGATGGTCACCGCGGGCTCTTAGATTCATGTATTCGGGCGGTGCACCTTTAGACCCGGGTCTAAAGCGACAAGTTGAAGCGCAGTTTGGACTACCGTTGAATAATGGCTATGGTTTGACAGAAACCGGACCGACGATCTGCCAAACCAGGCAGTCAACCCCGCTTGCCAATACGTCAGTTGGGTATTGCCTACCTGGAGAGGAGATCAAGGTTATTGGCACTGATGGTGAGCCTGTCGAGGCAGGTACTGTGGGTGAGCTTTGGGTGAAAGGTCCCAACGTGATGAAGGGCTATTATCGTAAGCCAGAAGTGACGGCTGAGGTATTAAAGGAAGGGTGGTTCAATACAGGCGATCTGGTTTTTCAGGACAATACCGGTGCAGTTAATATCTCCGGCCGTAGCAAAGAACTCATTATTCGTTCGGGTTTCAATATTTATCCGCCCGAAGTCGAAGCAGTATTGGTAGGCTTTCCCTCGGTAAGCCTTTGCGCGGTCCTAGGTGAACCAGTGAAAGGCGATGAGCAGGTTGTAGCCTATGTTCAGCCTGTCGCTGGTGAGACAATCGATATAGATGCATTGCTGCAATATGCTAAACAATACCTGGCGGGCTATAAAGTGCCGTCTCGAATTGTGATTATGGACAGTCTGCCGACTGCGCCATCAGGCAAAATTCTTAAGCATCAGTTAAAAGGCAGCACTTGAGTCGGAAATGAGTTCTTCCTCCTCCCTTGACTCGTCAACGCGCCGTTTAAGCTCCTTTCCTGGCTTGAAATGGGGGACAAATTTACCAGGTTTGTGAATGCCCACTTCGCCTGTCTTGGGGTTTCTGACGCTTCTTGGTTTACGATAATGATTGGAAAAGGTCCCGAAGCCACGGATTTCTATGCGCTCGCCTGTCGACAGGCTCTCGGACATGATTTCGAGAATCGTGTGTACTGCCAGATCCACATCACGGCCCGTCAATTGATCGAGCTTCTCGGACATTCGCTTGATGAGTTCGGATTTGTTCATGCCTTACCGCGTAAATTTTTCCGCTTGAGCTGTTCATCATACGAGAATAATCACTTAAATCAATAATTTATGTAGAATTACTAAAGTTAATGCTCAGTAAGTAGAGATTTGAATCGAAATTTTGATTCCTATAGAATTCGCCATGGCACAAAGACAGCACATTTTGGCAACCGGATTCCGGACCCAAGCCGATCATTTTCCTCCCCTTCTTTGGGCGCCTGTTTTCCGAAATTTCCAATATAAGCTAAACCCTACTGGAGTTCCCGAATGGCGACCATTCTAGAAGACGTTTCTCGCACCTTTTCCGAATACCTGCTGATCCCTCGCCTGACGCGAAAAGGACAGCGCGCTGACCTTGTGGATCTGGCCACGCCAATATCCTCCGTAGAGCCAAACGGGGCACCGAGGTTAAAGCTGAATGCACCTGTGGTTTCGGCATGCATGCAGGCAGTATCAGGTTCAGATCTTGGAGTTTCGCTTGCTCGCCAGGGCGGGCTCGCGTTTATCTTTTGCTCTCAGCCAATCGAGCAACAAGTTGAAATGCTCCGTCGGGTTAAAACCCATAAGGCTGGGTTTGTCGAAAGCGACTCTAATTGCAGCGTTGAGACGAGCTTGCAAGAGGTGATGGAGTTGATGCAGCGCACCGGACATTCAACAGTGCCGGTTACGTCAGATGGAACCGCGACGGGGCGCCTGGTGGGCATCATCACAGATAAGGATTTTTGGGAGCTCGAAGACGACCTTAGCAATCTGGTTGGCGATAGCATGACGCCTTTCGACTCGCTCATTTACGGCGAGGAAGGTATTTCCCTCAGAAAAGCGAATGAGCTCCTGCATCGCCACAAAAAGGACTGCTTACCGATTATCGATTGCCACGGTGCTCTGAACGCTCTGGTATTCAAGAAGGATTACGAAGACCATCGTCGCCATCCAATGGAATTGCTAGATGAGTCTAAGCGACTGTGTGTTGGCGCCGCGATTAATACCCACGACTATACTGAACGTGTTCCTGCTGTGTTGGCCGCAGGCGCGGACGCGTTATGTTTTGATTCGTCAGACGGCTTTACGGAGTATCAGCTCGAGGGGATTCAATGGATTCGCGAGAACTTTGGCCCTGACATTGTTATTGGTGGCGGAAACGTTGTCTCTGCTGAAGGGTTTGACTTTCTTGTCGAGGAAGGTGGCGTCGATTTCATTAAAGTTGGCATTGGTGGTGGTTCTATTTGCATCACACGTGAGCAAAAAGGTGTCGGTCGGGGCCAGGCTTCCGCGCTGTTAGAGGTTGCCCAGCGACGCGACGAGTATTTTGAGCAAACCGGCCGCTACATTCCGATTTGCTCCGATGGGGGCCTGGCAAATGATACTCAAATCGTGGTTGCCCTGGCCATGGGCGCAGACTTTGTAATGATGGGTCGTTATTTTGCTATGACCGAGGAAAGCCCGACCCCGAAGACGTCGATTAATGGGCAGATTTATAAGCCTTATTGGGGCGAGGGGACAAGGCGAGCCCAAAACTGGCAGCGCTACGACGATGGTATGAGTACTCGAAAAATGGTGTTTGAGGAAGGCGTAGATGCCTACGTGCCCTTGGCGGGGCCTCTCTCTGAGGTTTTGGATACAACGCTTTATAAGCTTCGATCGACCATGGTCAATATTGGCGCTGATTCTTTGGCAGAATTTCGTGATCGGTCAGTTTTAACCCTGGTTTCTGAGCAATCTGTGGTCGAAGGCGGCACTTCGAACGTATTTCAGTTTAAGTCTAATCGGGAAATCGAAGACGGTAGCTGGGGAGATCGCAGCTAGTGAGGCGGGAATGATTAAGTTACAATTCGCGCGTTTTTTGTCACTGCACTAGGAAATGAAAGTGAATCGAGTAGCAAAGATAATCATGGTGTTGGGCGTTGTCCTGACTGGAAGTGTGCTTTCCGCAGGCACGGCAGAATTGAATATCGCAGAGCGGCTTAAAAAGGTCGGTCAGGTTTGCGTCGAAGGCCAATCTTGCGCAGATGTGGCTGTCGCCTCAGGTGGGCCAGTAACTGGAAGTTTTGATGTGGCCAGCGCATACGGTACAAGTTGTGCAACTTGTCATGCTATTGGCATTGCCGGTGCCCCTAAGCTGGGTGACAAGGTCGCATGGGAGCCAAGAATCGCACAAGGCATGGATGTGCTTTATGACCACGGGATTAACGGCCTAGCGCCTGCTATGCCCGCCAAAGGTATGTGTTTTACGTGCTCAGATGATGATATAAGGTCCCTCGTCGATTATATGGTTGAATCGGTTCTGTAACCCCCCTACCATCTTCTAAAGGCCAACGCCTCCACCAGGTGGGGCGTGGTCAAGTCCTCATCTCCTGACAGATCTGCAATAGTGCGAGCAACTTTAAGTACCTTGTAATAGCCCCGCGCCGACAATCCTAACTTTTGCATTGCGCTATCCAACATCAAACGGTCTGCCGGGCTTAACTGGCAAAACTGCTCGGTTTGTCTGCTTGATAAATGAGCGTTTACGCAACCACTTCGTTCTATCATCGCCAGCCGCGCCTGCTTAACCTGCCCAACAGCTTCATGATGCTCGTGTTCAAGGTCGCCGGCGGGTTCTAATAGCGTGCCTCTAGGTAAAGGCGGCACCTGAATGTGGAGATCTATTCGATCCAGTAATGGCCCCGATACTTTGCTGCGATATCTCTCAATTTGGTCCGATCGACAGTCACAACGAGTGGTGCCATCGCCACAATACCCACACGGGCAAGGGTTCATGGCCGATACCAGCTGGAATCTCGCTGGATAAGTGACCTGGTGATTGGCGCGGCTAATCACTATCACACCTGATTCGAGGGGCTCACGGAGTACTTCTAAAACATGACGGGAAAATTCGGGAAGCTCATCAAGAAATAACACACCGTTGTGGGCGAGAGATATTTCACCGGGTAGTGGTGGGTTGCCGCCACCCACCAGGGCGACGCCGGAAGCCGTGTGATGTGGGTTTCTAAATGGACGTGTGCCCCAATTCTCAGGAGAGAAGTTGAATCGTGAAACAGACTGCACAGAAGCCATTTCCAACGATTCGTGTTGCTCCATTGGAGGCAGTAAGCTTGTCAATCTGCTCGCAAGCATAGTTTTTCCTGTTCCTGGCGGGCCGACAAGGATGATATTGTGGGCGCCGGCTGCTGCGACGACAAGGGCTCGTTTAGCGAGATACTGACCTCTAATATCGCTCAGCAGTAACGTTGGTTTCGGTTGGATGTAAGTTGGTTCGGGGGCGTAATGGGGCCCTCTCGCTCGGGTTAGGTACTCGACAACCTCGCCCAGTGAGGCGGCCAGATTAACGGCGGTTTCACGCACCAAACTGGCCTCGGGTTGGTTATCTGTTGGTATGGTGAGTTCTCTTTGGCTTTTTTGACTCTGCAAAATTGCTGGTAGAACGCCATGCACACCGCGCAGCTCTCCTCCCAGTGCTAGTTCCCCCATAAATTCCCTGTCTGCGATTGTCGTTGGTTCGAGCTGCCCTGACGCAGCCAGCACGCAAAGCGCGATGGCGAGGTCATAGCGTCCCCCCTGCTTCGGTAGGTCCGCAGGTGCCAGGTTGATCGTCACGCGGCGAGATGGGACTGTAAATCCGGCATTTTTTAAGGCAGATTTAACGCGGTCTTTGCTTTCTCTAACCGCCGTTTCCGGTAATCCAACGATAATGATTTGTGGTAGACCGGAAGCGATATCAGCTTCTACAGTCACCAAAGGTGCGTCAATACCCACCTGGGCGCGTGAATAAGTTCGAGCAACCGGCATAGGCAAACCATGCGATAATTCGATCGCGAGCACTGTGCCAACCCGACCCGTTGTCAGTTGAGGCTTTGGCTTTTCCGGCTGTAGGAAGTTGTCTCAAGGATAAATTAACGCACCTTTATGGAACGGCGATGGTGCGATCGCACCACAAGCGTGCTTTTGATTCGCTAAAAAATCTCGCTCGTCGAGCCTAAGGTATTGATATACGGTAAGATTCGCAACTTGGCATGGACGATGCTGTATAGTTCTTTGAAAAGAGCGACGATCTACCAGAGTGTAGATGGTTTGGGTCGCCAGCCAAAATGAAAGCAAATAGCGAAGAGCCGAAGGCCAGCATTGGAAAGCGTCTCGAATTTAGATACATTCATAACTAACTGATCCTGATGATGGAGGACACATGAAACTAGTCACAGCAATTATTAAACCATTCAAGCTGGACGATGTAAGAGAAGCGCTATCAGAAATATCCGTACAGGGTATGACGGTAACAGAAGTTAAGGGTTTTGGTCGGCAGAAAGGGCATACCGAACTCTATCGTGGTGCTGAGTATGTCATCGACTTTCTGCCGAAGGTGAAGATTGAAGTCGCGATCTCCGACGAAAACCTTGATGGCGTCATTGAAGCGATCAGTGCTGCAGCAAACACAGGCAAGGTCGGTGATGGAAAGATTTTTGTGACGACACTTGAAGATGTTATTCGAATCCGTACCGGCGAAACAGGCGGCGAAGCTGTCTAGGCCAACTGTCCTTTTGATGGATCCCTCTCGAGGCGCTAATTAGCGCCTCTTTTTTTGTCCGAAATTTTTGTCTGAGCTTCCCATTTTCCGATTATTAAGTGTTGCACCACGTTAAGGCGTCGCCTTGATCCGGTGGCCCCATTCCATCTTGACCTTGCCTGGTTACACTGTGAATTGTTGATACAAAGCCAGGTTTGCCCGCAATTTTTGCTGCGCGATAAAATGGTGCAGGCATTGGGCCAAGGCCAAAACCCGCACCAAACTGGAGCAATGTCGTCGCTCGGTGCACTCGTGAAATCCATCCAATTCCATATTATTCAACAAGATACAGAGGTTGGCCTACTCTTTGCTCTTTGATTTGCAGCTATGAGTAATTCACATTACTTGCGCTGTCGAAAATAATTGAGGAGAAAATACATGAAAGCAATGACTCGAATTGTCGCGGCTGCAACTTTAGTTGCAGGCGCTATGTTCACAACAAATGCATCAGCCGAGGTGTCTTATAACATCGGCTATATGTCTGAATACGTATTCCGTGGCTATGTCCAGAAGAGTTCTTCTGCCAGTGCCGGAGCGGATTACGAAGAAGGCGGTTTTTACGCAGGTACCTGGGCGGCTGACGTCGGTGATGGTCTTGAGATCGACGGTTACTTCGGCTACGGCATTGAAACCGAATCTGGTATAAGTGCAAGTATTGGGTTCACTGGCTATTACTACACTGGTGATACCTTTGATGATACGTACGAAGAAATTAACCTGGGTCTCGGTTACGGGGTGTTTGGCCTGGAATATTCCTTTGGTAAGCACGATAATCTGGGTGGCTTCGAAGAAGACTATGACTACCTGGCGGTAACAGTTGCTTTGGAAAATGGTTTTTATGGCACATACGGAACGTTTGGGGACGAACTGGATGGTTCACATCTTGCGATCGGCTACGGGACTACTGTTGCTGATTTTGATGTAGGCGTAGAAGCCATTTTTGCCGACGACGACATCTGTCAGGCAACTAGTGGAGGTGGCTCTTGTGAAGGCGAAGAATCTTTAGTTTTCACACTGGGTAAAAGCTTCTAAATCAGGCTTGTATGAGTACGACAAAAGGGCTCCCATTTTGGGGGCCTTTTTTTGTCTGAACACTTTTACGCGAAGAGTTTTTTTGCCGAGAATTGAAATATCGCCATCTTGAGCTATAACTAATAGCGTCAACCTAACTCAAATGGAGGCGAGCAATGGCAAAGACGGAGCGGATTAGTGACGACGATGAAGGCATTAACACCCTAAACGCGAAGGAACGAGTTCGCGGTCAGCTAAATGCGGATATTAAAGCGTTTCTGTCAAAAGGAGGCGCTATTACTGAGGTTGAGCTGGACGTAAGCGCCGATCCGCCGGCAAAACCCGTTAGCAAATATGGCGGCCGTCCAATTTAGCGGACTGGTTTTGAGCTTATTGTTATCCAGAGCATGCTAAATCGGAATTCAATCATCCGGTTCAAACTTCTATAATCCTCGCCTTACTTCGAGGCGCATTGTGTCATGAAATACAAAAGTACCCGGGGCGGCGTCTCAGACATCAGCTTCAAGGACGCTGTGATGATGGGTTTAGCATCTGATGGTGGTTTGCTGGTCCCCGAAAAAATTCCCGATATTGCCTCACGCCTGCCGTCCCTTACTGGCCTCTCCTATCAGGAATTGGCAACGGAAATAATGTCGCTCTTTATCAGCGATATCCCCCGCGCTGATCTGGAAAGTTTGGTCGAGCGAAGTTACCAAAGTTTCAGTAACGATAAAGTTACACCGCTGGTGCCTGTGGGCGACCTTCACATCCTTGAGTTATTCCATGGCCCAACTCTGGCGTTTAAAGATGTTGCGCTGCAGTTTCTTGGTAATGTGTTTGAGCTCATTCTTCAAGAGCGTCAAAGCCGCGTGAAGATTCTGGGTGCTACTAGCGGCGATACTGGTAGCGCTGCTATTGCTGGTATTCGAGGTAAGGACAATATCGACATTTTTATTATGTTCCCAGAGGGTAAGACCTCCCCTCTGCAAGAGCGTCAGATGACGTCGGTTCTGGATAGCAATGTCCACAATATTGGTATTGATGGAAGTTTTGATGATTGCCAGCAGATCATGAAAACTATTTTTTCGGATCTGCCTTTTAAAGACGTGCAGAACCTCGCGGCGGTCAACTCAGTGAACTGGACCCGGGTATTGGCGCAAGTGGTCTACTTTTTCTCTGCCTATAACCAGCTAGGTGCACCAGCTACATTTGATGTCACCGTACCGACGGGCAATTTCGGTAATATCTTTGCGGGTTATGTGGCAAAAAAAATGGGCTTACCGATCCGTCGTTTGCTGCTTGCAACCAACGCAAACGATATTCTCTCGCGTTTCTTTAGTAGCGGTGTATACGAGAGGCAATCGGTCAACTTTACCCATAGCCCAGCGATGGATATCCAGGTTGCGAGTAACTTTGAACGATACCTTTACTATTCACTGGCAGAAGATGGCGACCGAGTATCGAGTTTTATGAAAGAATTTCTGGAAAGCGGCCGCACACAATTGCCTTTCAATACACGCACCTTTGACGAGTCGTTTGTAGCCAGCTCTGTCAGTAATGACGACACACTCGCCATGATTCGTCAGACCTATGCAGATCACGGGTACATTGCCGACCCTCATACTGCGGTAGGGCTTTGCGTCGCAACTGAGCATCTTGATGAAACCGTGCCGATGGTATGTCTGGCGACAGCTCATCCAGCCAAATTCGACGACGTAATGAAAGCAGCATTACCGGAGGTTGTGGTTTCTCATCCGACGCTAGAAGCATTGCGAGATCTGCCAACGCGAAAGCAGACGTTAGGTGCTGATGTAGAGGCTATCAAGGGTCTTATTAAAGGGCTGTAGTGCAAGTGCTGTAGTTCAAGGGCTGTAGTTCAAGGGCTGTAGTTCAGGCATTTAGGGGCGACTGAGGGCGTCGATTGCACCGGGAAGTTCCCGAATATTGAAGATGGTGATATCTGGCTGGCTAATGCCAACCGGTTTTTTGCCGTGATCTAGCCAAACTGTTTTTAAGCCAACTTGCTTTGCAGCATCTACATCCAATAGTGGGTCATCGCCCACATACACCATACGGTGAGGGTCGACACCCGTATGTGATAGAGCCCTTTCAAATAACGCAGGATCAGGTTTGGCTGCGCCGACATCTTCTGCTGAGAAGGCAAAATCAAATAGGTGCGAAAGACCTAGCCGGTGTATGTCTGCGTTGCCATTGCTTAGCGCGCCGAGACGATGAGTTGCGTCTAAGCGATTAAGTACTTCAAGCGCCCCATCAAAAAACTCTACCTGATTTCTGGCGGCAAGAAAGACTTCAATCGCCTGATCCGCGATCTCTTCTGCTTGAGCAACGTGACTATTGACGAGTGCTCTAACAATGATTTGACGGCGTAGTTCGGTAATTTTTCTTGCCAGTGACGGCTGTTTTTCTAAAATTTCGTGGCGTAGTTCCCGCATGCTCACGACGTCGTACTTAAGGTCCGGAGCTGTTTCAACTAGCCATGCATTCAGTAACTTCTCTGCGCGAATGATCACGGGTGTCACAGCCCAGAGCGTATCGTCAAGGTCGAAACCAATCACTTCAATCACAGCTCACCATCCCGCTTCTTCTGCGCTCTGGGGTGGGCTTTATCGTAAACGTCAGCTAAATGTTGAAAATCTAAGTGGGTATAAATCTGCGTCGTAGAAATATCGGCATGCCCTAACAACTCCTGAACAGCCCTGAGGTCACGGCTGGATTCGAGGATATGGCTGGCGAAAGAGTGGCGTAGCATATGTGGGTGCAGATTACCGGGTAGTCCTCGAGCGAGCGCCCAGGCCTTTACTCGGTTCTGAACGGATCGCTGACCGAGGCGCCGGCCGTTCTCGCTAAGAAACAAAGCCGAATCGTCCTGGATGGTGGACTTCTTCTTCGGCAGTTTGCTACGAATTGAGAGCCAGCGCTGTACCGCGGTATTGGCAGCGGTACCCACTGGCACGATACGTTCTTTGCGCCCTTTACCAAGCACTCGAATCGTTGAGTCTTCAAGGTCGATACTTGTCAGGTCAGTGCCAACTAGTTCACTCAAGCGTAAACCGGACGAATAAAATAGCTCCATAATGGCGTGATCGCGAACGCTGTGCCATTCGGTCGTGGATGAGTTCAGGAGCTGGGCAACCTGGTCGGTGTCGAGTGTACTCGGCAGTTTTTTCGGGGTTTTTGGCGTTGCGATATCGATCGCCGGATTCACTCTCGCCTGATTTTCGCGAATCAAAAAATGATAAAAAGTACGAATAGCGGAAAGTGCTCGCTGCAAGCTCTTACCAGAAATACCTTGCCTGTGCCGCGCTGACACAAAGCCGCGAACGTGATGGCTGCTGACGCGAGCCCATTGAATCTCCTCAACCTTTAGGCCATTCTGTAGGTCATTCTGTAGGTCATTCTGTAGGTCATTCTGCAGAAAGTCCGAGAAGTTGTTTAGATCTCGTGAGTAATTATGAACGGTGTTTAGCGTCAGTCCCCGCTCATCACTCAGGTGTGCAAGAAACACGCTGACCTGATCATTGGTTGCTTGCATTAGCCGGGGCCAGTAATGAACCGCGGAATCAATCGGGCCAGCGCGTCGGCAATAAAGCCTATAAACAATGTGCCCATTCCAGGTTTGAAATAATTAGCATCCGAACTGCCAATTGCTAGTAGCGCAAGCTGTTCACGACCTTCGCGAACGGACATGACAACGGCAGATTTAACCTTGTCGCTTTGATGGCGGAACAGAAAGTCTTGCTCGACTGGGCGCAGTGTGCCGAGCGTTGGCTTGGTGCTGCGAATCAGCGATGATACATACTCGTTAGCAGATGGCCGCGTGACAATGCTGGTGAAATGGTTGATTTGTCTCGGAGTATCGCCAAATATCATGAGGCTATAAGCGTTTGACTTAAAGTCTCGTTTGAAGCCTTTTTCCATGTTTTTGAGAAAACTCTCCTGATCATCAGACTCTATTAAGCCTAGAATCATGTACTGACACTTCTTAAATACGTCGTCGTTGTGTTTGGCCGTTCTGACGAACTCATCCAGCCGTCTTCGAGATTCTTTGTTACGATCCCGCAGCACTGATACCTGTTTCTCAACCAGAGAAATCGAACCGCTTTCACCGTGGGGTAAAGTGATTTCTGTCAGCAGATCATTGTGGGTAACAAAAAAATCTGGGTTTTCTTTGAGGTAAGTTTCAACGGCCGATTCCTCTATGACGATGTCTTGTTTTTGTTTTTTTGCAGTCATGCTTGTCCCATTGGCATAGTGTTCTTTAGATATGCAGCCGGCCTTCGTAAACCCGGCTGGCAGGTCCCGTCATCATGACAGATGCGTTGTCCCCCGCCCAACTGACGCTTAGATTTCCGCCCGTCAATTTGACCTCTACCATTTCGTCGAGCAATCCGCGCAATCGCCCGGCAACCACGGCAGCGCATGCGCCAGTGCCGCAAGCTCTTGTCTCTCCCACGCCGCGCTCAAAAACCCTGAGCCGGATTTCTGAACGGGAAATGATTTGCATAAAACCCACGTTCACGCGTTGAGGGAATCGGCCATGGTTCTCAATCAATGGGCCTAGCTGCGATACCGGTGTTTGCTGCAGATCATCCACCACGAGCACCGCATGTGGATTGCCCATACTGACGCTGCTGATATCGAATTGCTTTTCAGTTCCACAGACAGGCATCGCGACGTTCAGGGAGTAAGTAATTTGTGCCCGCTTGGCAATGAATGGAATATTGGCAGGTTCGAGCACTGGCGCACCCATATTAATCGTGATGTTGCCGTCGGGCTCGAGTTTTGCTTCAATCACGCTGGTGTTGGTGCTGAGCCGGATCTGAGTTTTTGTGGTTAAGCCCCTGTCTCGCACAAACCGCAAAAAGCAGCGAGCGCCATTACCGCACTGCTCGGCTTCACTGCCGTCAGCATTGAAAATGCGGTAATTGAAATCGGTATCTGGACTATTCGGCGGCTCGACAATCAGTAGTTGATCGAAACCCACGCCCACTCGACGATCGGCGAGTGCTCTGATTTGCTCTTCTTTTATGGAAACGTCTTGCGATATGAGGTCCAGAAGCACGAAATCGTTACCTAGCCCGTGCATCTTGGTAAATCTTAGTAACATGCCGTTAGGTTACCTTTGCTAAAAGTTAATGCAACAGAAAAGACTAAGACCACCTATCAAATAGGGTGTTCCAGTGACAACTGATACTCAAACGTCTCACGTTCACGCACTAGATACTGCTCGTGCCCATCGACTAAGACTTCAGCCGCGCGGTTGCGGCTGTTGTAGTTGGAACTCATGACAAACCCGTAGGCACCCGCTGAGTCAATGCAAAGCAGGTCGCCTGGTAGGACATTTAGCATTCGGTCCTTAGCAAGAAAGTCGCCGGTTTCGCACACTGGCCCAACGACGTCATAGGACTCTGGTTTGCCAGTTCCTGCCGATTCTACGGGCCTAACGCCCTGCCAGGCCTGATAGAGGGCTGGCCTGATAAGGTCGTTCATTGCAGCATCGACGACGCAGAAATACTTACCTTCGTTGTCTTTAAGATTAATTACCCGGGTTAGAAGCACGCCCGCGTTGGCGACGATAGATCGGCCAGGTTCAAACCAAAGCTCCTGTGGTCGCTTGCCCATATGCTGTATGACCGCGCTAGCATAAGCCTCGATATCTAATGCTGTTTCATCTGGATGGTATTGAACACCCATGCCACCGCCAAGATCAAGATGATGAAATTCGATACCTGTTGCGGTCAAATCGTCCACGAGTTGCAGAACACGCTCAAGCGCGTCTAAAAATGGGGACATGCTGAGCAACTGCGAGCCAATGTGGCAATCAATGCCAGTGATTTTCAAAAAAGGCGATGCTGCGGCGTCCTGATACATGACTTTGGCCATTTCGATACTCACGCCAAACTTGTTTTCTTTGAGGCCGGTTGAGATATAGGGATGAGTTTTTGCATCAACGTCAGGGTTCACGCGAATTGACATGGGTGCAATCTTGCCCAAAGCTTTGGCGCGGCTGGCCAGGCTATCCAGCTCCTGTCGACTTTCGACATTAAAGCAGCTGATATCCATTTTGAGCGCTGCATCTAATTCTCGTTGTTGTTTGCCGACGCCGGAAAACACGATTCTATCGCCCTTAATGCCGAGCTTTTGCAATCGAGCCAGTTCACCTTCTGAAACGATATCAAAGTGCGCGCCCAATTTATCGAGCACAGATAAAACGCCCAGGTTGCTGTTGGCTTTGACTGCGTAACAAACGCGATGGGCTCTCTGGCTGAACGCAGCGGTAAACGCCTGATATGCCTCGGTTATGGCCGTTCGAGAGTAAATAAATGTAGGCGTGCTGTGCTGCTCGGCAATCTCCGACAGCGGCACAGATTCGGCATAGAGTTCGCCGTTTAGATAGCTAAAGTGCGACATAGATTATGAGCTGACAGTGACAGCTTCGGGCGCATCGCCCTGAGGCAGGAATAATGACCCCTTCTGGCCGCAAGCGCAGACGCAACAAAGCAATAAAAGGCAGGCCAGGATCCGCATCAACAAATGACTCGAAGGAAAAGGAAACTAGTATAACGTTTGCTGGTTTAGCGTGAAAGGCACAAGGCAGTTATACTGCGCTCGCACGCACCAATGATGATTCAAGCCATTATTGCTCAACCTATTAGTTTTCTACCCACCATAGTTCAAAAGGAACCGATGCTTTGCTGGATTCTGAATTTTATTCCATGGTCGACGAACTGGCGATTCAGCTCGAAGATGAATTGGAGGTCTATCCCGAAGATCTCGATATTGAAAATGCCAGCGGTATTCTGACCGTTGGATTTCCAAACGGCTCGACGATCGTGGTCAGTCGACAGATCGCGACCCACGAGGTTTGGATTGCGGCAAAATCAGGCGGCTTTCACTTAGCCCATAAGGCTGGCGATTGGGTTTGCGGTACTACCGGCGAAAGCCTGCCAGATTTGGTTTCTCGCGTTGTTACAGAGCAGCTAGGTCGAGACGTCAGCCTGTTAGGCGATTGACTGTCTCGCTCTTGCGACAGCAGCCCGAACCTGGTTTGGTGCCGTACCGCCCAAATGATTTCTGGCCGACACTGAGCCTTCTAGTGTCAGTACCTCAAACACATCTGCATCAATCAGGTCGGACCCTAATTGCAGGGTAGCGAGAGGTAGCTCTGATAAGTCCAGTTTTTCGCGAATACCGACGCCGACCAACTTGCCGACCACGTCGTGCGCATCACGGAACGGCAGGCCTTTTTTCACTAGATAATCTGCGAGGTCCGTTGCTGTGGCAAAGCCCTTCATTGTCGCAGCGCGCATTTTCTCTGGTTTCGTCTCAATGGCGGGAATCATGTCGCCGAAAGCTGTTAAACAATCGGTCACGGTTTTAACGATATCAAAAAGGGGCTCTTTGTCTTCTTGATTATCCTTGTTATAGGCCAGTGGTTGGGACTTCATCAAAGTTAACAGGCTCATTAGATGTCCATAGACTCGGCCCGTTTTGCCGCGTACAAGTTCTGGCACGTCCGGGTTCTTTTTTTGCGGCATGATCGATGACCCAGTACAGAATCGATCTGGCAGTTCAATAAAGTCGAACTGGGAGGATGACCAGAGAATCATTTCTTCTGACCAACGAGACAAATGCATCATCAGGATGCTGGCAAATGATGCAAATTCGATGGCGAAATCTCTATCGCTCACTGCGTCAAGGCTGTTTTCTGCGATGGATTCAAAACCCAACAAACGCGCGGTGAGTTCGCGATCAATCGGAAAGGTGGTGCCTGCCATTGCTGCGGCACCAAGTGGCATAGTATTGGTACGTTTACGGCAATCCGTCAGTCGATCAGTGTCGCGCTTAAGCATCTCATACCACGCCATCATGTGATGGCCGAACGTAATAGGCTGGGCGACCTGAAGGTGCGTCATGCCAGGCAATATCGTATCGGCTTCGCGCTCAGCAAGGTCGAGCAACCCGATCTGTAACCGCCTAATTTGTTTTTCGATATAGTCAATCTGGTCGCGCAGGTAAAGTCTGATATCGGTTGCAACCTGATCGTTTCGTGATCGACCCGTGTGTAGTTTCTTCCCAACCTCACCGATACTGTCAGTTAGCGCCTTCTCAATGTTCATGTGAACGTCTTCGAGGCTAACAGACCATTCAAAATTACCGGCTTCGATTCGGTTTTGGATGGCATTTAGGCCTTCGATAATTTGACCCAGCTCATTCGAGGAAATAACGCCCACGGCTTCGAGCATCGTGGCGTGAGCAATTGAGCCTTTGATGTCATATCGGGACAGCGTTGCATCAAAGCTAATCGATGCGGTGAATTCTTCAACAAAGGCGTCTGTCGCTTCGGTAAAACGCCCATCCCATAGTTTCTTATCATCTTTCTCGTTCATTTTGTCCTGCACGCTGGAGTCATGTTATGGCGCGCGGAGTATACCAGCATCAGGTTATACTAGCTGCTAGCCCAGTTGCGGGAGCATTCGATTGGCGGAACGACCTATAGAATCGTCCACGGAAATTTCTCTGGAAAAGCAGGACGAAGACTTTTTCTTACCAGACATCTGTCAGGCACAGAACATTTTGTTTCTAGTGTTGGTGACAGAACTTTTAGTGTTTGTGTTGGTGCTGGGTAACTCCAAGTTGATCGATTTTAACTGGGCGAAACTAGGTCTGACATCCATTTTCGTGCAGTGGATTGTGCTGGTATCTGCTGCGGTGCTCTGCAATGTTCGGCCGATACTGCGTAATATGTCGATTGCGGCGGCAACGGCCTGTGCCTATGCGCTGATCCTTTCCTTGACCCTAATATTTAGCCTGATTGCCGAGTGGTTTCTCAGTGAGGAGCCTCATCAGCTGACTTCCGCAACGCTTGGCAGCATGGGCCGAAACCTGATTATCGCTGCTGTTATTTCGGGGATTGCATTTCGGTACTTCTATTTGCAGCATCAGCTACGCCGTCAGGAACAGGCGGAGCTGAATTCGCGAATTCAAGCTCTGCAATCCCGTATACGGCCACACTTTCTGTTCAACTCAATGAACATCATTGCCAGCTTGATTAGCGTCGACCCGGAAACCGCAGAAGAGGTCGTCGAAGACCTGTCAGTGTTGTTCAGGGCCTCTCTTAACGATTCTAGCGACAAGCCAGTGCCACTCAGTGAGGAGTTATCTCTGTGCGAAAAGTATGTCCATATCGAGAGTTTACGCCTGGATGAGCGCCTGACGGTTGAATGGGAAGTCGAGGTCGATGAAACGGAGGTCAGCATTCCGCTGCTGACGCTACAGCCATTGCTGGAAAATGCGATTTATCATGGGGTTCAGCCAATTCCCGAGGGCGGCACTGTTTTGGTGCAGATTGTTGCCGATAACAACCAGGTCGTGATCCATATCACCAATCCACTACCCCAACATCACTACTCCCATGATCAGGGTAATCGCATGGCGATCGAGAATATTCGCAATCGACTGCGAGCAATTTATGGCGAGCAGGCAAGTTTGGTTACGTCGAACGACGGCGTTACTTTTCACACGACCGTCAGCTATCCTTTAAAGAAGCCGTTGGAAACGTGACAGAGGTCACACTTTGGACAATTTGCCGGGATTTTCTCTTCAATTCTGTGCAGTACGTCGCAGTTTTGTAGCGAAATGGGAGTAGTTTGGTATGTGATGGAGGGTTTTCGACTCCCAGGAATTAGACGTTGAAAGAGCGAGGCCTTCACCATGAGAGTATTAGTCGTTGATGACGAGAAACTGGCCAGAGAGCGGTTGGTCAGAATGGTTGGTACCCTGGATAACTACGACGTGGTCGGCGAAGCCGGTTGTGGTGACGAGGCGATACAGAAAACATTGGATGTAGAGCCAGATATCGTCTTGCTCGACATTCGTATGCCGGGCAAAGATGGTATGGCCACTGGCAAGGAGTTGGCAGAATTGCAATCGCCACCGGCGGTGGTTTTCTGTACAGCATTCGGCGAACACGCCATTGAGGCGTTCGACGTCAATGCTGCGGGATACTTGCTAAAGCCGGTGCGGCGTGAGGCGTTGATGGATACTTTGTCGAAAATTGGCCGCGTCAATAAGATTCAGGCGAAAATCTTAGGTCTGGAAGAAGATGAAACCGCGCCGAAAACTAGAACGCATATTAGCGCCAAAACACGACGCGGTATCGAGTTGATTCCGCTGAGCGATATTCGATTCTTTCAAGCAGACCACAAGTACGTCACCGTCCGGCATGAAAGCGGTGAAGTGTTGATCGACGATACCTTGCGGGATCTTGAAAATGAGTTCGGTTATAAGGTGGTGCGAATTCATCGTAATGCATTGGTCATGACCGATCATATCGAGGGCTTAGAGAGAGATCCGAGAGGACATTATCGGGTCAAAATGCGGGGTGTCGAGGAACGTCTTGACGTGAGCCGACGCCATGTTTCTGGCCTGAGAAGGCTGGTACAAAGCCTATAGTAATTTGGCTCAAGGGCTTAATTCAAAAAAGGCGGCTATAATGCCGCCTTTTTTGCGCGTGATTGTTTATGGCTCAAGTGATTCGCCTCGCGACCCGAGAAAGTGCTCTTGCCATGTGGCAGGCGAACTTCGTGAAAAGTGCTCTAGAAGCTGCTCATCCAGGGCTTGTCGTACAAATTGTGGGTATGACCACCCAGGGCGATCGCGATAAGGAATCGCCTTTAACGCAGTTGGGTGGCAAAGGAGTGTTTGTTAAAGAGCTCGAGGTTGCCCTAATTGAAGGTCGCGCAGACATTGCTGTGCATTCGATGAAAGATGTCCCTTGTGTCTTCCCCGATGGACTAGGCATTACTGCCATTTGCGAGCGGGAAGATCCGCGAGACGCCTTTGTTAGCAACAGCGCAGCAGCATTTACTGCTTTGCCCGCTGGTGCCAAATTGGGCTCCTCCAGCTTGCGCAGACGCTTGCAATTGAGAGAAAAACGCCCTGACCTCGACTATCTAGATGTGCGCGGCAATGTTGAATCCCGGCTTCGGAAACTCGACGAAGGCGAATACGACGCGATCATTTTGGCTGTGGCGGGTCTGAAACGGTTAGGTCTCGCCAATCGCATAACGGACCCGATAGACCCGATCATTTCGGTTCCAGCGGCAGGACAGGGTGCAGTAGGTATCGAGGCGAGGTTAGACGATGAGCAAACTCTGGCGCTCCTGAGCTCAATTAATCATGCCGACACCTTTGCTTGTGTCTCGTGTGAACGGGCAGTTTCTATTGGTTTGGGTGCCAGTTGTGAACTCCCTATTGCGGCGTTCGCGACGCTTTCTGAGGGACAAATTTCGCTGCAAACTTATGTCGGCATCAATGATCGACATCTTCGTGTGCAAGGACGATCTGCGAGGGATGAGGCACTCTCCATGGCAAATGATGTGACCCAACAATTGATCGATCAGGGTGCTGATCAACTCACGTGAAAATTATGCTAACTCGAAGCCCGGAACAAAACGAACAGCTTCGCGCGGCTATTGACTCAACTATTGGTTTAACTATCGGTTTAAGCACAGCCGACATCATCAGTATGCCTCTGTTACAGGCAGAGGCGCTGGTGCTGACGGCAGTATCTAAACAGCGCGTACTTGGCCTGGATCAATTTGACGACGTCATCTTTATCTCTAGAAATGCCGTACGTTATAGTCTTGACACGCTTGAGCAATATTGGCCTCAATGGCCCGTTGGCCTCAGATGGTTTGCAGTGGGTTCTGGTACAGCAGAAGCTCTGGCCAGGGCTCATGTGGCCGTTATCTACCCACAAACCGCCTCTTCTGAGGGGCTCCTCGACATGCCAGAGTTAAGCGCCATAGAGGGTAGGAAGTGCCTAATTATGCGTGGTGAGGGCGGGCGAGAAACTTTAAGGCATGGTTTAGAGGCCCGCGGTGCAGTGGTGCAATATCTCGAAACCTATCGTCGTGTCCCTATTCAATTCGCAGCAACGGACTTGCCCGACGATGAGGATGTGATTGCACTGCTCTATTCTGGTGAGGCTATAGAGCACTTAATGGGTGAGGGAGGCGCCGAAGTGCAGAGCTATCGTCTTATTGTTCCTTCCGCGCGCCTTCAACGCATGGCAAATACGCTTGGCTTTGCTAAAGTCGGGCTTGCAAACAGTCAGGAAGACCATGCAATGTTACAGGTACTGCAACAAATGCCAAGGCAAATGCCGTGAGCGATAGCCCGAACGAAAAAGACCAGAAAGACATCGATTTGAATGATGCGTTTGCACGCTTAGAAAAACAGGTAGATGAAAACAACGACCAGGGACCCAACGCCCCTACTTTGTCTGGCCTGTCTAGCGAAAAACCTTCCTTGCGAGAGGACGGGAGTCCATCAGTGAAATCGAATGTACCGGTGAGCAATGTAAGTTCGGGCGGCATGAGCAGCATATTGGCCCTATTGTTGGCACTGGTTGCTCTGGGAGTCGCGAGTTACGGTGCATACACGGCCTGGCAGTTGCAGGAGAAAGCGGTGTCAGAGCAAATCAGGCAGTCTAGCTATGCCGAGCAATATACCGCTCTTGGTCTCGACGTTAGTCGACTTCAAGGCCAGGTAGATGCCTATGAAAAGCGCTTCTCTGGTGTTGAGACAGAGCTAGGTCGTTTATCCAGCGCGACGGAAGCCACGGTTGGGCAGGTAGAGTCTCGAGTCGCGCTTGCTATGTCGGCTCTGCAACAACAACTGGGCACATCTTCAGAAGACTGGTTGCTGGCAGAAGCCGAGTACCTGCTCCGTCTGGCAAACCAGCGAGTGGTCATGGAAGATGAAGTTGCAGGTGCCGTTGCCTTGTTTGAATCCGCAGATGCGATCATTGGCGAGGCGCAAGGTGTCGTTGCTTTTGACTTGCGCCAGTCTATCGCGAACGACATCGCTGCTTTGCGTTCTGTTTCAAACGCAGATATTCAAGGCATATTTGTACAACTCGGCGCGGTTTCCGGGCAGGTAGATTCGCTTGAACAAAAATATCTAAAATTTGAAAGCCAAGCGTTAGAACCTATTGCTGTCGCTGGTGAAGATGAAACGTTTGCCACCAGTGCGCTGGCATTGCTAAAGCGTGGCATAGGGCGTGTCATGAATCTCATCGACTATCGCGCCAGTGGCGATGTTGTACGACCGATTTTGCCGCCGACAGAAGAATATTACCTAAAGCAAAACCTGCTGCTTAAAATTCAACTGGCACAGTTAGGCTTACTCAAAGGCAACCAAGATATTTTCACTCAAAGTTTGAGTGATGCGGTTATCTGGGTGGATCAGTATTTTGATCCGGATCTCGCCTCTACCCAAAGTGCCCGCAATACTTTGTCAACTCTCTCGCAAACTAAAATATCTCGTGACTTACCTGACGTGTCTGGCTCTTTGAGGGAAATTCGCAAAATGATGGCGCGTTTCCATGAATCTGAAAAGCGTGACGGTTCGTGAAGAAGAGTCTGCTCTACCTGCTAATCGTTATTGTGGTTGCGGGCGTGTTGGGAACGCTTGCTGCAAATGACCCTGGCTATGTCCTGATTAGTTATGACGGTACTACGCTGCAAACGGGCTTGTGGGTGTTTTTGGGCGCTATTACGCTATTCGTCATTTTACTTCGTTTAACGCTTAAATTCGGCCGCACAATCTTTGGTACGGCTAACCGAATACAGGACTGGCGCAAAAGTCGAACGGTAGGCAAGAGCATTGAACATACAAACAGGGGATTGTTGTATTTGCAAGAAGGCAACGCTAGCCGGGCAGAAAAGTTTTTAACCAGCGGCATCAAGTATCAACCGCAGCCAGTGGTGAACTATTTGCATCTTGCAAGGGCCGCAAATGAATCCGGTAGAGCGGATGATCGTGAAAAGTTTCTTCGCCTCGCGGCTGAGTCTGATCCTTCTGCCAATGCTGCGACTGCCATGACCAGAGCTGAATTGGCAGCAGGACGTGGGGACTGGCAAGCCTGTTTAGATGCACTGGAAAATGGCCCTAGTAACCGACGAAGTCTTACCCTTAAAAAAGATGCGCTCGTAGCGCTTGGCAAATGGAGCGTGCTCGAGAAGTTAATGCCCAGTCTACAAAAAAATCTTGACGGCTCTATATATGCTTTATTAGAAAAGACGCTGATCTTAGAAATACTTAACGAGAAAGGCATGAGTGATGAGAAGCGGCTTGGTATCTACCGTGGTGCCAGCGAAGCTGTTCGCCTCGACCCTGACGTTTTAAACAGTCTTTGCCAATATGTACATTACGAGAAAGAGGCAGAAGCTATCTTGCGTCGGGTACTGAAAAAGTCTTGGCAGCCCGTTCTTGTCGAAACCTATGGCAAGCTCGGAAAAGAAACACTTTCTAAGCGACTAAAAACTGCGCTCGGATGGAAGAATCAGCACCCGATTGACGCGTCGTTAGACTATTGTCTGGGGCTGCTTTATGAAGCGAAAGATATGAAGATTGAAGCCATCGCCGCTTTCGAGACTGCTATCGAGCACGGTCTCCATCGTGGTGCCAGCCGCCAACTCGCTAACCTATACGCCTTTCAAGGCGAGCACCAAAAGAGCAATGAATATCTGAATATGGCGTTAAGACCCTAAGGGTCTCTTTGTTTTAAGTCTTGTTTTAGGTTCGTGGCGCATAGTCAAACACGTCGCTCCTCATGTTTGATTCAGGCAAGCCCCCTGCAACAAATAGATCGAGTGTGGCGTAGACCATATTAGGGCTGCCACCAACAATTGCGCTAAGGTTGCTAATATCACCCAGGTCTTCAAGTGCGGCATTACCAACCAGACCGGTTTTCCCAGTCCAATTGGGCGAGTTTTTTGGCTCGCTGACAACGGGCACAAAGTGAAAGTTATCATCCTGTGCCGCCCAGCTCTCGCAGACCGGCGCAAGATATAAGTCTTTGTCGTTGACCACGCCCCAATACAAGTATGTTGGGTGCGGGAGTCTATGAGGGAGAAGATGTTCAATGATGCTTTTCATCTGCGAGATGCCGGTGGCGGCAGCTAGCATTAGTAGCGGTTTTTCAGGTGCGCTGTCGAGAAAGCATTTGCCTTTAGGCAAATCTATGGTCAATTCGCTACTGCTATCGAGCAAAGCCCCAATCTGATCTGATTCCGCTGAGTTAGGCGTGGGTCTAATATGTAGTTCTAGTGGTTTGCCTGGTGCCGAGGCAATAGAGAAAGGGTAGCGTTTTTTGCCAGAGACAACCTCTAGATATTGTCCCGCGAAAAAGTTGACGTTATAGCCTGTATCGAGCACGACTTTTCTCGTATCGTGATTTAGATACGAGAGAGATGCGATCGGACAAGTGAGAACCGGCAAGTGCTGCTAATCTTTTCTAGCTACGTTTCATCGAGGAGAAGAACTCTTCGTTAGTCTTGGTCTTCCTCATGCGGTCTAGCATGAATTCAATCGCCGCCAGATCGTCCATTTCATGGATGATCTTGCGTAAAATCCAGACCTTCTGCAGTTGTTCCTCGCTCATTAGGAGGTCTTCACGGCGGGTGCCCGAACGTCTGATATTGATAGCGGGATAGACTCGTTTCTCTGCGATCTTACGCTCGAGATGCAGTTCCATGTTGCCGGTCCCTTTGAATTCTTCGTAGATGACTTCGTCCATCTTCGAGCCAGTATCGACCAGACAAGTCGCAATAATCGTTAAGCTGCCACCTTCTTCAATGTTACGTGCGGCACCGAAGAAACGTTTTGGACGCTCTAGCGCATGAGCATCGACGCCGCCGGTGAGTACCTTGCCGGACGCAGGTATCACGGTGTTGTAGGCTCTGGCCAAACGCGTAATGGAATCGAGCAGAATGATAACGTCCATTTTATGTTCAACAAGGCGTTTGGCTTTTTCGATAACCATCTCGCTCACTTGCACGTGCCGTGAAGGTGGCTCATCAAAGGTACTGGCAACGACTTCGCCACGCACCGACCGTTGCATCTCGGTCACTTCTTCAGGACGTTCATCGATCAGTAAGACGATCAGGTGGCACTCTGGATTATTGCGCATGATGGACTGTGCGATATTTTGCAGGATTAATGTCTTACCAGCTTTTGGTGGGGAAACAATCAATCCACGCTGACCTTTCCCGATCGGCGAAGTTAGGTCTATCACACGCGCTATCAGATCTTCTGTGCTGCCGTTACCGGCTTCAAGCGTTAGTCGCTTGTCAGGGAACAGCGGTGTGAGGTTTTCAAATAGTATTTTGTTCTTTGACTCAGCAGGATCAGTGAAGTTGATCTGGTCGACCTTCAGCAATGCAAAATAACGCTCGCTGTCTTTAGGGGGTCGAATTTTGCCAGAGACGGTGTCTCCGGTACGTAAATTAAAGCGCCGAATCTGGCTCGGTGAAACATAAATGTCATCGGGGCCTGCAAGATAAGAACTGTCTGGTGAACGTAGGAATCCGAAACCATCCTGTAAAATTTCCAATGTTCCATCGCCGAAAATGGCTTCGCCACCCTTGGCATGCTTGCGTAATACGTTAGCAATAATCTCTTGTTTGCGAGAACGGGCAAGGTTGTCCATGCCCATTTCGTGGGCGATCTCAAGAAGTTCAGGAATAGGTTTGGTTTTCAGGTCAGTTAAATTCATAAGATAGGTGTCGTTGAAATTTTTAGTTGGTTTTTTGCTCGTTGAGAGCGGAAATGGCAATTTAGGTTGTGGGGAATTGGGCGTCGCGGCTTCGAGTTAAGCGATCTGTGCTCCGAGTTTATCCAGCGTTACCGCTATGCTTGTTCATGCAACCGATCAGGTTAATTTTGAACGAAAGTCTGGGTAGTTACAGCGGGTGTGGCTAGAACGTTTAAACCGAACTATAGCGCTTTGTGAGGCAGAGTCCAGTCGTAAATAGTCTTCGGTTCGTACTGAGGTTAAAAAATGGCTGTTTTCGGCTCGCTTGTCAAGGTTTAATTCTAACGAGGAGGCTAAATACAACCTCCTCGTTAGATAGATCAGATATTGCTGTCGAGAAATGCCGTAAGCTGAGACTTGGACAGGGCGCCAACTTTGGTCGCTTCAACTGCTCCATTCTTGAATAGCATCAGTGTTGGAATACCGCGAATCCCATACTTGGGTGGCGTGCTCTCATTTGCGTCGATGTCCAGTTTACAAATCTTCATCTTACCGGCGTATTCACCGGCAATCTCTTCCAGGATAGGTGCAATGACCTTGCACGGACTACACCATTCAGCCCAATAATCAACGAGGACGGGTACATCGGACTTTAATACTTCGGTTTCAAAACTATCATCGGTGACATGACTAATGTCGGACATTGGTAAGCGACTCCTGGGGAATTGGGATGGACTAGAAGAGGGTTATCCTAAGCTCCGGCCTGCAATTACTCAACCGAATATCGGATGAGTCGTGAAAAACTTATTATTTTCTTCATGGCTATTCTCCTACACTCTCTTTATGGGCACACCTTTTTAGGTGCCTTCTTTTAGATGCTGAGCCACATGCTTCGCTGAATAGGTCAGAATACCATCTGCTCCGGCACGTTTCATGGAGAGTAGCGATTCAAATATGACAGCCTCAGATAACCAGCCATTTTGAATGGCGGCCTGGTGCATCGCGTACTCACCGCTCACCTGATAGACGAAAGTTGGTACTTTAAACTCGTCTTTGATTCGGCGAACAATGTCTAGATAAGGCATGCCAGGTTTTATCATGACCATGTCGGCGCCCTCCTCCAGGTCAAGTGCAACCTCATGCAAGGCCTCATCACTATTAGCAGGGTCCATCTGGTAGGTCATTTTGTTACCGGAACCCAAATTACTAGCAGAGCCAACTGCATCCCGGAAAGGTCCGTAGTAAGCAGAGGCATACTTGGCAGAATAGGCCAGGATGCGTGTGTTCACATAGCCTGTTTCTTCTAACGCCTCACGAATAGATGAGATGCGTCCATCCATCATGTCCGAGGGTGCGACGACATCGACACCCGCTTCGGCCTGAACCAGGGCTTGTTTAATAAGGGCTTGAACAGAGATATCGTTAGCCACGTAACCGGTAGGATCCAGGATCCCGTCCTGACCGTGCGTCGTATAGGGGTCTAGCGCAACATCGGTCATGATGCCAAGATCAGGTACTGCTTGTTTCAGCGCGCTGACTGCTCGGGGTGCAAGGCCATCTGGGTTGTAGCTTTCCCGACCATCCTCGGACTTCTTTTCGACTGGCGTCACTGGGAATAAGGCGATCATTGGGATACCGAGGTCGCGAACTTTCTTGGCTTCTTCAACCAACAAGTCGATCGTCATCCGAGATACGCCCGGCATGCTCGCCACGGATTCGCTAGTATTTGTGCCTTCTATGACGAACATGGGATAAATCAGATCGCTGGCCGTTAATTCATGCTCGCGCATCAGGCGGCGAGAAAAGTCGTCCCGACGCATTCGTCGCATTCGAGTGAAAGGAAAGGTCCGCATAAGATTGGCCATCAAGATCTGGAACAGCAATTATACCTATAAGCGCCGCGGCTTTCTTTGATCAAATACCGCGGCTTTCTTTGCTAAAAAATGCCTCGCCTACGCCTCTTCCAATTGCTCTGAGAGGGTTAACCACTCCTCTTCGGCGCTGGCTATTTCTTCTGTAAGGCTGTGTTGGCTGCGAACCAAACTCTGAAGATTGTCTGCCTGATCGGCTTCATAGTTCTTCGCGTCCGCAAGCGCGGTTTCGATTTCCGACAATTTTCCATTCAAACGATTCAGTCGTGCTTCGAGATTGCGCACCTGGGTTTTAATCTGGCGCAAGACCTTTTGATCCTGCTTTTGTTTGACCCCCGATGATTTGGCCTTCATTTCTACATTCGGCGTTTTGCTCGAGTCCGAAGTGTTGCCGAGGAGAAATTTTCTGTAGTCGTCCAGGTCGCCATCAAACTCGGTTATCAAGCCATCGTGAATGAGATAAAAGTCATCGACACTATTGGTCAGCAGGTGACGGTCATGGGAGATAAGGAGGATTGCACCTTCAAAATCCTGCAGCGCCACGGTGAGTGCCTGGCGCATATCCATGTCTAGATGGTTTGTGGGTTCATCCATCAGGAGCAAATTTGGCTTTTGCCAGGCGACGAGAGCCAGAGCTAAACGCGCCTTTTCGCCACCGGAGAATAAGCGTACCGGTTCGAAAACCTTGTCGCCTTGAAAGTCGAACCCACCCAGGAAATTGCGCGCAGCTTGCTCCGACACATTGCGATCCAGTCTTAGCAAGTGTTGGTAGGCCGAGTCATTCATGGATAAGTCGTCTACCTGATGTTGGGAGAAGTATCCAATCACCAGATTGGCGCCTTCATGACGCTGGCCGGCTAATAACGGTAGCTCGCCGCGCAACGTTTTGACGAGCGTCGTCTTACCGGCACCATTGTGTCCGAGCAAACCCACTCGGTCACCGGGGTGCAGGCTAAATCGGACGCCTTCAAGTATGGGTGTCTCATAACCAAGCGCAGCCTGGTCCAGCGTTAAGAGCGGATCAGACGTTCTATCGGCGTCAGGAATTTTAAATGAAAACGGCGAGTCCACGTGGGCCGGTGCGATGAGTTCCATACGAGCAAGGGATTTGACCCTACTCTGTGCCTGTTTGGCCTTGGTCGCTTTAGCGGCGAATCGACGCACGAAATCTTGCATGTGCTTGATCTCGCGCTGCTGCTTAATGTAGCTGCTCTGCTGTTCTGCCAAACGAGCGGCTTTGGTGACCTCAAACTGCGTATAGTTACCGGTAAACAGTTCTATGGTTTGCTGGCTGAGATACGCAATATGATTAACAGTCTCGTCGAGAAACTCTCGGTCATGGGAGATCAGCAACATAGCGCCCTGGTATTGTTTTAGAAAGGCGACCAGCCAAACGATCGTATCGAGATCCAGGTGGTTGGTTGGCTCGTCGAGTAACAAAATATCAGACCTAGTCATGAGTGTTCTAGCGAGGTTTAGGCGAATACGCCACCCTCCAGAAAAGGACTTAAGGGTCTGATCAAATTCAGAGGTTTGAAAGCCAAGCCCGGCCATCAGTTGTTCTGCGCGCGGCACGGTGATGTAACCGTCAATGCTGTCTAACTGTTCATGCAGGCCGGCGACATTGCCATAATTTTCGCCTTCCTCTGCTTCAATGAGCTTCGCCTGGATCTCGCACCACTCAGCATCTCCGCCCAGTACGTAATCGCGTGCGGTTTCATCGCTGGCTGGAATTTCCTGACTTAGATATGCAATTCGGAGATCATCTGGATACTCAACTGACCCGATGTCAGAATCCAGCTCGCCAACGATCATCTTGAATAAGCTCGATTTACCGGCGCCATTCGCACCAATTAGGCCGACTTTGCTGTCTTTATGCAGGATAAAACTGGCGTCGGCAAAGAGTAAATTGGCGCCTCGCCTGAGTGATACCTGATTGAATGACAACATAAGACTAAGTCCCGAAGGGGGCGAGATTATATCAAAAGCTGCGTGATAGGTGCGGAAGCGCTACACTCATTTGATCATCAATGTGGAAAATAGTGTGCTGATAAAAGCGATGATCTTTATTTTGCTCGCGGCGTTTGCCGGGCTGTTCTTTGTGGCAGGCCCGAATGGCGAGCCGATTTTGGCCCTTGACGATCTAAAACCTGACTCACCTCGGTTGGAGTCGAGCTCAGGTACATCGGCAGGCACATCGGCAGGCACAACGAAAGTCTACAAGTGGCAAGATGAAAATGGCGTTTGGCAGTTCTCGAATCAACCTGTCGACGAGGGTCAGGGTGAGGTGCTTGAGCTGGACGGTAATATCAATACCATGCCAGCCACAGATACATCGATATTGAACTCGAAGCGAGCTTCAAGTGGCCCTCGGTCTTCTGTTATGAGTATTCCCGCAGGCTTAACGACAGTGCCCGGGGACAAAGTTCAGGAAATGATGAACACCGTCAACAACCTTCAACAGTCGGTAGACGATCGAAAGGCAGATATGGATAAGATGACATCAGGAAAGAACTGAGTCGATCTAGACCGCGCTGGCCTTGTGCACGTATTCGATTAACTGGTCTTCCAACTGAAAGCGATCTGTCAGAGACTCACCTAAGTAAGAAAGCTCTTCTCGGATTTTCTTGAAATCTCGGTGACTCACTTTGAGTTGTTCACAACGATCGTTGAAGCAAAGTGCCAGCTCAGTAGATTGTTCGAGGTAGGGGTAGAGTGCATTGACCAGCTGTAAGCCGCGCTCATCAAATGTTTTCGCTTCGTTTTCAAGCTCGGTAAATACTTCGAAGTGGCCGGCAGAGAGGTAGTCTACTAACACCTCACAAAAAGTCTCAAGGCTGCGAAGAAACATAGGCAGGTTAGTTTCTTCTACGGTCAGTGCGCAGTAAAGGCGAATCAGTTCTTGGCGCTCGACTAACCATTTGTGGATGACGCTGTTAACACCAACCCGCTCGACTACTCCAAACTGTCCTTGTTCCAGCATCGGCCGACTCCTGTCTCGATTTTTCTAGCCTGTCTTCCAAATTGTCTTTTCACCTACAATTTAATGGTAGCTCAGAGTCTGCAGAGTACAAGTCAGCAAGGATCTAATTTCGTGGGAAAGACATCTGATAGAGACCAATCAGTGCAAGGCAAATAAATCCGATCAGGGTCCAGCCGGGGATACTGACGCCAAGGAACTCCCAGACGACTTCGGCGCAAGTTCCGTCACCGCTTAGAACCATTGTCAGTACTTCCGTAAGGGGGAAAACATCCAGCAGATAATCCAGGCTGGCGCCGCAGGCTGGCACCTGGTCTTCAGGTAAGCTCTGCAGCCACAGCTGACGAAGCGAAACGGCACCGCCGATGATAGCCGTCAAAATGCTCAAGCCTCCGTAGACCTTAATGCCGTTTATTCCGGGACCATGTATAGCGGCGATCAGTGCGACGCACGCGACTGCAATCACCAGGACTCTTTGTAGAATGCAGAGCGGGCAAGGCTCCAGTGCCATGGCGTGTTCCATATAAAGCGCAACCGCCATCATAAAAGCGCAGCCGAGAAAGACGATCAGAAAGATAATGCGAGAATTTGGTAATGCCATCGAGCCAGACTACTATGAAAAGGTGGTCTATTATGAAGGAAAGCGATGCCGATAGTCATTGGCGAACTGCTCTGAACTAAGCCGACTGAAAGTGAATAGAAAAATGAAACGATTGCTGCTGATACTTGCCAGTATAGTGTGTTGCCCTGAGGAGTTGTTGGCCGAAAGTAATACTCAATACGTGCGTCTCACTAAGGCTATGGTCATCAACTATGGCGAGCCTAGTTTGAGTCGATTGAAATACCTGAAGGTGGCAGTTGATGTGCGCGTACCCAGCGCGAGTGCAGCAGATTTGGTGGAGTATCACAGGCCGGCACTATTGGACGCATTGGTCACCGTGTTTACGGATTCAGAAGCTGAGGTCGTTAAGTCTTCTCACGGCAAGGAAGAGATTCGCCAGCACGCGCTGGCCCAACTACAGCGGGTAATGACATCTGAGGAAGGCGATCAGATTATCGAAGATCTGTTGTTTGGTACCTTTGTTGTCCAACGTTAGCGCGCAACCAGCCCGCCGCAAACACTTCTAAAGACGGCATAAACGCCAAAAAGTCTTGTTCTAGTTCGGCCTTATGCTGGAGATACTCTTGAAATGATTGATCCATGGGGTTGGCGCGTTTGAGGCGCTGTCCGATATGGGCAAGCGACCGAAAGATATACGCTTCTGAGCGATAATTTTCCAAACTAGCATATTGCTGCATCCGGGTAATCGTTTCTGTCGCACCTGGACCCAAGTGTATTCGCTCGGACAATATCGCGGCGTAAGCACCTTCGCAAAACCGCAAAAAATCTTCATCACTAAACTTTGACCAGTGATTGGCGAGAAAGTGATCGTAAACCACGTCGCAGATAATGCCGCCGTAGCGCCGAAAACCCGGTTGAAAACGATCAACGGATTGCCGTTGCATGGGGTGTGAATCGACGAATGCATCAATCGCCCGGTGAAACCTGATACCGGTTTCAATGATGCTGGGTCGCTCGCCAACCAGGTTCCCTTTGACAAAGTCGCCGAGAAAAGCGCCAGCCATCAGGGATTCTTCCGATCTGGCTAAAAATAGGTGACCAAGATAATTCACCCACTGCGCAGCGGTTGATAAGCGGCGAGAACCTGGGCCAGATAGTCATCAAAATTGATACTGTCTGCTGCTTCGACCCGAGCTTGTTTCTCAATCGATTGCGTTGCCAGAGCGGCAAATTCGTCGAGTTCTTCGGTTGATAAATCGGCGGCCTGGTGCTGCTCCTGGTGAGATAGCGATTGATTCATTGCAAAGCGGAAAAATGGGATTTTCTCGTCTTTCATTGACTGCAGTATCCGTGCGCTTGGCGTTGTCTCGCTGTTCATGACCTTTGTCTGCTGAAGTTGGAGGCTTACAATATGCTCCTCTGTGCTAAGTTCTCTGTCTAGATGAGTGGCTAGAGGCGACATCTCGTCCAGGACCTGATTTGCCCAATCACTCAGTTTGCGCTCGGTGCCATCATCCATGAGCGTTACGCCGTCTTTTCGGCCTTCATGAACGGCGGTGGTCAAGTTGTTTTTGATCTCATCGCATTGCGCATCATTGTGAGAATGGCTTGGACTCAGCAGGCAATACAGAAGGAAAGCATCGAGAAACCTAACGGTCGATCGGCTCACTCCGATGGGTTCAAATGGATCGAGGTCTAGTAATCTGACTTCGATATATTCAACACCATCTTCTTGTAAGCACTCGAGAAAATTCTGGCCCGGCGCGGGTACTCGTTTCGCACGACACGTCGAATAAAATTCAGCTTCAGATTGAAGAATGTTGTCACTGAGCTGTAGGTATTCATTGCCGCGTTTAATGCCAAGCTTCGTGTAATCTTTATAGGGCGTCGTCACAGCGTTCGCTAAAGATGAGACGTAAGTATCGAGGCCGTTGTAGCAGATACTGATGGCGTTAGCTTGAGCGTCGCTCTGGTAGCCGAGGTTGCCACTGCGCAAGGAGGTGGCGTAGGGCAAGTGCAGGGAACCCTCGTCAAATGGCTCTAGGCCGTGTTCTCGTCCCTTTACGAAACTATTGCATACAGCCGGAGAGGCGCCGAACAAGTAAATGGGTAACCAGGAGAAGCGCCTGAAATTCCGCATCAAATCAAAGTATCTGCGGTCTCGATAGCTCTGGTCGTTGTTGACGCCCTCGACGCCTGCCAGGTTATGCCAAAACGCATCAGGAAACGAAAAGTTGTAGTGGACCGCGCAAATCGTTTGCATGGGCCTACCATATCGATTGCCGAGACCGTTGCGATAAGCGGTTTTCAACTTGCCGATGTTTGAGCTACCGTAAGAGGCGAGCGGAATTGTCTTATCGTCCTGCAGCACGCAGGGCATGCTAGCGGACCAGAGGATTTCGTTGTCCATATGGCGAGTAACATAGCGATGGGTACGCGTCATCAAGTCGAAGGTGGTATCGATATCCGTCGAAACCGGTGTGATGAGCTCCAGCTGTGATTCTGAGAAATCTGTTGTGATGCTCGGGTGGCTCAGTTTGGACCCAAATGGCGCGGGGTGAGGCTGGCTGGATAAGCTGCCACTGCTGTCGACCCGCAGTCCTTCGCGCTCGATACCGCGATTGAATTTGAGCTCTTTAGATTTTAGCTCTGCTGTAAATGCCGCGAAGCGAGTGGGATCTTGCTCTGTCATGTCTAGCTACTCGGGATAAATGGCCGCGACGCGGATCGATTGGTGCGGCAGTATGCCAAACAAAGTGCGGGCCTTGTAGTAAGAAAAAAGAGTAGCCAGAAAGTAGTGTCGTCAGAAAAAAACGAATGGCGCTAGTTGGGGTTCTGCTCTCGAAAGCGATGAATCTGGCGGCGATCCTTTTTTGTCGGTCGCCCTTCCGAGATCACCTGGCTGCCGGCAGCTTTACGCTGTTCAGCGATCTGCAGTCGTTTCTCGATGCTGTCGGGTGTCTCTTCATAAAGTAGTGCGGCTTCAGGCGCACCCTTTCTCATTTCGGATAAGGCTTTGACGACAACCACCTTTTCATCCCAACCCTGGCGAAGTTGGATCAGTTCGCCCAGTTTGATCTCTTTGCTGGGTCGAGCGCGATTGCCATCCATGTGAACCTTCCCGCCATCGATAGCCTCTTTTGCTTTCGCGCGGGTTTTGAAAAACCTCGCGGCCCAGAGCCATTTGTCTAATCGCACCTTACTCATAGTCGTGAATCACAGTCTCGCTTACTGTTATGATCGACCTGTCAGAGCAAGCGGTCAACTGCCTTTTTGCCTGGTGGTTTTGGCGGTTGTTAAACGTTTAGTAGGTTTTCCGTTGAAAACGGAGGTAGCCCGATCACCCCTTTGACCAAGTGGCTTTCGCCTGGCGCTAGGGTTGAGATCTGTCAGTGTGTTTCCAAGTAATTGATTACTTTGGAGTTTAGACGAATCTATGAAACTGAATATTCTAGCTTTTATTCAGTTATAGGATATGAGGGGGTTTTGATGCAAAAAGGTGCGTTACTAGAAGGTATGGCGAAAATTGCCAGGCAGGCCGGAGCTGCCATTCTTGAAGTCTACGATCAAGCTGATATTAGCGTTGAATCTAAAGCAGATGACTCACCACTAACGGCCGCTGATCTGGCAGCCCATAACATCATCGTCGCTGCGCTAGCCGAATTAGCCCCAGACATTCCCGTGTTGTCTGAGGAATCCGATGAGATTAGCTTTGCGGAGCGTTCGACTTGGCCGACCTATTTTCTCGTTGATCCACTGGATGGCACCAAAGAATTCATCAGCCGTAATGGCGAGTTTACCGTCAACATTGCACTGATAAAGCACCACAAACCGGTTCTGGGTGTTGTTTATGTGCCGGTGCAGGACAAGCTTTATCTGGGTAACGTCGAGACACAAGAGGCCAGAAGGGAGACGGTGGATGGATCAAAACCTATCCGGGTTCGGCATTTGATTGATCAGAACATCACGGTCGTGGCCAGTCGTCGTCACGGTAGTGATGCGTTGGTGTCGTTGATGGAGACTCTAGGGCAGCGGTTTGAGGTGGCGACAGAAAATGTAGGCAGCTCACTCAAATTTTGTCTGATTGCCGAGGGTAAGGCTGATTTTTATCCGAGGTTTGCTCCTACCTCCGAGTGGGATACGGGCGCAGCTCAGGCGCTAGTAGTCGCTGCCGGGGGTCAGGTGGTCAATCTGGATTTCGAGCCGCTGAACTATAATACCAAAGAGAATATTCTCAACCCCCACTTTGTGGTCTTTGCGGACCCAGGTGTTGACTGGCAGGCGATCATTTCGCAGTCGAAGCCTTTTGAATCTTAAGCATTAGCTCAAAACGCCTCCACAACAACAATTATAGCGAAGGAAATCTGTCGAGCGAAATCTACTGAAGAAAATGTTGCGAGTCGAATAAGGCGCTATAGTCCTATCAGTTTTATCAGTTTTATCAGTTTTTTAAAGTGAGGCAACTATAGCTAAGGTTGGTCTCGGCTAGCCAAGTTGTACGCGCATCCTTCCTGCCGAGGAGAATACTGTATATGCATACAGCTTGGGCTAGCGAGGAACCCAATATACCCCCAAAGAATCCTGATGGAAAGTAATCAAAAATGGAGAATCCTACAGTCTGTTTCGGTTGACATTTACAAAGCCGCTGTAAGGTTCTGAATTCAAAACTAAAAGGATTTTCAGGCACGATTTTCGCATATTCGCGACTAACGGCTGTTTTTTGGGCGTTGCCGGATGCGAATTTTCCTTTTTATTGAAATAGTTATGGACAACCAGCGACACCATTACGATAATGAAACGAAGTGATTTTTGCTATTACTTCTGTGAATAGAAGTTGTGGGAGGATCCACTTTAGATTGCATCGACACAAATTGTTTCGATGCTGGTTGCTTCAATGACAGTTACCCCGAAGAGAAAGGTTGTTTGTCGGGCATTGTTGAATTATTAGCATCTGACCCTACATAACTTGTAAGAACCAGGCATGTAGGTAACCTTATATAATACAAGGAGGTCTAGTTTTTCTATTACGCCCAAACTATCACTGCAGTAAGTCACTTGTTGGAGCACGAGCCTTATGACAGCAACCCGCGAAGGAGATTTCGAGTCGATTCTCGAGGATGATTCTCTCGATGAATCCAGCCCTGAACTGGACGCCCTTGCCGCCCTGACAGAACACCTCGATGAAGAATCCGGCGAAAACGAAAGCGCGAGAATCAAGTTGCTACTTGATCGCGGTAAAGAGCAGGGTTATCTCACCTACGATCAACTCACCGAAGTTCTCCCAGCAAACATTGCTGAGTCTGACGCCTTTGAAAACATTGTGCAGATGTTCGGTGACATGAACATTAACATTGTTGAACAAGCCCCGGACAACAATGATCTGAAAGACAGCTCTGGTGATGAGTTGAGCAGCATCGATGCTGCGGCAATCGCAGCGGCAGATTCTTTCGTTGGTAAAACGATGGACCCTGTCCGTATGTATATGCGCGAAATGGGTACCGTGCCGTTGCTTACAAGAGAAGGCGAAATAGTCATTGCCAAGCGCATTGAAGACGGCATGCGAGAATCTATGGCGATTTTGTCTCACTATCCGGGCACTACAGAAAAAATTATTGCCGCTTATGAAACTCAGGTTGAGGAAGCAGGCGAGCTAGGCGGGATTATTAGTGGCTTTCTTGACCCAGAGGATAGTATTCCGGATATGTCGCAGGTCGCTGAAGCAAAATCTTCCGGTAACTACCAGGAGAGCGACAACGAAGAGAAAAAGGGTTTAGACGAAGACGAAGCTCACAGACGTTTTAAGCTCATCGTTAAACGACATGCAAAACTGCAGAAGCTCGTCGCCAGCCATGGCCGAGAAGACCAGAAAGCAATCGCCGCGCAACAAGAATTAGTTGATGTGTTTTCATTCCTAAAGCTAATTCCCGCGCAGATGGACGGTCTACTGGAGTATGTGCGGCGCGATATGCAGCAGATAAGACAGCAAGAAAAGGTTGTTCGGGAACTAATGGTAGAGCGCTGCCAAATGCCCAAAGACAAGTTTCTTGCCGGTTTTGTCGGCCACGAAGAGCATGTCGAATGGGTAGATGAGTTGATCGCCGCCGACGTTCCCTACGCCGAGAAGCTCACGACGCATCGCGTATCAATCCGCCACGCCCAAAAGGGAATTCGCCGAATCGCGAAACGAACTGGCCTTGATATTAAAGAGATCAAGAACATTAATCGACGCCTGTTTACTGCTGACGGTAATACACGCGCTGCGAAGAAGGACATGATCGAGGCAAATCTTCGTCTGGTTATTTCAATTGCCAAAAAATACACCAATCGCGGTCTGCATTTCCTTGACTTGATTCAGGAAGGGAATATTGGGTTGATGAAGGCTGTCGACAAATTCGAATATCGGCGCGGCTTTAAGTTTTCGACGTACGCGACATGGTGGATTCGTCAGGCTATCACGCGATCTATTTCTGATTTGGCCAGAACCATTCGAGTGCCAGTGCACATGATGGAAACAGTCAACAAGTTGAATCGACTTACCAGGCAGCTCATTCAGGAATTAGGTCGAGCACCCACTATCGAGGAGCTGAGCCTGAGGATGGACTTGCCGGAAGACAAAGTTTTGAAGGCGTTGGATGTGGCTAAGCAGCCTATTTCTCTGGAAACTCCGGTCGGTGACGATGATGACTCTACGATGTGGAACCTGGTCAGTGATGCTGCAGCAGAATCTCCTATGGATCATGCAACTGATGAAGGGCTCCGAGAAACGACGACGAGCGTGCTGACTGCTCTCACCGACCGAGAAGCGAAGGTCTTGCGGATGCGTTTCGGCATAGATATGAATACTGACCATACGCTCGAAGAAGTGGGTAGACAGTTTTCTGTGACCCGGGAGAGAATTCGGCAGATCGAAGCCAAAGCGCTAAGAAAACTTCGACATCCGGCACGCTCGGAGCAATTAAGAAGCTTTATCGACTTCTAACAGCTTATTCACTTATTGCAGTCTATTGGCTTTTAACTAGAGCCCAGGGCGTTTTCCATAAACGCCCTGGGCTTCTTTAATGTCATCTGTCTGTATCTTAAAATTTGCTGTCAATCTTCCGTTGCGGCCACAGACTCCAGGCTGTTCGCGCCCACGCCCATACTTATGTCCCGGTTCTCCTTCCGAGATCGTCAGAATTTGTCCGATGACAAAACCTTGAACAGAAGCCAGATTTAAGTATTCGAGCAATCTGCTATTGTTTGCAGCCAATTGAAGGGTTGACATCAAAATTGTTGAAACGTAGACGCCGGGCTGTTCGATTTATTCCATTTCGTAAGAAGGACGTGGTCGCCATGTGTCTAGAAGACGGTGGTATTGCTGCATCTGAAGAAGCGACCTTTTTGTATGTCGTTCGACTCATACAGAGCATTTATCACTTTGAGTTTCACGATAAGCTTGAAGCGCTGAAAGATGCTTATGCACCCCTCAACCCGAGCCGCGATACCCGAGTGCTATTTCCTGCCGCGCCCGATGTTCCTTTGCTACCGAAGCTAGATGAGCTATTGAATGACGCCAATTACGATAAGCTCGGTGAGGCAGAGTTGCAGCAAGCCCTCAAAGAAACCTCACTTTTTAATCTGCATCTGCACGTCGATTTTTCTGAGTTCGAAGAAGTTGCCCTCTATACCCGGGGCGAATCAGAGCGGCGTGAACAAGTACCTAGATTCATGGGCTTCTTTCCTCGTGACGTTGTGTTTATGAGCTATGACCGAGTGGTTTTGTTTATTCACTTTTCTAAAACTTTAGCGGCTAACGATTTCAACAAACCAGACAGTACTATCTTGAAGCTGTTTCAAAATGTACCGAAGGACGATGTGGAAATGCTATTTCCGAATACCCGTTTGGGCATGAGGATGGTAGACAAACTAATGCTTGGGATCCCTGCGGTAGTGGGTGGAGCGATTGTATTAACGACGAAAATGGGCGCCTCAATAATACTGTTAGCTAGCTTGCTTGGTTTCTATGCAGGCCTTAGCGCTGTTCCAGTGAGCCTAGATCAGGCCGCGCTGTTGGCACTTGTCGTTGCGCTCGGTGGTTTTGGCAGTTTCGTCTGGCGGCAGTTCACTAAATTCAAGACTCGAAAACTTGGCTTTATGCAGCGTTTGATGGAAAACCTGTATTTTCGTAATTTGGATAACAATGCCGGCGTTTTTCACCGGTTGGTGGATGACGCCGAAGAAGAAGAGTGTAAAGAAGCGATTTTGGCCTACTACTTTTTACTGACCCGAAGTTCGATTCAAGGTGCCGCTTTGCTGGATACGTCTATTGAAAGCTGGTTTCGCTCCGAATGGCAGGCAGATATCGACTTTGAAGTTGAAGACGCCCTGGTGAAGTTGCGGGATTTGGATTTGATTGTTCAGACTGGCGATGGAAAACTTCAGGCTCGAACGCTTAACGAGAGCCGAGAGCGCCTGGATCGACGCTGGGATGGCTATTTTACTTTAGCAGGCGAAACTTGATGGATAGCCTGGTCGCTTTTCTGGTCGCGATTACATTACTGACCATCTCACCCGGTGCTGATACGGTCCTGGTTATCCGAAACTCACTCCGTGCTGGTAGGGCCGATGGTGTGGCCACAACATTGGGTATTTGCTCAGGTCTGTTCGTCCATGCGACGGTATCGGCCGTTGGTATATCGCTGATTATTCTCCAGTCAGCCTGGTTGTTCACAGGTCTTAAGTATCTGGGCGCGTTCTATCTTCTCTATCTCGGTTTTACGACGCTTCGACATGCCAGCGCTAGTGCGGCGTCTATTTTAGCGGGATCCTCTCAAGGACCATTGCGGATCGGTCGATCATTGCGGGAGGGGCTATTGAGTAACGTCTTGAACCCCAAGCCAATCGTGTTCTATATGGCCTTTCTGCCTCAGTTTATCGATCCGATGGGTTCGGCACTGGGGCAAAGTTTGATGCTCGCCAGTCTGCACTTTGGGATTAGTGTGATGTGGCTTTGTACTGTCGCAGTCACAGCAGACCGAATGCGCATTTTGTTACAAGATCAATTGATGCGGCGCTGGATGGATGGTGTGCTTGGGTTTGGGCTTTGTGCTTTTGGGATTCTGCTCGCTGCCGAGACCTATCGGGAATAGAGATTATTTAGCGCATCCTTAGCCTGCTTCTTGATCTGTCGATGAGCCACTTCGCTCACTACAATCTCGTAGGATTTAATCGCCGCATGAGTCTGATCCATGCCCTCATAAATTTTGCCGGCCATCAATTCAGTTTGCGCAATGCCAGGGTCGTTCCAGGTTTTTGCTCTCGACTTGTAGGCTTCAAGTTGGACCAGCGCAAGCTCAAATTTTTCTTGCTTTAAGTAGAGATTGGCGAGCATAAGAGTGGGAAATGCTCGACCGGGGATACCTTTAATGGCTTTCTTGAACAGTGCTTCAGCCTCCTCGTACTGCTCGTCTCGTACTGCCAGCGATGCTTGAGTCAGTAGTGCCCAGGGTGGACTCAGTGCCTCGAGCTCAGTGAGTCTCTGCATGCCAAGATCTCTATCGCCGCCGGCAATGCCGGGCGCAGTGAGATAGAAACTGGCAACGCCATAGAGCGCTTCAGCATGAGTGGGGTCGAGGGTGACAGCGTGTTCCCAGGCGGTGACCGCGGAACTCGCCATGCCCGCTTTACGAAAAATATTCACGTCTGCCACCCGGCTAAGGTGAACAGAGCCTAGCAAATACTGACTCTCTACATGGTCTGGAAATCGCTCAAGAGATTTGAGTAAAATGGTCTCTGCCGTTTCTAGCTCTTGATGTCGGTATAGGCTTCGGGCTAAATAAAATACAAGTTGAGGATCATTGGGGTTTGCCTCGTGCAGCTCTTGGAAGTGATTTTTTGCCAGCTCGTACTGACCTTTCTCAAATGCCGATACGGCATCTACAACGGTGCCCGTCGCATAAACTTCAGCAATCCCCATAATGGTGAGCATGACTGCGATCGCCGTTCCCTTAAAAGTCATGCTGGTTACTCCACCTGTCGTTACTTGCAATGTTATCCTTACGCTTTGATAGATGCTACGGATGCAGACCATGGTAAATAGTTCGCAGGTAATCAGCCGCTGGCGCTGGGTTGTGCCGTCGATGCTGGTGTTGGTCGTCCTTGGTTATCTGGTGTTTGATCACCTCATCAAAGATAGAATACTGCCAAAACGCTGGGGTGAAGTTGAGTCGGGCCTGGTCTATCGTTCGGGACAAATTCACCCGGCTCTGGTCGCCTCAACACTGCAAGAAAATCGCATCGGAAAAATAATCGACCTGCAGTACTGGGAAGAGAAACCGGGGTTACTTGCGGAGCGAGATGCCGCGGTGGCGCTTCAAATTGAAATTGAAAGGTTCCCGCTTAATGGTAATGGCACAGGGGATGTGCAGCATTACGTGCAGGCCATTCTTGCGTTGCATCAGGCGAGAACTGAAGGTGTGCCTGTGCTTGTGCATTGTTCTGCTGGTAGTCAGAGAACTGGTGGCGTGTTGGCGGCCTATCGAACCCTGGCGCTTGGCGTTTCGGCTGATGACGCTGTGGCGGAAATGGAATCCTATGACTGGAATCCGGCAAAAGATCAGATCCTATTGGACTATCTAAACCAACATATAGCCCACATTGCCGAGCAACTTGTTCTCGGTGGTGTGATTCGGCAGGTGCCGACGCCTGTACCCTACTTCATCAACCCCCAGGATCTCTCCGCAGACTAATTTCTTACGGGCAAAAAAAAGGCGATCTATTGATCGCCCGAAGGTATATCAGAGTTCTCGCTGTCTCAAGACCCAGCGTTCTGTATTAGAACTGGTTCATGGTGTTGTCGTTGCCACCGGCAAGGAGCGCGTTGTCGCCAGAGAAGTACTCTTTGTGATCATCGCCCATGTTAGAACCCGCTAAATCTTGATGCTTTACGGACGACATGTCTCTTCGGATCTCCTGGCGTTGAACATCTCGAACATAAGCCAGCATACCCAGATCACCGAAGTAGCCTTCAGACAGAATATCAGTGCCTAGTGCCGTTTCATGGTAAGTCGGCAGCGTAATGAGGTGATGGAAGATGCCTGCTTCACGTGCAGAATCTTTCTGGAAAGATTGAACCCAGCTATCGGCTTCTACGGCGAGCTCAGAAGCATCGAACTTGGCATCCATCAGGCCTTTTGGATCAACCGCGGGGTCGGGATAAGCTGACAGATCTTTACCGGCGGCTTTCCACTCATCAAACACCTGGATGCGGAAGTTCAGTGTCCAGTTAAAAGATGGCGAGTTGTTGTAAACCAGTTTCGCGTCTGGAACATGTTGACGAACCGCATCAACCATTTCAGCAATCTGGCCGACATGGGGCTTTTCAGTTTCAATCCATAGCAAGTCAGCGCCGTGGGTTAGACTTGTGACGCAATCCAAAACTACGCGGTCGAAACCGGTGCCTTCGCGGAAAGAGTACAAGCCGTTGTCCAGGCGGATAGGCTTAACCAGTTTGCCGTTCTGGTGAATGGTGATGTCGTTTTCTTTAAGCTCGGCAAGATCTTTGATTTCTTTCGTTTCGAGGAACGCATTGTACTGGCTGGCCAAATCACCAGACTCACGTGAAACCGGAATTTTCTGCGTGAGGTTGGCGCCCAGTGAGTCAGTGCGCGCAACGATGATGCCGTTATCGACACCGAGTTCCAAAAAGGCATAGCGAATGGCATTGATTTTAGATAGGAAGTCTTCGTGAGGCACGGTGACCTTACCGGCCTGGTGTCCACACTGCTTGGCATCAGAAACCTGGTTCTCAACCTGAATCGCACAGGCACCCGCTTCGATCATTTTCTTCGCTAGAAGATAGGTTGCTTCTTCGTTACCAAAACCAGCATCGATATCAGCAATAATCGGCACGACGTGAGTTTCAAAGCCATTGATTCTTTGCATGACGGCGTCAACGTCGCCGCCATTGGCGCGAGCCTCGTCCAACTCAACAAAAATGTGGCGTAGCTCGCGAGCGTCTGCCTGCTTGAGGAAGGTATAGATCTCTTCAATCAAGTCTGGCACTGTGGTTTTTTCGTGCATGCTCTGGTCAGGTAATGGGCCAAATTTTGAGCGAAGTGCTGCGACCATCCAGCCACTCAGGTAGATATAGCTCTTATCCATGGTGCCACGATGTTTCTTTACGGACATTGCCAACTGCTGGGCTGTAAAGCCGTGCCAACAGCCCAGAGATTGGGTGTACTTAGAGACATCGGCGTCATATTCTGCCATGTCTTTTCGCATAACATCTGAGGTGTAGCGCGCAATCGCTAGGCCATCTTTGAAGCGGTTTTGTAAATGCATTCTGGCGGCGTATTCTGAGTTAATGCCCATCCAGGTGGGGTTGCCCTGCTTGAGCGTTTCAAGCCGCTCAATATCTTCCAAATAAGTTGGCATACTTTTCTTCCTCGACTCTTGGGTGGGGTAAATTTGAAGGGTTGGATTAAGGTCGCGCAATTTACCAAGCTATCGCTCTTAATGTAATGGAATATTTGGATACTAATATATTCCTCATTGGCATGTGTTTTACAATGCGACGAAATGACCTTTGTCTGCGATCATTCCGGGTCCCATGGTGTTTATTTCGGTGACACATGAGGTCTAAAGTGGGCGACTGGTTTTCGGTTGTTTATGATGAAGAAAATATGGCTAGTGGTTGGCTTTTTCTGGGCCTCGATTGCGACGGCAGAGGTGCTGCACAGCACTGAAAGTGGTTTTGAGATCAAGATGAGTACGTCGGTGTCCGCGACTCCAGAGCAGGCGTATGAGCAGTTTCTTCGGGTAGATGAGTGGTGGTCGCCGGAGCACACCTGGTTTGGCAAGGCTGAAAATCTCGCTATTAATCCTGTGGCTGGAGGTTGCTTTTGTGAGGTCGACGGTGATCAATCTGTTCTGCACATGACCGTCTCTTATGTTGCACCCAATCGCGAGATCCGGCTACAGGGTGGGCTTGGCCCGTTGCAACAGATGGGCTTGCATGGCGTGCTGACCTTTAAGTTCATCCCGGTGTCTGATAATGAAACCAAAATTGTGCAGTTATACCGCGTGACCGGATATGACCCCCATGGCCTAAAAGCACTCGCACCCATTGTCGACGAAGTGCAGATTTTACAACTCAATCGATTGCGAGCGCTGTTCTCTCCTACCTTCTAGGCCGTTAGACTTTTTTGCGGCGTGGCCTTCTCTCTAAGCATCTTTTGAAAGTCCTTGAATAATTGATGCATCAAAGGTGCTTTGTACGGAAACATGTTTTCGGGGTCCATGTCATGTACCACCATTGCGTTGCCAGCCTCGAAGATGAGGAGTTGGCCGTCTTGGGTCTCTGCGCAATCGATACCGAAGTATTCTAGATCAAACGCCGAGCCGACTGCCGCTAGTGCTTCCTCGTGTCGGAGCCCAAATCCCTGATGGAATTGATTCATGGCGTTTGCTTCTTCGGCCCGCTTGATTGTGCACTCTGTCATTCCGGCATTGAGGTAGTGAATCATCCAGTGATCGGAGATGGCCATGTGGCATAAATAAGGCGTGCCGCTAACGAAAGCGATGCGATATTTGCGAAAGTTGCCGTCTGAACTGCTGTAATCGTTAAAAGGTGCAACATAGAAGTGGCTCGCGTTTTGCCGCTCGAGATAGGCGAGCATCTCATCCTGACCGAAGATTTTGCTCAAACCTACCCCCGCATGCGAATCCACTGGCCGTATCAGGATAGGAAAGCGGTCTTGGACCAGAAACTCACTGAGCTGACAACTGGTTGCCGCCATTGCATGCACGTCGTCGCGCTCGAGCAACAAATTTTGCGGCATGTAGGTGCCTGGTAGATCGTCCAAAATCTCGCAAGCTCTGTCTCTGGATAGCAGCGGCACCTCTTCGGCCCGGTTGATAAACGGTTTTCCCCATTGCTTGAGCAGCGAGGCAGCCATACGCAGAGCCGATAGATTCTGCTTGCCTTCTGATATGCCGTTATAGATGAGATCGTGCTCAACCAGGGTCGGGTACGGTAATTCAGGTGCGACGAATAGGATGTCCGCTTCAATGTCCCCGGAGCGAATAAGGAACTCAACGGGTGAGTTGGCCATAAAGTCGCCGGGGGTTTTTAGTATCAGAAGCTTTAAACCTTTCCCTTCCTGAATTCTGAACTGCTGTCGGATGGAAAGCGCTTCTAACTGCATGGATAGGCCGACACTTTGATCGCCACGCAGCAATAGGATCGTAGACAAATCCAATAGTACTTCAGCGTTGAGTGCGTCGTCTCTCGCCTTGTCGAGCAACGCGCTTGCTGAGCAGGAAAGGTCATCGCCGTTGAACATCATTTCCATCAGTCGGGCCTGGCCAATTAGAGGGTACATAGCATTCTCAGAGTGTGAAAACTCTATAGATTGCAATCGCCGTGCCGGCCCGACGACCGAGTTTTTCGTGGGATTTACCGTTTAAGCGGCAAGACCTTGCCAAATGGCGGCAAAACAGCCTTGAGCGGTAAACAGCCCTGAGCTAAAAACAGCCTTGAGCGGTAAACAGCCCTGAGCTAAAAACAGCCTTGAGCGGTAAACAGCCTTGAGCTAAAAACAGCCTTGAGCGGTAAACAGCCCTGAGCCAAAACAGACAGCCGAAAAAAAGGGCCGAAAATTCGACCCTCCTAAAGACGCCCCGGATAAGCGACTTTACGCTTTAGCCTGACGCTCTTTGGTTTCCTTGATGACTTCGTCTGCCACGTTCTTGGGGCAAGCCGCGTAGTGGCTAAATTCCATAGAGAACTGACCACGACCAGAGGTCATGGTGCGAAGGTCGCCGATGTAACCAAACATTTCAGAAAGGGCAACTTCTGCCTTCACTCGAACGCCGGTTGCGCCCGCATCCTGTCCACTGATCATGCCGCGCCGACGGTTCAAGTCGCCAATCACATCACCAACGTGATCGTCTGGTGTAAATACATCAACTTTCATGATCGGCTCCATCAACTGGGGACCGGCTTTTGGCATGGTCTGGCGATAAGCGGCTCGAGAGGCCAATTCGTAAGCAATGGCCGAGGAGTCAACCGCGTGGAAGCCACCATCGGTCAACGTCAGTTTGACGTCGAGACAAGGGAAGCCAGCCATAGGGCCTTCTACCAGGCTCATTTTGAAGCCCTTCTCTACAGCAGGCCAGAATTCCCGTGGCACGTTACCGCCTGTAACCTTGGATTCGAATTCGAAGCCTACGCCTGCTTCTGCGGGCTCAACCGTATAGTCGATCTTCGCGAACTGGCCTGCACCACCTGTTTGTTTCTTGTGTGTATAAGAATCTTCAACACGCTTTGTAATAGATTCTCTGTAAGCAACCAGAGGGCGACCCACTTCAACTTCAACACCGTGGGTACGCCTCAGAATGTCCACCTTAATGTCGAGGTGAAGTTCACCCATACCCATCATGATGGTTTCGCCAGATTCTTCATCGGTTTCAACCCGAAATGAAGGATCTTCTTGAATCATCTTGGAAAGCGCAACGCCCATTTTTTCCGACGCCGCTTTGTCCTTAGGTGAAATCGACATTTTGATCACAGGTTCTGGAAACACCATGGGTTCAAGTGTTGCAGGGTTGTTTGGATCGCATAGGGTATGCCCCGTCTGGATATTCTTCATGCCGATAAGCGCCACAATGTCACCCGCTTGTGCGCTATCGCGCTCGATGCGCTCGTCTGCGTGCATTTCAACAATTCGACCAATCCTCTCGGACTTGCCGGTAAACGTGTTCAGTACAGAGTCACCCTTCTTCAATTTACCTGAATAGAGCCGGGTAAAGGTCAAGGCGCCGAAACGGTCGTCCATGATTTTGAAGGCCAGTGCCCGTAGAGGCAGGTTAGGATCAACAACGGCGAACTTGCCAGTCTCAACACCTTCTTCATCAACCTCTGGTTGTGGCTTTACCTCGGTTGGATTCGGCAGATAGTCCACGACAGCGTCCAATACGAGTTGGATACCTTTATTCTTGAAAGCCGAGCCACAAAAAGTCGGGAAGAAATCGAGTGCAACCGTACCCTTGCGGATACAACGCTTAAGATCTTCGACGGAAGGCTCTTTGCCTTCCTCAAGGTAAGCCATCATGAGATCTTCGTCTTGTTCAATCGCAGCTTCGATCATCATCTCGCGATATTCAGCAACCTTTTCCTTCATATCTTCAGGAACGTCTGTGATCTCGAAGTTTAAGGGATCGCCGGTATCATCCCAGATGTAAGCTTTCTCGATCATAAGGTCGACCATGCCAACGAAGTTCTCTTCTTCGCCGATGGGCAGAGTCATGATCAGCGGGTTTGCCGCCAGCACCTCTTTTACCTGCTTTACGACCCGATAAAAGTCTGCGCCAAGGCGGTCCATCTTGTTGACGAAGATAATTCGCGCAACTTCGGATTCGTTGGCGTAGCGCCAGTTGGTCTCAGATTGGGGTTCTACGCCGCCGGAACCACAAAATACACCGACGCCACCGTCGAGTACCTTTAGTGAACGGTAAACTTCAATCGTGAAGTCGACGTGTCCAGGGGTATCAATAATATTAAGACGATGTTCCTTCCAGAATGCCGTTGTTGCGGCTGACTGGATGGTAATACCCCGTTCCTGCTCCTGCTCCATGAAGTCGGTCGTGGCGGCGCCATCGTGAACTTCACCGATCTTGTGGATCTTGCCACAAATATTGAGGATTCGTTCTGTTGTGGTCGTCTTACCGGCATCTACGTGTGCGAAAATGCCGATATTGCGATAGCGGCTTAAGTCGGTCATAGCGTTGCTCTGCAATTAGGTCTGGGTTGAGGTGGGGTTAAAAAGCGCGCCATCTTATATCCTGATGGGCTTATAATCCAGCGTTGCATTGATTCTAGTAAGAAGAATTATCAATCGGTGACAGAATGCCCCGCTAAACTACGTAAATGGAGGTCCAGTGCGCATTACCAGTGTAAATATCGGTGAAAAATCCCCCCTCGCAGTCGGCAAGCGGCAGACTCAGACCGGTATTTTCAAACAACAGGTTAATCATGCCGTCGAAGTGAAACCTCTCGGCATCACTGGCGACAAGGTTCTGGATACCCGGCATCACGGGGGTCTTGACCAGGCGCTATATCTTTATCGCGCCGAGGACTATGAGTTTTGGGCGAATCAACTAGGTCGGTCAATGCCACCGGGCATGTTTGGCGAAAATTTAACCATCACCGGTCTGCCCTCTGCTGGTCTAAATGTTGGAGACCGGTTGAGATTGCCGAACCTCTTGCTGGAGATCACAGCACCCCGAATTCCCTGCAATACGCTGGCTGCTCGAATGGGTGAGCCGGGATTTGTTAAAGCGTTTGTGAAAGCCGAGCGGCCCGGCTTCTATGTCAGGGTTATTGAGGCAGGTAAGGTTTCCGCTGGAGATAGTGTTGAATTGAAAGTGGTAGGTTTCGAATCGGTCTCTATCGTTGAATTTTACCGTGACTTAATGCGTAAATTGGACGAGGCGACGTTGCAACGTTATTTGGCGTTGCCAATCGACATCCGAACGCGGAAAGATTTTGAAAGCCGATTAGCCGCGCTGTAAGCATCAGCGATGGAAAACAGTGTGCGATAGTGTGATGCTCTGCATTTACCGGTGGGCACAGCTTCTATGTTGAAGTGGAAGGGCAGAAGTGCCGAAGAGCATATTATTCTGATAGCGTCTGCTATCTGCCTGGCGGGTCAGATTCCGTTTGGTCTGCTGCGTTTATCCCGTGGCGATTACGCTATCGCCTTGATCGATTTAATCGGCGCCCTACTTTGCTTGACTGCGATCTATCAAGTCTACCGCTACCATCGGGTGTGGCTGTTTGGCACGCTGCTGAGTATCGCGGCGGTGTTCGGTGTGCTGGTGATTGTCAGTATAAGTGGCATCGAAGACGTGCATTTTATCTATCCAGTAATCATTTTTAGTCACTTCCTTATGCCTCCCAGTCGTGCGTTGTGGCTGAGCGTTTTTGCTGTACTTGGCATCATTGCGCTTTTGTCCGCTGAGTTGCCGCCGTTCTATTTAGCAAAAATCGGTATATCGATTTTAGGCTGTACATCTTTTGCCTATGCATTTGCCTCTCTGCGAAACCGCCAAAACCTTCGGTTACTTCAACTTTCAACCCGAGATGCGCTGACCAACGTCTTTAATCGCCGTTCTTTGGACGAGAAACTGAGTGAGTTTGTGCAGCACGTGAATCGGCAGCCTGCCGAAGCTGCACTTGTGTTACTGGACCTTGATAATTTCAAGAAGATTAATGATGAAGAAGGTCATGCCGCAGGCGATGAAGTTCTGCAGCGCATTGCTAACACGATCCAGCAGCGCATTCGAGTGACTGACAGCTTGTACCGCTACGGTGGCGATGAGTTTGTTGTTTTTGCTGCAGACACCAATATCGAGCAAGTCGTAGGCCTCGCAGAGGACTTGAGGTCCAGAGTAGAGGCGACGGAGGCGATGGAAGGTTCTCAACTATCGATATCTCTAGGCGTTGCAGCCTATGAGGCAGGTACTTCCGCCACTGATTGGCTGCTCGCTGCCGACACGGCTTTACTCAACGCCAAACGCAGTGGTCGCAATAAAGTGGTTGTTCTAGTCGCCAAAGCCTAGGTGTGAGGGTCGCACTCAAACTCGTACTCACCTGCATCATCTGGTTCAATGCGTCTAGTTGTTCCTGCGGAACGATTATCTCAATCCACACTCGATCTGTTGCAAACAGATGCCTGGAAAATTGTGTTACCCGTTGAACGATTTGAAGAGCTACCAAACGAAAGATCAGACATCATTCAAATAGTGGCTTCTCCAGCGCCGCTTGAATTGCCTCGAATCCCGCCAGGGTAGTCACTTTCTGGTTATTGTCAGTCGCTGCCGGGTCAGGCTCCCACCTTCTGTGGGCCAGATAGGGTTGCTGCGATTGAAGCGAAAGCTGCTCGGCTGGCTCTACGCCTATCCTCGCTAACTGACTACTGTGTTCATGCGGATCTGGCTCAAGATCTGGTAGAGGTTTGTCGAAGCCTGCCTCGCTAATCTCTCTATCAGTTTCAAAGAGCATGCGTTATTCTGCCTGCGTTACGCGCAAGGAGGTTTGATGCGGCTTGTCATATTGATGTTACTAACGATTGTTGCAGGGTGCAGCGGTGAAGGCGCGCCAGCAATTAAAATTGAATTAGAAAAGGACACTCCCATGAGCAACAAAGAAGCAGCTGAGGCATTTATGCTATCTAACGCTGCAAAGCCAAATGTGATTCAGACTGAATCTGGTTTGCAGTATACAGTTCTGGAGAGTGGTACCGGCTCGACACCTAAGCCTTCTGACACTGTAGCTGCACACTATGCAGGTCGGCTATTAGACGGGACTGAATTTGACAGCTCGTATTCTAGAGGAGAGCCACTCATCATTCCTGTTGGTGGCGTCATAAAAGGTTGGACTGAAGCATTACTAATAATGAAGGAAGGCGATAAATGGACGCTATTTGTGCCTCCTGAATTGGGATACGGCGAGCGCGGTGTTGGGCCCATACCAGCGAACAGCACGCTGATTTTTGATATTGAACTTGTTGAGGTGAAATAGGAGATAGCATGACAGATACATCAAAAGAGATTCGATCTGAAGTAACGAGCGCAGGAAAGCTAACGCTTTCAATTGAAGCGGTGCCGATGCCTGTGCCCGGTGACAATGAAGTTCTCATTAAGATTGATGCGTCACCGATTAATCCATCGGATCTTGGTTTGTTAATTGGCCCGGCAGACGTCAGTACGATGACCGTTTTCGGCAGTGGTGAAGATGCGGTTGTCACAATGGATATTCCAGCAGCCATGATGAAAGCCATGGCTGCGCGTCTTGATGAGTCGCTACCGGTTGGTAATGAGGGAGCGGGCGTCGTGGTGGCAACGGGCGCTGGTGCTGAGGCGCTGATGGGCAAGATGGTTGGTGTTGCCGGTGGTGCTATGTATTCTCAGTATCGAGTCGTGCCAGCTACTAGCTGTCTTGTCATGCATGATGGTACGACGGCTGCGCAAGCAGCTTCTTGTTTTGTGAATCCTTTAACTGCGCTAGGTATGGTAGAGACCATGAAACTCGAGAACCATACGGGCCTTGTGCATACAGCGGCAGCATCGAATTTGGGCCAAATGCTGGTCAAAATTTGTAAAAACGACAGCGTTCCTCTGGTCAACATTGTGAGAAAGAGTGAGCACGTGGATCTGCTGAAGTCTTTGGGTGCGGAGCATGTCTGCAACTCCTCTAGCGACACTTTCATGGATGATCTCGTGGACGCGCTGGTCGCGACCGGTGCAACCCTTGCGTTCGACGCCACCGGCGGCGGCAAGCTTGCCGGTCAAATTCTCACAGGCATGGAAATTGCCGCCAACAAAACGGCAAAAGAATACAGCCGTTACGGCTCGACCGTGCACAAGCAGGTATACATCTACGGCGGTCTAGACCGGTCCCCGACGACTTTCAATAGAGCTTTTGGCATGATGTGGGGAATCGGCGGCTGGTTGCTAACGCCTTTCATCGGCCGCATTGGCATGGAGAAATTTGGTGTGCTGAGACAACGTGTGTCAGATGAAATTGGTACGACGTTTGCCAGTACTTATACCCGCACCGTTTCTCTTGCCGAGGTGTTGGATCCTGAGGCTATCAAGGTTTATGCGAAGCAAGCCACAGGTGAAAAATACCTGATTAATCCAAATGGTTAAGGCGCGCAATTTGGGTGCCTACCCAGGCGGGAAAATCTTCCTGCTGGGTAGGCGACAAGCCCAGCATTTTCTGAAAACCAGGTCCACAAATTCCCCAGCCTACTGCAGTCAAAACCGCAAGGCACACCATGTTGCGTGCAGTTTGTTGATCAGGGTCGCTTAACCCCTCAGTGATTCGATCGATGATAGTGGTGATGCTTTGAGTGCTGTTAACGGGCAGCTCGACGCCGTCTAATCGAACATCCTCCATGGCTCGCCAGGCCAGCAGTTTGGTATGTCCGGTGGTGCTCATGAGATTGAACAGCGCTTCAACGCTGGCCCTGGGGCCAATGCCTGACTCAAGGACCTCTGCCATATCGCCGATGAGCTGATCGATCATTCTCACCAAAAGCGCTGTACGCATTTCCTCAGCAGTGCCGAAATGATGCAGCAGTGTTCCATGGTTGATGCCCGTATCAGCTGCAACATCTTTAATCGTTAAACCTCGGACGCCGTGTGCGGAAAGCCTCAATTGAGCTGCGCTTAGAATCAGTTCGCGAGCTTCTTCGGGTGTTCGTCGTCGTCTAACGGCCAATGGCGCCTCTGCATTTCTGATTAAAAACCGGTTTATCGATAAAGATTTATTGACAAAGATGTTAACAGGGTTGCTATTAACATTCCTGTTAATAGTGTTGAATTTGCAATGAAAGTTGATTCCAGCTCTGACTCCAATTACGAAGCCCGCCCGATGCAACCTTTGGTCGCGATGCGCGCGATGAAGAAATTGCTAAAAGACTCGGAAGCTACAGAGCAGGTATTTGTCATCATTCGCGCTTTGTCTGGTGATGCCATAGAGCGCGGTTATCGTCGTTTTCTACTAGCACCTAATGCGGGACGGATATTGCAGACGACAACTTCTTTGCTGTCAGTCTTATCTGATCGTGATGCCTTGAGGCAAATGCCGGAGGGGAGCCTGGGGCGAGCCTATCTGGGCTTTATGGAAGCTGGGAACATTACAGCAGAAGGCCTAAAAGATGCGAGTGAGGCAGAAGAGCCGGTGGCGTTTCTTGGAGATTCTGAAATAGAAACCTATGGCCTCCGATTAAGAGATCAACACGACCTTTGGCATGTCGTGACAGGATTTGGTCGTGATGTGGCTGGCGAAGCCTGTTTGTTAGCGTTTACTTACGCACAAACTAAAAACCGTGGTGTTGGCTTCATTGCCTTCATGGGTGCGCTAAAACTTAGAAAAGTTTTTGGCTCTAAATTCATCAGCAGTATCTGGCAAGCCTATCAAATGGGCAGGCGAACCCTGTGGATGCCGGGTCAGCATTGGGAGGTCCTTCTGTCTCAACCCTTGAGTCAGGTCAGAGTCGAGCTTGGTGTTACGGAACCAGATCGATATCAAAGTCTGCCGCTAGAATTAGTGATGGGCTGAGGGGTGGACCGGTTGTTTTCAGAAGTGGGCGACGCTCTGGTCGCCGATCTGCGATTTGCTGACTTCAAGCAAGCTTTTCGCTTTATGACGCTAGTGGCAGAGTTGGCTGAAGCACAGCAGCATCATCCCGAGTGGCATAACGTCTACAACCGGGTTTCTGTTCGATTAACGACTCATGATGCTGGAAATCGGGTCACTGAGCGCGATCGCAATCTGGCCGCCAGTATCGAGGCCCATCCTGAAATTCAACGTCTTGGAGCCCGCGTCCTGTAAGGAATACTGCAGATTCCTCCACTATTTATCCCACGTTTATCCACAGGGCCTCCCTGCCTGTTAGCTATATCTTTGATATTTATCGATAATTACTTGGTCTAAGAAACGCTCGGAAAATGTGGAGATTCCTTCACTTTCTTACTAGAATGCCGCCAAATCCAACTTTAGCTGTCTATGTTTCATCTATCAAAACCCCTATTGATCTTTTTCATTTTTCTGCTGGGCTTCATTCCGCTAGATGATGCCGCTGCACCTCGGATACAAAGTCTCAGTTCTATCGTGCCGAAACCCTATCATGCCGATGCTGTATCGCTCGGTAAGGTAGAGATTCATAGGGCGCCGGATTTTTCCGATATCCGGCACACGCCAGATCGTAAGACTGCGTTCTATGAGTTTCTTTTGCCCATGGTTCATGAAGCTAACCTGGAAGTGGCACGGGAACGCCGCTGGCTCGGTGGTCTTGGTATGCAAATGTTGGATGGCCGCGGCTTAAGCCATGAGCAACGCAGCGAGTTGATGACAATTGAGCGCCGATACAAGCTACGTTCTCGTGGAAACAGCGACGCGGGTCGTGTGGGTGAGCTGCTCAAACGCGTCGATACAGTGCCAGCAGCCCTTGTGGTGGCCCAGGCGGCCAAAGAGTCCGGCTGGGGGACGTCTCGGTTTGCAACGGCAGCAAACAACTATTTTGGTATTTGGTGTTTCTATCGAGGTTGCGGTGTCACTCCGCTTAGGAGAACGGTTGGCTTGACCCATGAGGTGGCGACCTTTGCCAGTGTTCGTCAATCCGTTCGATACTATGTGCGAACCTTGAATACACACATTGCGTACGATGGATTCCGTGAAATGCGCTCTTCCAGGCGGTTTGCTAACAAACCGATTATAGGCGACGAGCTGGCCAGTGGTTTGCTTCGATACTCCGAAAGGGGCCTTGCCTATGTCGAGGAAATCCAGGCTATGATCCGCTACAACAAACTAAAGCGGTTTAATGTACCTTACCGGGCCTAATCGCCGCGCAAGGCGGGGTCGAAAGAAAGATGTTTGACCCCCTGCGTTGGGACATCGAAAAACTTCGTCAACGACATATCTGCTGAGTCAAAAATCGCCACCCCACGATTGAAGCCGTTCACTGCCACCAGCGATGTGTCGCCAATATTGGTTAAGCCAAAGGGCGTTTCTACACCCAGCAAGGTGCCGCTCAGGTACTGCCATTGGCCTGTGTCTTGTGAATGCCAGGCGAGCATGTTGGACTCTGTGAAGACGCAGCAGGTCACGCCGCTGCGTTCGTTGTAAACGATATCGAACGGATCCAGGTGGGAAGAGCTGAAGGCTTCCTCCTTTATGACGCCGCTCGCGTCTACCCCAACGATCGGCCCGGGCAAAGGAATGTCGTCTGGAAAGATTTCCCAGTCGAACTGACGGCTAAAGTCGTCGGCTTTCTCCCCGAGAAGTGATTGTAAAAATCGGCTACCACCTTTTGTTCGCCTGACGTACTGCTCAACCGCGCCTGTAATCTTGCCAGACATATCTTCTGAGATATGGACAAAGCTGCCGTTGATCGGCAAGGGTACCGTTCTAATTAGATCGAGTGTCGGCGAGAAGTAGTAGAGCGCAGGGTTTATAATGTTCATTAACAATGGATCCGAGACCAAGCCTGATTCTATCGCTCCGTCATCAGACACAATGATGTGTCCACTGCGACCCAGCAGCATATCGTGGCCATGGATCAGCGGGGTCGAACGCCGCTTTACTATCTTGCCGCTCTGGGTGTCAGCGATCACGATTTCGCCTCTGCCGGTCTCGACTCTATCCGTTTGGTTGAAGTGAAGAACCACATGTTGGCCATCTTTCACTACTGTACCGTGGCCGCTGAAGCCCGTGCCGCCGGGGGCTGGTATTTTCTGCCGAACAACGCCATTAGCATCTAGTACCAGACAACCTTCTGAATCGTCGCCATAGGGAATGGAAAGCCAGCTGCTATTTGCCAGTGGTTCCAGGCTGTGTCCAAATCGATAGTCTGCCAAGGAATGGAACTGATGATCGCCGGTGGCGAGCGAGAGTGAAAAGAGGGTGCTGGCTTCGTTAGCTCCGCTGTCGAGGGTTGTCAGCCCGAGTAGTTTGCCTGAGAGTGGTTGAGAGAGTATGCGAGAGGGCGCGGCAAGCGAAAGCACAGGTGCCCCTGTGGCTAGAATAGAAAATTGTAAAAAACGACGACGACTTAATTTCAAAGATCACTCCAGTCATGGGGCTGAGTTGATAGAATGGCCTGTTTCACCGTCACTCAACTATGCATTTATACCAACCCATACTCGAGCGAACCACCAAATTTTTCGCTGAACAACAGTCTGAACCCAGGCGGGTGTTTCATGGTCGAGGCCATTTGTATCCTGGACTTGAACATATCAACTTGGATTGGTATCCGCCCATTCTACTCATCAGCGGCTACAGTGAAGTCACCGCCGTTGCCGAGCTAGCGGAAGAAATTCTCTCAGCAGATCCCCATGGCCAAATTGAAGGCGTTATCCATCAATCCAGGTCCAGTCAGGGGGCGATCGCGAATTGTCTCTGGGGTGAAGCGAAAGACGCGTTTGTGGTCACGGAGCATGGGGTTCTCTACGAGGTACAACCTGGGGTTAATCAGAATGCCGGCCTGTTTCTCGATATGCGACCGTTGCGACGTTGGCTTCTGGACTATTCCTCAGACAAAAATGTTCTGAATCTGTTTGCCTATACCTGTTCGCTATCGGTTGCTGCTTTGGCTGGTGGTGCCCGTCAGGTGGTGAACGTAGATATGAGTAAACCCTCCATTAACTGGGGTAAGCGCAACCACGAGCTGAATGACCAGGATATGCGCAAGGTGAGGTCTATGCCCCATAACCTTTTCAAGTCCTGGGGACGAATACAGAAATTTGGCGGCTACGATACGGTGATTATTGATCCCCCAACGCGACAGCGGGGTAGCTTCGATGCAGAGCGGGACTATGTGTCAATTCTGAAAAAGCTCCACAAGCTCCTGAAGCCTGGTGCTGATGTTATTGCCAGTGTGAACAGTCCCTATCTTGGCATGGACTTTTTGCCGAACTTGATGCAGCGTTATCAGTCAAAAATCAGGTTGCTTGGAGAGATGCCAGCCAGCCCTGAATTTGAAGATCGTTATCCGGAGCGTGCGTTGAAGATTTTTCATTTTCGAGGTGCTTAAGTATCAATATCAGTACCGATATGAATAAACCGAAGAGGGATATAAATGTCTGATCGAATAGAACTGAAGGGAGCTTATGGTTCTCCTTATACGCGGAAAATGCTTGCGACCCTGCGATATCGTCAGATTCCCTATGCGTTTTACTATGATGAGATGTTGCCTGACGGGTACCCGCAACCGAAAGTGGGTCTGATTCCAGTTTTTTATTTTGTCGAGAACGGAGAGCGCCAGGCAGTTGTTGACTCAACTCCCATTATTCGAAAACTAGAAGCCACTTATGAGCGTCGGAGCGTCATACCTGAGGACCCTGCGACTGCTTTTATTAACGACCTGCTGGAGGACTTCGCTGATGAATGGCTAACGAAGGCTATGTTTCACTATCGCTGGTACTACGCTGACGATATTGAGAAGGGCGGAAAAATACTGCCTTTGTGGCGTAACTATGGAATGTCCGATGAGCAACACGCCAAGATGGCAAGTTATGTTCGTGAACGTCAGATATCGCGGCTATATGTGGTCGGCTCTAACGATACTACCGCAGTGGTCATTGAGGAAAGTTATAAGCGAATTTTAAAAATGCTTGAAACACACCTTCAATCTTCTCCTTTCCTTCTTGGTGCTAAACCGGCATCTGCTGATTTTGCATTCTATGGGCAGTTGACTCAACTCACGGGATTTGATCCCACGCCAATGGCGATTAGTCTCGATATCGCTCCGCGCGTACACGCATGGACTAACGTCGTAGACGATTTGTCGGGCCTCGATGCGGAGGGTAATCAATTTATCTCACTTGGCTCGACTAACGAAACCTTGAAGGCGCTATTGGGTGAGGTTGGCCGTGTATATGCGCCTTTCTTAATCGCTAACGCCAGCGCGGTTCAAGACGGCGCTGAGTCTTTCCAAACAACTATCGACAACAAGCCCTGGCGACAACCTACTTTTCCGTATCAAGCAAAATGTCTAGAATGGTTAAGAGGCGGATACGGCGGTCTATCTGGAGAGTCGAAATCCCAGGTCGACGAACTACTGCAGAATACGGGTTGCGAACAGTTATTTAACTCATGATTCCAGGTGCGGGCAGCTCATCTGTCTAGGCGACTCGCGCCTCAGGAAATAGGCGCAGGAAGTTTTCGCTAAAGAACTTTTCCTGTATTGGTTGTGGTACTTCGAGCAGGTTAGTCGAAAACTTACCAATGGGGTCCCGGCCACCTTCTACGTGAGGATAGTCACTAGAAAATAGATAAAGATCTTCGTTAGACTGTTTAATGAGGTTCGCAACGTCCTCATGAGGGAAGGGTGTAAATCCCATTTGCTCTATCAATTGTTGTGACGGGGTTCTTTCGAATCTAACAGACTCATCCACTCGACCATAAATCTTCGACACCCAATCCAGTCGTTTGAGAAGTTCAGGTACCCAACCGGCACCCAACTCTACTGCTGCTCCGCGCAAGGTTGGGTTGCGACTAAATACACCGTCCATCAAAAGCATACTGATAAAGGTTTCTGGTGGCTGGTGCATGACCGTCGCATCTTTTGTGCGGACATTCTCACCGCCGCCCATCCAATCTTTAACTGCTGCACGGCCGTTATTGCTCCAGGCTTTCAAGGCTTGTAAGGGTGAGCCGCCAACATGCAATAAAAATGGCGTGCCGGTTGCGGCGAGTAATTGCCAGAAAGGTTCAAGGTCAATATGCCCGGGTGAGATCTCGAGTGGCGCTCGGTGCGGAACCCAAATGGCCTCAAGTCCGGCTTTTATGGCCCACTCTGCTTCGGCGATGGCCATGGCAGGGTTATCCAGTGGCACTATGCCGACACCCATTAATCGATCGTCGTCAGCGCAAAATTCCGCCATGTGACGATTGTGAGCTCTAGCAGCGCCATACCGTAGGTCCCAGGGTTTCTTCGAACTGGGGTGGAACGGAAACGCGACACTGTGGGTGGCGAAAACGAGCTGCTTTTTGAAGCCCAACATATCCAGCGCCTTGGTCCGATCTGATCGGTCGAAAGCACCCAATGCCTGTATCTCTTTAGATTTTGCAATGAGCTCATCGCCAAGATTGATCATACTGGCCACATGCTCGGAAGAGTGTTTGCCGCCCTGCTGCATGATCTGGTCAACTTCTTCATCGCTGACCAGAGAGGCGCTATAGCTCACTTCGGGTATGTCATCGCGAATACTCGGGTCGGCATATCGTTTAAGAAAATCTGGCAGTTCCATGATATGACTATCGGCGTCATAAAAAGCTCGGTCACCTGGTGCATAGGTCATGTTGGTAGCGTCCCTCTTAATGGCGTTATGGCAGGCCACATTAACTCGAACTGATTTAAGGTCGCAAGTTGCATGTAGATCAAAACTCGTCAAAATACACCAATCTCAAACAGGAATATCACTATGACTGACGCCAATCTGAATGCTTCCAGTGAGCACCAGTCCGGTATGGTGCCGGCCCATGGCCTGACTGAGGCTATCCATATCGGTGAGTCCGATTTGCCATTCGTAGACACGGGTGATGGTACTTTGCTGCAATTATTACAGGTGGATTTGAATCAGGGACTTTGGGTCCTGCGCACCCGATTCCCCGCCGGACATCGAGTCAACAAGCACTATCACACGGGTCCGGTGTTCGCAGTGACCTTCTCGGGCTGCTGGTATTACGAGGAGTATCCAGATTATCAAAACACGGCGGGGTCATACCTTTACGAGCCTGCACACTCGATCCATACGCTGATGGTGGGCGATGAACCCGCCGATGTCTGGTTTTCAATTCAAGGTGCCAATGTGAATGTCGACGAAAGCAATAATGTGATTGGCGTGACGGATGCTCAGAGTATTCTCGCTGCCTATCAGGGCTTGTGTGCCGCACAGGGCCTCAACTGCGACAAACTTATCATCAAACGTTGAAAATCTACGTCTGCACTAATAATCGGCCTCTTTCAGGTCAGCCATCCTGTGGTGGGCGAGGTAGTGACGCGTTGCTGTCGATGCTCCAATCGGAGATTGCTACTCGACAGATTGATTGTGAAGCAATAGCCTCTGTTTGCATGGGACATTGCGACAAGGGTCCAAATATCAAGGTCGCTGGGCAGTCCTTCCTTCACGGTGTAGATTCTGCGGGCGTCTTGGCCCTGCTTGATGATCTTAGTTAAACCGTCTGACTTAAGCTGTCCGACTTAAGCCATCCGACTGCCAATGTCGTCCAACCTTCTAAACGTCTAGCCCATGGGTTTGCTCATGAAACTGTTTTCTATATGCATCTTGATGATGGTTGCTGCCTCACTTCAGGCAGAAGAGGTCGATTTGAGCCGTAACGCACAGGCGGATGGTCTTATCAAAATCGAGGTTTTGCGTGGTGAAATTCAGATCGAAGGGTGGAGTGAAGCGCGCATTCAGGTCAAGGATGAACTCGCTGCAGGGCCAACTGGGTAACTGGGCGGGTTCGCTTACGGTACGCAGTGTCTCAGGGGCAAAGAGCTAGAAGAAGGTTAGGCTTGTCTTATACCTGAAGAGGCACTAATTCATCTTCAACGTGCTGTGGATGAAGGTTGGCGGGAACGCTGGCGACCCAAGGTCGACCCAATGATGAATGAGCTGAAGTCCGATCCTATATTTCAGGTCATGATGGCAGGCTTGGAAAACCGGCTTGCTATTATTCGCGACCAGTTTCAAATGGAAGCTGAATTTGCGACGGATTTTTAGCTGTCAGAAATAGGCAGGCTCTTGCAGTTTTGCATCGCTCGGCTGTCTGTCGGCAAGGCTTCACAGCGATGGATAATGGCCTGATCAAAGCCTGTAAGTAATGAAACCGTGCGCTCATCTTGCCATGAGTGTAAGGCTAAATTGAGTGACCTCAATACCCGAAAATTCCGTCCTGCAAAAAGCTCGTTATCAGATTTCATTTCACTGAAAAGTGCCAGCGCCACCTCTGTGATAGTGCTTTCATCTTCAGGTGTCATGCGCAGTAACGCCCTTACGTAGCTCGCTCCCCACTGAAATCTGGTCGCGCGTCCAGTGGAGGTTGCGTAGGCCTTCTTGCGCCATGTCAATGCTGTTGGTATATCTCCCTCTTTCTCAGCGAGAGCGGAGAGGCTACTCATGAAATAGTATGGCGATTTCGAGCGATCAAGCTCGGCAGTCAATAGTGCCTTGGCTTCGTCCAATAACCGGGCTTCTTGTAGAACGTAGTTAATCTGGTTGACGACACTCTGCCTTGCAAATGAATTCTCGGTGATCTCATCAGCATATTGAATTGCGTCGAGTACGATTTTTTTCATTTCTTCGCTCAAGGTGGTTCTGGTCTCGTCTTCGAAGTAGAACGCCAGCATTGGGAGGAGTCCGCTCAGGCGCTCGGCTTCAGAAAGAGAGACGTCCTCGCGGGCGTCAAATATGGCGGTTTGCCATTGGAGCTTTAGCTCCGCCAGAGCTGCCCCGCTAGCCACCAGAGGAGATAAGTCAGCTGCGTAATAGGCAAGGCTATCCCAGTTAGCCAATACCAGAGTTTTAGACGTGAGTATTTTCTCTATCACCGGTAAAGCGTCTGTCAGTAGTTGTTCATCTATTGATTCTGCTGTCGTCTCTTTAGTCATTTTCTTTATCATTTTTTTATGGTTTTTCGCGGCAGAAACTTCATACAGGTATTGCATATATAGCCGGGAAGCTATGATCTTGTCTTGCGCTAGCCGAGATGCCTTTTGGAAAAGTTCTGGGCTATAACCTTCTGGCAAGGCTTTGTCGTCCTGGCGCCAGGAATAGTAGGCGAGCTGTTTAAGTTGCGACTCAGTTAGGCTGGCGGGGTTTTCAGTTAGTGCCTCTACCAATTGTGCCGTGGGCGTAATGCTTTCTAGAGCCGATGCGAGAATGTCATTGTAGCGCTCTATATCGATACCGCCGGGAATCCTAGTAATTTCCGTGCCTGCGCTGCTAAAGACAATCATGGTCGGATAACCCTTAACCCCATATTGTTCTCCCGCGGTCTGGGCCGCTTCTGTATCACCATCGAGATAAACGGGCACGAACGATTGTGTTTGCTCAATAAAGCGCCGGCTCTTGAAGACCGTGTGTTTGATTTCCTGGCAAGGCGGGCACCAGACCGCACCCCAGTAAAGAAACAGCGGTTTAGCGTCTGCTTTGGCCCGTGCGAAAGCCGTTTCAACGCCGCCGTCGAACCAGATGATGGTTTGATTTTCCGGATCGGTGGAGATTTCTACGTGAGGTACCGATGGTTCGGTGCAGCCCGTCAGAACCATCGAGAGAAGTAACAAGCCAATTAGTCCGCAGTATTTCATCTAGATCTCGGCATGGTCGATTTTTGTAAGTTAGCAAGCCTACTGCATTATTGTGTTGGGAACTATTGAGAGCCACGTAAGAATTCCCGCTGACAGATTGCCGCCATTCGGGGAACCCCGGTTAGTATGTGCGTAATGAGTCAGCGTATAATGTTCTAAATCTTCAGGTAATTTTACTATGCCAAAGTTTCTTATTATTGGAATGGTCGTCTTGATGTCTGGCTGTGCTAGTTCGAATGGCAGCTCAAGCGGCGCCGATCCGAAAATCGCGAGCAACGAAAACGGGCTTATATGCAAAAGTGAAAAGGTGACTGGCTCGATTCGGGCGGTCAGAGTTTGTCGTACCGTTGCAGAAACAGACCAGGACGAAAAGAGGGCTAAAGAGATCGTTCGTCGGGCTCGTAACGAATCACAGATAAATCGAAATTCCGATTAGGTCGGTACCTTTAAGTCGAGATCTTTAAGTCGAGATCTTCAGGGAATTCTGAATAGCGGACGACGGTAAATTTTGCCTGTATCCGGATTTCGCTGGTGCCTGGCGAGTGCAATGAAATTGTTCGATGAGAGAGCGTTCCATACGTGGGTCCCCAGCGGCGGTTCAGCGTGAGTCAAATGGTAGCTACGGGACCTCAGCTGAAAATTCTAGGAGATGAAATTTGTCTGATCAAGCTTCAGATTCCGTTCACACAGCGAGCACGTTACCGGCGGATCGATATACCTCTGAATTAGTGTTTGAGGGCGAGGTTGAGCGCCTCTTTCGTCGGGAGTGGTTTCCGGTTGCGCGGACGGACCAATTGAAACCGCTGGCGCCGAGCTTGGCCGAGCTAGATGAGAAGCTTTCTGCCTATGGCTTTGCCGATCTGCGTTACGTCAAAACCTTGTCTTTCTCCTCACCCTTGAATTGGAAGATCATGGTCGAAAACTTTCTGGAATCCTATCACCACATGGGTACTCACTCGGAAACGTTGAGCCACGCTTTTCCGGCGCAGGGTACCTATGGCGAAAAAGTACAAGGCAACTATTTGTTGCTGGAGAATCCATCCATCGATCTCGATGTAATTCCGCGGTTCTGGGCCGGGTGCATCCTACCAGCCACGTTGTTTGCTTTGATTCGCAGCAACGACACGCCCTACGGTATTTGGTATCAGCTCGATATCAAAGGACGAGATTTTTTTGAACTAAAAGTTCATCTTTTAGTGCACGAATCGATCGCCGAGGACGCTGATGCCATAGAAGGGATTGCAGCAAGCACAACGGCGATTCATCTAGAAGATATTCCAATGTGCGAGGGCGTTTGGAAGGGTGTTAATAGTCGCTTTTACAAGCCGGGGAGGCTCAGTCACTTAGAAGAGTGTCTGTGGCAATTCTATCGATACCTGATCATCCCCGTACGTCAAGATAATGTGGATCAAGGTCATGCAGATCACGATCATACTGGAGCAAAGCTGTGATTGATTATCATTGGCATGACTTTATTGGCAACGTCGGGGTGTTCTTGGTGTTACTAAGTTACTTCTTGTTGCAGCTGGAACGAATTGATTCAAATGGGATGCGCTATTCGCTAATGAATGCGGCAGGAGCGATCCTTATTTGTGTGTCATTGTTCTACAGTTTTAACCTCTCCAGTTTGATTATCGAAATTTGCTGGTTGGCCATTAGTGGGTATGGAATTTATCGCTGCCTGGCTAAATCTAGGATATCTGGCACGAAGGTCTGAACAGACTTACTTTCAAGGCGTTCGATGTTGTGCCGGGCGAGGATTACCGGCCGAGGAGGGCGGTAAAGTATTGATGTCAGAAAGCCCCAAATATCGGGAAAACGGAACAAATTCTGCTTCTGTTATCACAACGACTCGCGTGTCTTCGTTAACTTGCTCGAGCCTGAGTTTGGTTCTATCTGGCTGCTCTGCGTCGCCACGCTGATCTGTTGTCTCGTCTACAAGCGCTGCTGCGGCAATAAGCGCGATTGAAAAAAGCAAAAGTTTCATCTTCAGTCATCCCTGCACTTTTTATATCTCCTTTTGTAAAGGTAGCCGAAATTTTGCGATTTGCTGAAAATTACACTCCTGTGTCAGGATGGTCTTCGATGATTTGAGAAGTTGGCCATGAGGTGCGATGTATGGGGCGTTTAGATGGAAAGGTTGCCATTGTAACCGGTGGTGCAAGCGGTATAGGTGAGGGTACGGTGCGTCGTTTCGTTGAAGAAGGGGCTAGAGTCGTCATTGCAGACGTGCAGGATGAGGCTGGAGAATCGTTAGCACGTGATCTTGGCGGTGATGCGATATTTTGCCATACCGATGTCTCCAAAGAGTCTGACGTTCAAGTCATGGTGCAGACAGCGGTTGATGCATTTGGGGGCTTACACGTGCTCTTCAATAATGCGGGATTTGGCGGCGTGTCTGGTGATGTGGACACGATCGAACTGGGCCCGGAATATGACGCAACCATTGGCGTTATGTTTACAGGCGTTGTGTTGGGGGTTAAGTATGCGGCAAAGGTCATGAAAGCTCAGAACTCGGGCTCTATTATCAGCACGGCCAGTGTTGCTGGGGTTCAAGGTGGCCTTGGGCCACATGTTTACTCGGGCATTAAGGCGGGTGTTATTGGCTACACTCGATCGATCGCGCTGGAATTGGCTGGATTTAATGTGAGAGCGAATGCCATTTGCCCTGGTGGAATTGCGACAAACATTTTTAAGCCAATGATTGATCCGGAGAGCAAGCTGAATGAAGCAACCGCAGATGTGATGCGGCCACTATTGGCGAACATGCATCCGATAAAGCGTTCAGGTGAACCGCTAGATATAGCCAATATGGCTTTGTTTCTGGGTAGCGACGAATCTAGTTTTGTCACCGGCCAACATCTAATGGTAGATGCAGGGCTCACTGCTATGCGCCAGCGAACTGACTCAATTCTGCCAGATCCGGCCTAGTAACCGCATTGGACGAAAATCGGACTAAAACTGGCCTCCAGATAAATGAAGATTCTAATGCCATGCTGAATCCGCAAGTTATTGAATCTATTGCGATGCTGGCGGAGCAAACAGGATCAGCCCAGTGCTGCGTTGTGAAGGGTGGACAAACAGTGCTAGACCTCAAGCTTCAGCCTGAAGCATTAGATGTGTTTGCGGTCCAGAAAGGCATTTTTACGTTGTTGCTGGGTATCGCCGAAGAAAAATACATATTAGAAACACTCGACAACACCAATCACCATTTGGCGCCAGAATGGACCCAACTGTCTCCCTGGGATGAGGCTAAGCTATCCATCGAGAGCCTGTTGACCATGACAACGGGTATGGATGACGAACTTGCGCCACTCGGTGAGATTAATAAGACGTGGCGCTATAACAATACTGCCTATCAATACCTCAAAGAAATACTGACTCAGCAAAGCGATATGGCGCTACAGGACCTAAGCGACGCCTGGTTATTCAGACATCTCGGTATGCAAGAAACTCGATGGGTTGATCAGTCGCGGCGCATGCCTAATGGCAAGGCATTTACCGGCTTGCAATCCACGGCTGGTGATTTAGCGAAGATTGGTGAATTTGTTCTAGCGGAAGGCAAGTGGGCAGGCCGGCAGATCGTGCCCGGTCATTTCGTTCGAAGGATGTTTGAGCCGGGTTCTGAAGAAAATCCCGCCTGGGGTTGGGGTTGGTGGAATAATTCCGCGACTCATTACGTTCAGCCGATGCGAGAAAAGAACGTCGTGCAAGGCAAACTTATTCCGGATGCTCCGCGTGACCTGGTGTTGGCTCGTGGTGCCTATGGCAATTTTCTGTATGTTGTTCCATCCCAGGCACTGGTGATTGTCCGGACTTGCTACCCCCAAACGGGGAAACCTCGGCAGGAATTTGAAAAGCAACTTTGGGCGTTACTTCGCTAACGATCAGCTGTAACTGCCGCCTCAAGCTTAAGGTACGCTCGTGTTCTGGCGGACTCGGGAAATTTAATTCGTATATGAGTTAGGAGCTTGCGCGCACTAGTCATATCGTTAGTATCGATAAGCATGATTTCGACCGCTTTAAGAAGCGCATCACTTGCCTGTGGATGAGCAGGGAAGTCCTTGTCGAAATATCTGAGGAGCTCTGCGCTAATTTCTCGTTCCTGGCTTGTGCTTGTCGTGTCGACCATCCTAAGCGTGATATCGCCGTTCGACAGCCGGTACTCATTTTCATTGTGTTCAAAACAGTAGCGGAGCACATCCCAGGCCTCACGGCCTCTCTGTTGGTTTAGGAGGCGGTCGATGTAGCCTTGTCCGGCGAGAATAGCGAGTTTAGGACTTGGCCACTTATGAATGATGTCCCATAGCGCATCCTCGCTGCTAAACTTGTCTGCTGTTATATATTTTTTGTAGGTCTCCCACGCTTCTTCAATACGGTCCACTTCGACTTGCTGGTAGAGCGACAGACTGAAGTCTGATAATGCTCGTCGATTACTTTCCGCGACCTGGCGAGCTTCAACCTGGGGTCCGAACCTGACTGCCAAGCCCAGGGTAGACGCGTGCGTGTGGAGCACCACACCCAGGCTACGAAACAGTAAGATCGTCGAGAATACAACGGCGCTGACGCTGAGTAGATTAAACCAACTGAAGTTTTTCGTTAGTAAGCTGCCGACTGCCACGGTCAGGCCTAATATCAGAAAATACTGGACGACACTTTTATCGAACTCAATGTCTCGAAAAAACACAATCCAATTCAGCGGATTCAATGCGCTCAGAAAATTATCTTGAATGGCGATGATGCAAAGACCCACAGGTAGAAATAGAAAAGTGATTGCAACTACCAAACCCTGTAGCACGGGGGAACTTGAGGTTACGTAGATAAGTGACACAAAGAAGCTCGCGATTGCAAGGCTTTTGATAAAGCGTAGTTTGTTGGAGCCTAATAGATCGCCGCTGAGTTTGGGCGGCGCCTGATATCCCCTTGCAGTGAAATCGAGGATGATAAAAAGATAGCAAAAGAAAAAGCCCAGGGTCAGGTAGATAGCAAAAATGCTCCTTGCAACCATGATGAGGCCGCCGGTGTAGTAACTACCGAGTAAAAACGACCAGATCAGAATCAACGGCGCTGCTAGTAGGACGTTCTCGATACGAAAGGCAAATCGCCAGACTTCTAGTGGCTCAAATCGATCAATCCATACTGGTTTTGCTGGTCTCGTCATCATTAGCTTGTTTGCATGACGAGTCCGATCTGGCGACTTTGCGCCACAAGAGAATTGCTGCTGTCCCACAGATAGCCGTTTTCAATCAAGCGACCATTCTGCAAGTCGTTTGATTCGAATCTTGCTTGAAGCCAGCCGGGTACGGGTCGGCGTCTGACATGAACCGTAAGTTCAATAGTTGGCACCCAGCCGACAACACCTAACAGAGCGAACGGCGAGGGCGGAAAAGTGTCGCAAAAAAGCGGCAGGCTGCAACTATCTGGCTCTCGGCCATCTCTAAATCTATTCCAGCCATTGAGCTCTGCTTTCGAGGATTCACCGGGCGAGGCGCAAGCTGGATCAAGCCGCGTGTCCAAGCGTTGGGCGATAGGTAACCCGACCCCCTGCGATTGACCATCGCGAATAATGCAGTTCTCTGGCAATTCAATTTCCGGTGCCTGCATACCAAGCGTATGATCTACACCAACAGATTCATCGAGATTGCCAAAAACAGCGAGGACCTCGAGTCTAGCTTTGTTTTGCTGGGACAGGGTTGCCCTCGCAGTGCTGAGTGTCTTGCCGGTGCGAATAACTTCAATCTGGATCTGACAATCCTGGTCCGAGGTTCCAGGTCTCAAATAGTGGGTTGTGATTGAAACAGGATCAGGGTGGGGTAAAGACTGTTTCAGTGCATTGATGGCAAGTGACACCAGATAGCCGCCGTTTGGGTTTTCGCCAATATTCCAGGCAGCGCTAATGTGGCCCTGCCAGCTTCCAGGTGTCACTTCAGTGACTGCGGTATCTTGATCAAACTGAAACACACTCAGCCTCCTACAAAATTTGAGTCTATGGGGCTCTGGGCTAAATGCACAGCGTTTTAGGACATAGTGCTTAGACTGGGTCGGCTCGTACGATGACGGTTTGGCTGGCAGTCGCGAGTAACTCGCCTTGCTCGCTCCACATGTTAACCGAACCATAGCCAAAGCCTTCGCCAACGTAATCCATGTGATTTTCGCAAAGTACCCAGCTAGAATCTTTGGCGCTGGCATAGCGAATGGTGTTGTCGATGCTTGTGCAGTGTGCCGTTCGTCCCAGAGCATTCCCCAGAGCTGCGGGCATATAATCTGCAATTATCGCCAGCGCACCTCGGTCATGCTGCACGTTTGGCATTCGAATCCATAGAATATTACCGCCATTGCCGGAGGGTTCACCCGCGCCGGAGAAGCCGAACATACCCCGGGCGATTCTCACTTCAACATGATCGTGAATCGACGCCCCCTCGCGGTGTCGTTCGAGTAGGGGGCAGTCCTCTGGCGCTGGAGCCTCAGGACGAATGAGCCACAAACCACTGGCGACAGAGGCTCGCTGCCCACAGGCGCCTAATACGGTAATGATCTCTTGGTCAGGCGTCATGTCCGACAGGTGGCCGACGACTCTACCTTGAGTCACATTACGCCCAACCGCTGGTAGCGTAACTTCTAGATCCAATGCCGCAGGCTGTTGGGTAATACCTAGATACTGACCCGTGGCCCAAACGATAGGCTTTTTTGTCGCCTGCTCCAATGCGACGACTCCTGCCGCCAGGCCAACACCGCCAAACAGAGATCCGCCTCCTCCAGTGGTACGTTCAATAATCGGTAATCGCCATCTGTTCGTATCTGTAGGATGATGCAAATCAAGAAATTCAGCGGAGGAAATTTTCATATGGACAACGCAACGATGAGTCAGCGTGCAGTATAGACGATTATCATGGGTGCTATGTTTCAGTGCTATGTTTCAGTGCTATGTCGCGAGTAGCCTGCCACGGTGATTGATCATTGCCCCTGCTGTAAACGAGAGTTGGCGCTGACGTTTCACCATCTGATACCCAAAAAACTGCATCGTCGAGATAGATTCAAGAAAGCTTTTTCCAAACTGGAATTGAACCGGGGTGTCTATATCTGTCGTAATTGCCACGTGGGAATACACAAAGCCTATGATCAAATGACATTGGCAAAAAACTTCGCAGAGGTTTCCTTAATCCTCGAAGATGAAGATCTGCAGCGGCACTTTCGCTGGGTAGGAAAACAAAAGGTTAATTCAGTTGGCTTCTGATAAGGACTATATCGATCGCTGTTACGTGCTTGCTGAGCAAGCAGTCGAGCACGGCAATCACCCGTTCGGTGCCCTTTTGGTCGTCGATGGCGAAATCGTGCTTGAAGCACAAAATACGGTTCTGTCTGATAAAGACCTCACCTGCCACGCCGAGCTGAATCTAGTACGAGCGGCCGGGCATCAGTTTGATCGGGAGACAATCAACCGGGCGACGCTTTATACCAGTACGGAACCTTGCGCGATGTGCGCCGGCGCTATTTACTGGGCTGGTCTGGCCAGGCTTGTGTTCGGCGTTAGCGGTGCGGTTCTCGGTCAAATTGCAGGCGAATCATTCGTCTGGTCTAGCGCTGAACTATTTGATCGAGGCAATCAAAAAATCGAGGTGATTGGTCCTATTAATGCGATCACGGGCCGAAAGTTACATCAAGTATTTTGGCGCTAAACATCGTCCTCTAGTCCTACTTTTAGTGCTAACAGCGCCTCTACCTTAGCGGCGGCTATGGCAGCCAACTCTTTTATCCAGTCGATCCTCATTGGGTTTGAATCAGACTCCCACGTCACGCCGCCGCTTGATTAGCAACCAGGCGCCTATTTCCAAATTGCGACCCGAGGCTGTGCTTTAATTGCCTCGAATCAAGTGGCAAATTCAGATACGGTACAGCGATCACGATAAGGAACGCCGGATGACGATAAAGGTAGGCGTGGTAATTGATCCCTGGGATTTCCCATTCAATGGTACGGTGGTGTCGACCCGTCGTTTTGTTGCAGCGCTTAATGATCAAGTCGAGTTTCGGTTGTTAGCGACGCCCAGCGATGAAACTCATACAGGGCCTTGCATCGCAGAGCCCCGCATCGTGGCTTTCCCCAAGCTGTCGATTCCAGGCTTGAACGGTATTATTGACAGCATGAAGGTGCCACTGGCGAACCCCTGGGCTAGCGACGCTGAAGTAGATAAAGCACTTGCCGGTCTTGACCTTGTGCATGTTCAGTTCCCTTTCTTTCTAGGTTATGCCGTCTGTCGCGCAGCGAACCGGCTCGGCCTGCCCTTGATCTGCTCGTTCCATGTTCAGCCGGAAAACCTAATGCGTAATCTTGGGCTTGAATCCGATTGGGTGGCGCGTTGGATGTATAAGCTGTTTATCTGGGGCCTATATAATCGAGCAAAGCTAGTGTTGACGCCCTCGCAATTCGCTGCGGATCAACTGCGACAACACGGCTTGATCAAGCCGGTATCCGTACTATCGAATGGTGTGCCTGACGAATTTTTTAAGCTTGAGCGCATGCATACCGACAACGATAGATTGCAATTGTTATCAGTTGGCCGACTGGCGCCAGAGAAGCACCAGCGCACCATTCTTGAAGCGGTCGCGGGTTCACGTTTTCGCGACCAGATCGACATTCAATTAATCGGCACCGGCCCTCTTCAACAAGAACTCGAAAATTATTCTCAAAGACTCGGTCTGGATGCAACGATAGGCCCTGTCGATGACGAAACCTTGCGTAGCGCCTATCAGTCCGCGGACTTGTTTGTGCATGGTGGCGAAATCGAGCTGGAAGGCATGTCGGTTTTGGAGGCGATGGCGGCCGGTAATGCAATTCTGGTGTCAGACTCTGCAAGTAGTGCAGCTGTCGAATTTGTGACGCACCCCAATAGTCTATTCCGTCAGGGAGATGTAGCTGATTTGACCGAGAAGATCGACTATTGGTTGGCTGATTCGCCCGCTAGAACGCAATCGGGTCTCGATAATCGAGAACGAGCGGCAACACGCCATCACCAGCAGTCGGTCAATCAGCTGCTAGGAATTTATGAGCGCTACAGTCTGAGCAGGGTTCATTGATTAGCCGGATTGTTGGTATAGCCGCCCAACATTCCTGGTGGATGATTGCTAGTGTTCTAGTGCTCAGTGTTATTAGTCTGGCATATACGGCTACGCAAGCTCGTATCAATTCTGACCTGAGTAGTTTGATCAGGCCTTCCGATGAGTTGGTTTGGTATCAGAATAACGAACACTACAAAGATCAATTCCCATATTTTGAGCAAACGGCTCTTGTAGTCCTAAGCGGGCCCGATGCGAATGGTGTCGATCGTGTGGCAGAAGAGTTGGTGGCACGGTTGAATGCCGACGAGCATTTCTACTCGGTGTTTGCACCAGGGGTCGATGCCTTTATCACCCAGCATGCTTTCTATTTTTTGTCGCCTGAGCAGTTGGCGTTGTGGTTGAAAGGCGTCGAATACGCTTATGGACCCTTGCTACGATTAGCAGATGAAGCCAGCATCACGAATTTCACGTTTGTATTGGCCGACCACTTGACGGCCAATCGTGGTTTGCCATTGCCTGCGCCGCTGCAGTCGATAACTTCGTCTATTGGGCAAGGAGAGGTGCAACTAGATGCACTGCCGCCTTTGAATGATCCCGATCAAGCACGTTTTTACCAGCTAATTGTGTTGCAGGGTGCACAGGATTTATCGCAACAATTGCCCAATGAATTGCTCGTTTCGGTGCTACGTGCGCAGATTTCTACGTTAGAGAAGCCGTCAGATGTGGAGATCCGCTTGAGTGGCGAAATTCCTCTCGCTCATGAAGAAATTCAAGCCGCCCTGAGTGGCGTTGGTTTGGCAGGAGTGATCTCGATTGTGCTGCTCGCACTGATTCTTGGGTTTGGCATCCGCTCCTTTGGTTTCATTTTGGCGATATTTGTATTTTTAGGTGCTGGTGTTTCTTTGACATTGGGCCTCGCGGTTTTGGTCGTGGGCTCATTCAATACACTCTCTCTTATTTTTGTGGTGATGTTCTTCGGCCTTGGTGTCGACTTTGCCGCTCACTTTGGCTTGCGCGTCCGAGAAGCCAGGCAGGCGCTGCCGATTCATGATGCTTTAGTCTTGGCAGCAAGTGATATTGGGCCTGCCTTGCTGCTTTGTATGTTGACAACATCGATTGCCTTTTTAGCCTTTGTGCCAACAGACTATGTGGGGCTGGCAGAATTGGGCGTGATCTCTGCGATAGGGATGCTCATTGCATTGATCCTAACCCTTACTTTGCTGCCGGCTTTACTGAGACACGTTCACTTACGCCAGGGGCAAGCAGATACGTTCTCGCTAGCCTTCTTCTTAATGCCGACGCGGCCGACCATCCTGGTATTTGTCGCCGTGATTGCAGTGTCCGGTTGGATTGCAAAAGATTTGCGTTTTGATTACAGCGTACTGGCGATGCGAGATACCAATACAGAAGGTATGCGCACGTTACTGGAATTGCAGGATGAGGGTATTACAACAGACTACAGCATTGCCGTGCTGGCAAAGGACGCCGCTACGGCAAAACGGTTAACAAAGCAGCTGGAACAGCTAGATGAGGTGAGTGGTGTGACCGGACCAGATGACTTGATACCGACTCAACAAGGCCTCAAGCAAACGATGGTGGAGCCCTTTCGCGCTCGATTTGACTCAATCGATGAGGTGTTGGCAGCAGAAGAACATTCGAAAGAGGCGCTGAGCGACGCGGTGGCATACCTTGAGGAGAGAGCTCAATATGCCAGGCCCGCTGATCGTGAACTGTTGAACGCGTTGGCTAAAAGATTGAGCGTAATGGACAGCGAAGCCATTGCACAGTTTGATAGTGCATTGCTGCTAAATCTAACTGAGGGTTTACAGCGACTGCGCTTAACCCTTGCTGCTTCACCTTTTGATCTGGCCGGAATACCTGTCGAATTAAGTCAACGATTGATCTCGCCAGACGGGGAATACTTGTTGAGTGTGCAGCCGAGCTCTGATCTTGGTAATCGACAAGCCACCACGAATTTTATTGATGCAGTGTCGAGTGTTGCACCAAACCTGGCGGGCCGTAGTGTCGTGGAATGGGGTATCGGTAATGTTGTCGTCGAGTCGTTTATAGAGGCGACCGGCCTCGCGTTCGTAGGTATATTTATATTGCTTGTTGGCTATTTTCGAAGTTTGATTTTGCCAATTTTAGTGTTTGTGCCGGTCGCAATATCGCTCTTAATGACTTTTGCATTGTGCCAGTTGCTCGGTCTTAACCTCAACATGGCGAACATTCTGGTGGTGCCTCTAATCGTTGGATTGGGCGTCGACACCGGCATCCATGTGGTGCACCGGTTTGTGACCGGAGCGGCGGAGGACCTTCACGAATCGAGTACAGCCAGGGCCGTCGTCATTAGTGCTGTTACGACGGTGGGCACCTTCTTTTCGTTATCTTTTAGCCCTCATTTGGGTGCCGCGTCGATCGGGTTGCTGTTGACGGTAGCGATATCACTTTTGGTGGTGGTAACCTTTGTGCTCCTGCCGGTGCTTCTTAAAGTCGTTCCTATGGTGGCACATCGTGCCCGGTGAGAGTCGAAATGGCAGCCAACAGAATAAAAAAGGCGTATAAATGAAGACTTCAATATCAATTGGTAGTGCCTATTACAACGGTGAAGACTGGGATGAGTTGGTAACCTATACCCAACGCGCCGAGAAATTTGGTGTGGACCAGGCCTGGTCGGCAGAAGCCTGGGGAATGGACGCGATTGTGCCGCTTGCTTATCTTGCAGCGAAAACAGAATCGATTGGTTTGGGCACCGGGATCATGCAAATTTCTGCTCGTGTTCCAAGCATGATAGCGATGACCAGCCAAAGCATGGCAACCGTTTCGAAAGATCGATTTATTCTGGGTTTAGGCGTGAGTGGCCCGCAGGTGGTGGAAGGATTGCACGGTGCGAGTTTCGCGAATCCTCTAGGGAGGCTGAGGGAATGTATAAAAATCGTTAAGCTAGGACTAGCTGGAGAGCGCGTGCAATTCGACGGCAAGCATTACGTTCTACCGAGGCCGGGTGGAGAAGGTAAACCGATTCGTTTGTCCCAGCCGCCTCGCCCGCAGCTACCGATTTATCTCGCGACTCTAGGGCCCAAGTCGCTTGAGATGACGGGTGAGTTAGCCGACGGTTGGTTGGGTACTTCCTTTATGCCTGAGCATGCCGATGTGTTTTTAGATCCGCTGCGCCGTGGCGCTGAAAAGGCGGGTCGCAATTTTGATGACATCGATATTCAAATAGGTGTCGGCTTCGAGATCGGTGAAAATGTCGAGCAGATGATTGAGGCGCGAAAGCCGGGCATGGCATTTACTCTCGGTGGTATGGGTTCAGCAAAAACTAACTTTTATAATGACGCATTTCGTCGTGCCGGCTACGAGGACGCAGCAGAGGAAGTGCAGGCGTTATGGATTAAAGGTGATAAATCTGCTGCTATTCAGCGAGTGCCAGACGAAATGATTTTGAAGACCAGTCTGATTGGCACGAAAGATATGATTCGTGAACGTCTTGCGGCTTATCGTGAAGCAGGGGTCTCGACCTTAAGGTTAGGGACGGGTGGCAAGAGTTGGGCGGAGCGCTCTGATGCATTGGAAGAGAGTCTCGATCTGGTGAAATCCTGGGATGCTGAGGCGTGATCAAATTGCAGCGAGCGTTTTTTTGCGCCATTTTGGTTGCGTTGTCGTTTGCTGCAAAGTCTGCACCCGATGACTTTGATCAAATTGCGGCCAGTCTGCTGCAAACGAATTGCGTGCAGAAAGCGATGAACCATGTCCTAACGCTTGAGCCGCAGTCTCAATCAGACCTGGTTGAACTCACTGAAATTCCAGCGCCGCCTTTTCAGGAGGACGCACGGGGTGAGCGATTTAAAGAAATGCTGGTGTCATCTGGTTTAACCGATGTTTTCATAGATGAAGTAGGCAACGTGATTGGCCGCCGACCTGGCAATACTGGTAAGCGGACAGTCGTCCTGAGCGCTCATCTAGATACTGTATTTCCAGCGGGCACAGATGTAACGGTGCGATTTCAAGGTGAACGAATGTTAGCCCCGGGTATTGGCGACAATAGTCGGGGGCTGGTGGCTGTGCTCGCAGTGCTGAGGGTAATGGAATATGCCTCACTGCAAACGGAAGCCGATGTCTGGATCGTTGGCAATGTGGGTGAGGAGGGGTTGGGAGATTTGCGGGGTGTAAAGCATTTGTTTCGGCCAGGCGCGGATCCTATTGATTCGCTGATTGCCATTGATGGCGGCCGTTCCAGTAGAATTGTTTTCGGTGGTGTTGGTTCTCACCGCTATCGGGTTACATTCATTGGCCCTGGCGGGCATTCCTGGGGGGCCTTCGGGATGGCGAACCCTCATCATGCCCTGGGTCGTGCCATTGCGATCTTTGATGCGAACGGGCCTCGTGTTGCAGAAAGTGGTGAAAAAACCAGTTACAACGTGGGTCGAATCGGCGGTGGAACGTCTGTGAATTCAATTCCGTTTGAATCCTGGGCTGAGATTGATATGCGCTCTGGAGACCAGGTCAAACTGGATGAAATCGATGCTGTATTGCAGGGTTCGGTTCAGCAGGCGCTGAGGCAAGAAAATGCGGGCAGGTCAATCGGTCCCGCGCTCACAGTAGACGTTAAGCGAGTCGGAACTCGCCCTGCAGCTGCCGGAAATGCTAATACACCATTGGTACAAAGGTCGATGGCTGCAACGCGAGCATTTAATATCGAGCCAGAGTTACGAATATCGTCAACGGATGCCAACTTACCCATTTCGAAAGGTATACCTGCTATTACGATGAGTCGCGGCGGGCGCGGCGGAAAGGCTCATTCACCGGAGGAATGGTGGGTCAATGATGAAGGCCATGTCGGCATTCAAATTACACTATTGACTCTATTGCTCGAAGCCGGGTGCGCTAACTGCGTGAACTAACTGCAGAAACTAGGAAGACAGTGTGGTTGAGTCAATGCGCAGCCGACTGTACTTTCATAATCAATACCAGATGGGAAAATTAAATGGTTGAGTTGGTTCACCTTCGGGCTGGAGATCAGTCAGGCATTATTGAGGCGCTTACGGAACATGGTGGCTGCATTGTTGAGGGGTTGTTAGATGATCAACTATGCGATCAGCTGATGACAGATTTCAAACCACATTTGGAGACCATGCCCTGGGGTGTCGATGAGCTTGGTTACAAATCAGACTTCTATGGCAGTCGTACCAAGAGGTTGCATGGCCTGTTTAGTAAGTCAGTAAAAATGGCCGAAGTGTTAACACATCCGAATATTTTACCAATCGTGCAGAGTGTTTTACTGAGTAATAATAAGGGCCGGGATGTCCGGCTGAGTAATACAGAACTGATGGTACTGGCGGAGCATCAGGCCGCACAGGAATTTCACACCGATGGGGGTTCATGGTATCGAGCTCAAGCACAGGACAAAGAAGCCGGCGAAGAAATTCTGGTTAGCACGAAAATAGTGGAAGGTGGATTCACGGTGTTTGGTTAATCGCATCGCGCCTCGTTCATGTTTATGGCTTCACTAGTAATGTTCCTTTCTCTTCGTAACTATGCAATAGCAAGGTGGCGGAGTAAGGTGTCGTGACTAAACAAAAGGCGGTTTTATGACGACGCAACTTGTGTGTTTACTGATTGGTATGCTGCTGCCCTATGTCTGGGCCTTCTCGTCCTGGCCATATCGACTTCGGCAATTTGGCACGTTTGATGTAGGTCAACCGAGAACGCAGGCTAATCAGTTGACTGAAGGTGGCGCCCGGGTGGTGGGGTCGCAGGCTAATGCCTGGGAAGCGCTCGTTTTGTTTGGCGCGGCAAATGTCGGCGCGTTTTTAGGTGGTGTCGATCCTGCGGGCGGTTGGGCATTGGCGTCAATGATCTGGGCTGCGGCACGGGTTGGTCATGGCGCATTCTATATGATGGGTATCGCGCCGCTGCGGGTTCTGGCGTTTGCTATTAGTGCCGGAATGTCATTCTGGATTTTGGTAATGGGGTTAATGCAACAGTGACTGATATTCGACATCGTAACGATATTTACGGCGACTTGAGTAAGGCATCGGCGGCACCGGCGATACCAGCTGCGACTGTGGTGCTGGTTCGTCAAAACCCACATCTTGAAGTATTGATGCTGAAAAAAAACGCCAATATTAGCTTCGGTGGTATGTGGGTGTTTCCCGGTGGTCGGGTGGATGAAGAAGACCACAACGATGCACGCGATTCGCTTCAGGCGGCAAAAAATGCTGCGGTACGAGAAACAATGGAAGAGGCTGGGCTTTCTTTAACCGCTGAAGAATTTGTCTGGTTTGCGCACTGGACGCCGCCTGCCAGTACGCCTAAGCGCTATGCGACCTGGTTTTTCCTGGCGCCGCTGGACCAGGACGATGAGATCATTATAGACGGTGGCGAAATTTTGAATTACCAGTGGATTCGCCCCGGCGATGCACACGAGAAACATGCCGCGGGTGAGATCGATCTTGCGCCGCCCACCTGGATAACGCTCCATCAGTTGGCTCAGCATAAAAAAGTGGACGACCTGATGGCGTTCCTGCGAGATGAGCCGGCCAAATACTATGAAACTCGTATTGTTAAGAATAGTGCTGGAGAACGCGTTGCGCTGTGGGCAGGCGATACAGCTTATGAGAGTGGTGACGCCGATACTGACGGTGATCGACATCGGCTCATATTGGGTTCTGAGGGATTTGTATTTGAGAATACTGTCGCTCGTTACTAGTGTAGATTTAGGTATCTCACTGCTGTTGTTTTCGAACCGCAAAAAGTGGCATATTTTGATAAAGGGCATAACGAAGGGCTTAACAAAGGGCTTTCTAAATAGAGAATACAAAAATCAGATGATAAAATGCTGGTGACTAAACCACTAAAGGGGTGCGAAGGATGGCGATCGACTTTGAGGTAGAACCTGAGTTTCAGATACAAATCGACTGGGTTCAAAAGTTTGTTACGGAAGAGATTGAACCACTCGATCAGTTTATGAGTGTCGGAACTGATAAGCAGGGCAATCGAATTGATGAAGACGGTTGGGACGCAATGCGTCGTTACATTAAAGATTTACAACAGCAAGTCAAAGATCAGGGGCTCTGGGGTTTCCACCTTGGGCCTGATCTAGGCGGGCCTGGTCTGGGACAGGTAAAGCTTTGCCTGTTGAATGAAATTCTTGGCAAAACGCATATGGGCCCAACGATTTTTGGTTGTCAGGCACCTGATACCGGTAACATGGAACTGATCGCTCATAACGGGTCGGACGAGCAGAAGAAGCAGTATCTTGAACCCCTTCTGACAGGAGAGAAGCGCTCTGCCTACTCAATGACGGAGCCGCATGCCGGTGAACCCGGTGAGTTCAAGTGCATGGCGGTGCGAGATGGTGACGAGTGGGTGATCAGTGGCGAGAAGTGGTTCACGTCGAATGGTGCTGCGGCGGATTTTTTGATCGTCATGGCAATCACTGCGCCGGATAAACCGCTGCTTGAAAGAGCTTCGATGTTTATCGTCGATGCAGATTTGCCCGGCGTTGAGATCGTCCGAAATGTGCATACGATTGGCACCCCATTGAAAGAAAATTACAACACCACCCGGGGTCGCGGGGGTCATGCGTACATTCGTTATGACAATGTCCGCGTTCCCGCCGGCGCCTTGTTGGGCGAGGAAGGCGCGGGATTTGTAGGTTCGCAAACGAGGCTGAGTGGTGGGCGGATTCACCATGCAATGCGTGCGGTAGGAAATTGTACGAAAGCATTGGATATGGCTTGCGAGCGAGTGCTGAGCCGACGCGCTAAAGGACAACTGTTAGCAGACAAGCAAATGGTGCAAGAGCAGATTGCAGACAGCTACATACAGCTCAAGCAATTCCGTTTACATGTCCTCTATACGGCGTGGCTGATCGATAAGACAGGCAAGTACACCCGGGAAATTCGCAAGGAAATAGCGGCGATCAAAGTCAGCGCGGCGAAAGTGAACCACGACATCGTTTATCGAGCGATTCACATTCATGGTGCTCTCGGCATGTCGAATGAAACGCCACTTGGCGATATGTGGGTCTCAGCACCCTATATGGGCATCATGGATGGCACGACCGAAAGCCATAAAGAAAATCTTTGTAAGCTCCTACTTCGTGAGTACGAGGCTTGTGATGATCTTTTCCCAACTTACCACTTACCAAAGTTGATCGCGCAGTCTCAGGATAAGTTTGAAAAAGTGATTGATAAGTATTTGGTCGCCTGAACAGGTAAGCGAGCGGCATCCGAAAGGATGCTGCTTCCTACGTGTTTTTATTGTTAGCTCCATCCGGCGCCAATTGTTTCGTGTTTTAGGAGAACGCTGGGATGCAAAATCAACAACGCAGTATTAAAAATTTGTTTATCCAACCTCAGTTTCAACTGAAGCTGAGCCTCTACTATATCGTCGTTGGTGGTGTCGCGATTACGATTGTGTCTGCCCTGGTGCTGAATCAGTTAGACGCCGTAAACCGATTGATGAATAGCGGTGACTCGCTCACTTTTCAAAGCCAGACGCTCGTGAACGAGCTGATGATGGATTCGTTGCAGTACACGTTTATGGGATTTGGGCTGTTCATTTTGTTTTCATTCGGCTTCGCGCTCTTTACCAGTCATAGAATTGCTGGTCCACAGGTGGCAATCAAAGCGGTGATCGACGACCTCAAGAGCGGTAATTACGACACCCAACGTGAGCTTAGGCCAAGTGACGAACTGCAAGAGCTGATGCGGGCGGTTAAAGAATTGGCTGCTGTGCTTAAAGCGCGAGATTCAGGTTTAGATTGATGCACTCTCGCGCTATACCTGGTTTCTCTCTGCTAGAGCTGCTTATTGTGGTGGCCGTCATTGGGATCGTTTCAGCTTTTGCTCTCCCCGCCTACCGAGGATATATCGAAACGGCGCAGATGAGTCGGGTGAATTCGGCATATGAGTATGCGGTGCGCCTAACGCGAGATGAGATTACCAAGGACACGACGAGAGTCGCGATAGGTCTTGTATCGACTTTGCCCACCACTAGCGCAGGCTGGATTGAACGATTTGATCCAGGAGGTAAGACCCTGGCACCCGGAGGCGGACCTGCGTATATCGACGAAAGGTCAGGTCGAAGATTTTTGAAAGCAGAAGGGACTACTGGTGCGATTCATATTCGATACAACTCAAGGCGACAACGACTAGATGTGGGGCGACCGGCTTACGCGAAGCTAAAAGCTTATCGAGCAAGGATTTTTCGAGACTCTATGAAAACCAAATCTTTTAACTGACTAACGCCTAAACTTAGGCGCTAGACCGGCCCAACACTGGGCATAGTCAGGCTGACGATAGGGGCTCGTCATAGCAGTCTGTGTTGGTACGAATGCGAAACGGGACTCCAACATAAAGGCCAACGTGTTCTCTACTTTTTCGGGCTCAAGTTCACGACTCGACCCATGCTCAAATACCTCTCGTTCTGGACCATGCGGTGTCATTGAATTGTGCAAGCTCATGCCGCCCGGTTCGAAGCCTGCCTTCTTAGCGTCGTATTGGCCTTTCACCAGGCCCATAAATTCGCTCATCACGTTTCTGTGGAACCAGGGCGGACGAAATGTATGTTCTGCCACAGACCAGCGCGGTGGAAAGATCACAAAGTCCAGATTGGCGATGCCCGGCAGTTCAGATGGGGATGTCAGAACGGTAAAGATTGAAGGGTCAGGATGATCGAAGCTCACCGTGTTCATCACATTAAAAAGACTGAGGTCATACTTGTATGGTGCGGAGTTTCCTATCCAACCCACGACGTTGAGGGGTGAATGATCCATCTCAGCTCGATAGAGTTCACCCGAAAATTTGGCAATGAGTTCTGTGGGCTCAAAGATATCCTCGAAAGCAGCTACGGGATACCTAAAGTCTCGTTGGTTCGCGAAGCCATTTGCACCGACTGGACCTCGCTCTGGTAGTACCAGGGGTGCGCCATAGTTCTCGCATAGATAACCGCTTGCGAGATCACCGATTGGATCTGCCTTAAACTTAATGCCGCGCGGGATCACGGCAATCTCTCCTGGTTCAATAAGAAGCTTACCGAGTTCAGTCCAGATGAGCATTTTGCCTTCAAGTGGGACAAAAAGAAGCTCACCGTCGGCGCTATAGAAGTATCGCCGATGCATCGGCACATTCGATTGGTAGAGATGAATCGCTGTTCCAGTGTGCGAACGAACATCCCCATTTGCAGCGATGGTATGGAGGCTATCGACAAAATCCTGTTGTTGAGCGGCTGCTGGTTGCGGCGACCAACGTAATGGTTGGTGGGGGCAGATACCCGTTAGTGGTGCTGATTCAATATTATGTTCAGGCCAGAGACTAAAGCCAGATTGGCAAACGGAGGGTTGAATCCGGTAGCACCAGGTGCGTCGATTACTGTGTCTCGGTGCTGTAAATGCGGTTGTCGAAATTTGTTCAGTGTACAAGCCCAATTCATGCTTCTGTGGGCTGAACTGGCCGATCGGCAAGGCGCCGGCTGCTGCTTCGGTCTGGTGTTCATTGTTAAAGCCGCTTAGGTATTCGAGATCTTGCATGGGTATTACGCCAAGTCTAGATGATGGATATTTTAGGCCACCTGCTTGCATCTCGCTATGATATATTCCCGAGCGAATAAAAATAGAGGGAAACGAGATGTTAACAAGAGAGCAAGCGCGAGCCCAGCTAACAGCAACCGGTGCGGATTACGAGCTAGAAATTCGCGCGCTACATCGTCAGTCGATTCGCAGTTTTAAGGATGGACCTCACACGCTTCGGGATCTGTTTTCTGAGAACCGCTCTGACCTGGACTTCTTTGTTTATGGTGATGAGCGTTACACGTTTCAGCAAGCGTATGATCGTGCCAGCCAGATAGGTCAGTTGCTCGTCCAAGAGTACAACGTTGAGAAAGGTGATCGAGTCGCTATCTCGATGCGCAACTATCCAGAATGGGTGTTTGCGTTTATGGCAGTCACCTCCATCGGTGGTGTTGCGGTGGCGATGAATGCGCTCTGGACCACAGAAGAAATGCAATATGGATTGACCGATAGTGGTGCAAAAGTACTAATAGCGGACCAGGAACGAGTCGATAGAATATCGCCCGTCCTCGATCAACTAGATCTTTCATTACTTTCTGTGCGGTGTAAAGCGCTGCCCGAACAATCCCCCGAACTGTCGCTTGAAGCTCGATTGACGAAGTATTCGGCGGACATGCCGGTTGTCGATGTCCAAGCCGAAGATATGGCGACTATCCTCTATACCTCGGGCTCCACTGGCCATCCAAAAGGTGCGGTGTCGTGTCATTTGAATATTCTCTCAGCACTGAAGTCCTGGGAGCTGGACCGTGCCATCGTGCTATTGATGTCAGGCACTACGCCACCAGAGCCTAATTTTCAACCTGCGTCCTTGCTGGCGGTGCCCTTGTTCCATGCGACTGGTTCCCACGCTGTGTTTCTAGCCAGTTTTAGACCACAGCGTAAGCTGGTCTCTATGTATAAATGGGATCCGATGCTGGCGGCAGAGTTAATAGAAAAAGAAAGGGTTTCATCATTTGTCGCGCCAGCTGCCATGACAGGAGATCTGCTCAGCACTGCACGCGAAACCGATCGAGACCTGAGTTCGTTAGAAATAGTCGGCGGCGGCGGTGCGCCCCGGGCGCCGGAGCAGGTCAAAAAAATCGCCACGGTTTTTACCCATGCGCTACCCGCTACCGGCTGGGGTATGACAGAAACTAATGCCATTGGCTGTGGTATTGGTGGCGCGGATTATCTCGCGCACCCTGGCAGTTCTGGACGATGCTCCGCGGTTTTAGATATTAAAGTCGTGAATGAAGCTGGTGATAGTTTACCGGCCGGTGAGAGAGGTGAACTACTCATTCGCGGCGCCTCCGTGATTGAAGGGTATTGGCAAAGGCCCGATGTCAACGCATCGACGTTCACTGACGGTTGGCTGCGAACGGGAGATGTGGCTTATATCGATGAAGAGGATTATCTCTACATTGTTGATCGAATTAAGGACCTTGTCATTCGTGGTGGTGAGAATATTGGTTGCGCGGAGGTAGAGGCGGGTTTGCTTGCCCATGACGCAATATTGGAAGCATCCGTTTATTCAGTCCCAGATGACCGGCTGGGTGAAGAAGTCGGTGCAACGATCTACGCGGAACACTCCATAGATGAAACGGCATTGGTTCAGTTTTTAGAGCAACATATTGCCAAATTTAAGATCCCACGATATCTGGTGCAGAATGATGAACCGCTGCCCCGAATCGCGTCCGGAAAAATAGACAAACGCAATATTCGACAGTCAGCGGTTAAGGGTCTGGGTCTGTCATAGCCCCTACCTATCTCCTACATAGGAGAGGCAAACGCTCCACATTCATCCACATTCGTCGCGATATGACTCTCTCTAGAATCAGGCGCAGCTGAGTTCTTTTCGCTATACTGCTCGTCATGAGTGAAATACATGTAACCGTCATTCCGGGCGACGGCATAGGCCCGGAAATTACCAGTGCAGTTCTGAAGATTTTGGAAGTGCTCGACGCCGGCCTTATATTTGAGGAGGCGCTAGCGGGTGGGCCAGCGATTGCACAGGGTTTGGATCTGATACCGGAAGAGACTCTGGAGCAGATAGGCAAAAATCCGGTGACGCTCAAAGGTCCAATCACGACCCCTATTGGCAGAGGTTTTACGTCCGTAAATGTATCATTGAGGCAACAGTTTGATCTGTTTGCTAATGTGCGTCCCGTGCTGTCGATCCCTGGTGCGACCACTCGATATTCTGATATCGACATCATGGTTGTACGAGAAAACATGGAAGGTCTTTATTCTGGCGTCGGGCACAAGCGCAGTGAAGATGGTGAAAGAGCAGAATTAACCAGTGTTGTGACCCGTCGTGGCTGTACCCGCATCGTGAACCATGCATTCGAATTGGCCCGGCGTTTGGGTCGAAAGAAGGTCACTGTAGTACACAAAGCGAATATTATGCGCTCTACCTCTGGATTGTTTCTGGAAGTTGCGCGAGAGCTGGCACAAAATTTTCCTGACATCGAATGTGAAGAAATGATCGTCGACAACTGTGCGATGCAGCTTGTGATGAATCCGCACCGGTTTGATGTGATTGTGACCACCAATCTCTTTGGTGATGTGTTGTCTGATCTATGTGCTGGACTGGTCGGTGGACTCGGGCTCGCGCCCGGCGCCAATATCGGTGAAGATCGAGGCATTTTTGAGGCGGTACATGGTAGCGCTCCGGATATCGCCGGAAAGGGCATTGCCAATCCGACGGCACTGCTGCTAGCAGCGGCAATGATGTTGGATTATCTGAATCTCAACGAGCCAGCGACTCGAATTCGCGCTGCGATCCGCAAAGTTATTGGCGCTGGCAGCGTGCTGACACCCGATCTCGGCGGCACTAGCAGCACGGATGAGTACACGGAAGCATTACTCCAACAGCTCCGTAGCTAGTGGATCGGATACTGTGCTGAAAAAGTCCCTGTCGAAAGGTATACGGCATCGTATCGTTGCAAAATGATGCCCTCTGCTGGTCGAATCTTGTGCATTTTTACTGCTTCTAGGTAGATTTTCCTACGCCTGAATCCTCAAATTCTCTTAAGGCAGAATCGACTTGCCTTACGCGAAGATCCGCATGGGTTATCCAGTGTTGTCGTTAATGGTTCAAGCCGTTTTGCCTGGGAACCTTTATAATCTGAGTTATGACAGAGAAACTCGACGCATTCCGGTTAGGCGATATCCGTGGTATCTATCCACAGGATATCGATGTGGATTTTGCGATTCAATTTGCCCACGCTTTTGCGCATCACTTTTCGCTAAAGGGTCATGTGGCGATTGGTCGTGATATGCGAGCCTCAAGTGTCGCGCTTCAGGATGGACTCAATCAAGGCTTCACGGCCTCAGGTGTGAATGTGGTGAACCTCGGTCTCTGCACAACAGAGTTGGGCTATTTTGCGAGTGCGTCGCCAGATATTGAAGCGGCCATCATTGTGACGGCAAGTCACAACCCAGCTCGCTATAACGGCTTCAAGTGTGTTCTGCATGGTGGAGTCGGCATCCACTTTGAAAATGGCTTAAAGCAAGTGATGGAACTCATGTTGGCCGGTCATTCCAATCGGCCAAGTCAAAAGGGGAAAGTGTCTAGTCGTGACTACCATGCTCGTTATATTGAATTTTTGAAAGGTCGGTTCAGCATTGATGGCGCTAGTGCGGGTGTCATAGCGCTCAATGGTTTGAATGGGACCGCTTCAACGCTTGCCGCTGATATCGCCTATGAATTTGAATTGCCGGTGACCTGGTTTCGAAAAGAGCCGGGTCCTTTTCCTGAAGGAGGCGCGGACCCGGTCAATCCTGAATTGCGCCTGCAGATGTATGGCTTTATGCAATCGGATCAATTCAGTCTCGGGGTTGCCTGGGATGGTGATTGTGACCGTTGTGTGTTCTTCGACGGTGAAGGTCGCTATGTTCCGTCGTACTACATGGTGGGTTTTCTAGCCGACCATATCCTTCAGCAGTCGGGACCTGGCGCTATTGTTTATGACACTAAAGTTTGCTGGAATTTGTTGGAGGTCATTCGACGCCACGGTGCCGTGGGTGTTCCGTCCAAGACCGGACATTCCTTTATGAAACAAAACATGAAGCAACATAAGGCTCTTTACGGGGGCGAGCTCTCGTCGCACCATTATTTCGGCGATTTCTTTCACTGCGATTCAGGTATGTATGCCTGGTTGAAAGCCGTCGAGTTCATTACACAATTAGAAATTCCGTTGGAAGAGCTGGTAGCGGAACGCCGTCACCTATTCAAATGTACGCAAGAAATCAGTATTGCGCTCAACGACACGGCGATAGCCTCTGACACACTGCTTAAAAAGTATAGCCGGGATGCCAGGGCAGTAGACCGGACGGATGGCCTCGTTTTTGATATGGGTAGCTGGCGCTTCTCAATTCGAGATTCAAAAACGGAGCCCGTTGTCAGGGTGAATTTTGAGACCACAGACCCTGGTGCGAAGTTGATAGAGTATGGCGGTAGAGTCCTTCAAACGCTCGAGCCTTTTCGCGCAGACGAGGCGGACTGGTGGGCTGGACTGGTCGTTGAGTAGCGAATCAAACAGAGAATCGGCTAGAAAATTAAAATGAATGTCTAAATGGCTCCTAAGTTCAGGAATTTGGGTCTATATTTTAGAGAGACCCAGTTTCCGATGCAATTAGCGCAACTAAGTAGTAGACCTAATAGTACGACCCAGTAGCAACAGTCAGCAATCATAGGACACAAACAATGGATAGGCAGTCTCTGCTTGATCAGAATGAGGCTTACAATGGCAGCATGGGCGTGTCCATCAAGAACAAAAGCTCCGGGTTTTTACCCGCGTTTCGTGATGAGGCCACCGGTTGTGTCGAATTGGCGCGGTTCCGTAGTGGTGAGCTTGCGCCCATGCATCTGATCGCAGGACTGCCATCGGACTGGGCCATAAGTTTTGATGAAGACGGGGATGTTTCGGCTGTCAAAGCCACAGTTATCGCCGGTTTTGTTCGCGAAGAAAAGTTCTT
>Ga0222654_1000023_pt1 | contig 150191 bp, 133 predicted proteins | sample AntAcemetagen421_FD_179805 | JGI IMG/M metagenome (GOLD analysis project Ga0222654, IMG submission 179805) | Saline water microbial communities from Ace Lake, Antarctica - #421 | ecosystem: Environmental > Aquatic > Non-marine Saline and Alkaline > Saline | place: Antarctica: Ace Lake...
TAAATGCCATTCAACTATAGCCATGCATAGAATACTAATAATTGATGATGACCCAGATATTTGTTTGCTGCTTAAAAAGTACTTGACAAAAAAAGGATATGAAGCATTTGTTGCTGAAGATGGGCATGAAGGCGAAAAATGGCTAAAGGAGAATAAGGCTGATTTGGTATTATGTGATTTTAAGCTTCCAGATTATACAGGTCTAGAGATGCTGCAGAAAATCAAAATTATTGATACTAAAATTCAGGTTGTGATTATCACAGGGTATTCTGACGTGCGCATTGCTGTGGAAGCACTAAAAAAGGGTGCATTTGAATACGTTACAAAACCACTCTATCCTGATGAAATCCTGATTACCATAGAGAATGCCCTAAAGGCAAGACAACAAAAAGAGTCAGACGCGATTCCAGCAGCAAAAAAGCAAGGGAAGAAGAGCACTAAGCCTTTGGGCACTTTTGTGTCGGGTGTAAGTCCATCATCACTAGCGGTTGGAAAACACATAGACCTGATTGCACCTACAAACATGTCGGTAATAGTACTAGGAGAGACAGGTACAGGAAAAGAATATGTAGCCAAAGCAATTCATAAAAGGAGTAAAAGAGCTGATATGCCATTCGTAGCATTGGACTGTGGTGCCTTACCTAAGGAGTTAGCAGGTAGTGAGCTCTTTGGGCATGTCAAAGGCGCTTTTACGGGTGCGATTAATGATAAAAAAGGTTGTTTTGAAGCGGCTAATGGGGGTACGCTCTTCCTAGATGAGTTAGGAAATCTTTCTTATGACAATCAAATTAAACTCTTACGGGTTTTACAAGAGAGGAAGGTTAAACCAATTGGAAGTAATAAGGAGGTTTCTGTAGATGTGCGTGTCATTGTGGCCACTAACGAAAACTTAAAGGAGGCTGTCGCCCGTGATGAGTTTCGTGAAGATGTGTATCATCGATTAAATGAGTTTAAAATAGAATTAGCACCTCTAAGAGAGCGGCCTGACGATGTTGAGATTTTTGCCAAATTCTTTTTAGAAGAAGCGAATGAACAGCTTGATAAGCTAGTAAAGGGTTTTGATCAAAAATCTATGGATGCACTCAAGGCTTATACATGGCATGGCAACTTGCGCGAATTGAGGAATGTAATTAAGCGTTCGGTATTGCTTTGTCAAGATGAGATGATTAACGCGATGCATTTGCCTCAGGAAATTCTTACCCCAGATAAAGATCAAGTCGGCTCCATGGCTGTTTCTTTTAATGGAGAACTCCCTAAAGACTTAAAGTCGGTTGCCGAAGAAGCTGAGAAAAGAGCGATTCTGGTGGTTTTAAAGCATACAAATAACAATAAGAGTCAAACAGCTGATCTGCTCAAAGTAGATCGTAAAACACTCTATAACAAACTGAAAGCTTACGATATAAACGTTTGATATCTTCACAATGTCCAAGACTGAAAAGTTACTAAGTAGCGTGCTTGAAAATGCACCATATGGTATAATGACCTTTAAGTCGATAAGAGATAGAGGAGGTCAAATTATTGACTTTGAGTTTCTCACCGTCAATAAGGCAGCCGAAAGTATGGTTGGCATGAGGAGTCAAGATATGCTGGGCTCAACTATGACAAAAATACTTCCTGGAAATATGAAGGCAGGGTTATTTCAAAGATACTGTAAAGTAGTATCGACTGGAAAGCCTATGTCATTAGAACAACATTATAAAGGGGAGCAATTTGATAAATGGTTCCGAATTAATGCTGAGAAATTTGAAGATGGATTTGTAGTAAGTTTCTTGGATATCACAGAGTTTAAGGGAAGAACAAAGGCTTTAGAACAGAGTGAATCGAGATATAGGAAGCTCTTTTTTGAGTCTATGGATGCTATTTTCATAGCAAATAATGAGCTCCTATTTATGGAAATCAACGATGCCATGACGGGGATTTTTGGCTATACCCTTGAACAGATCCGATTGATTTCTTTAAAAGACCTTTTTAAAGATGAGAATGATTTTTTACGATTTAATCAGGAGTTTTATAAGCATGATCGCGTAGAGGAATTCGAAGCAGAACTTATTTCTGAGGGTGGAAAGATAAAACATTGCGTCATTAACCTTGTGAACCTATCTCCCGATGAAGACCTGATTAATAGCTACCAAGGGGTGATAAAAGACATCAGTAGAAAGAAGAAGGCAGATCAAGAAATATTATGGGCTGAAAAACTATCTATGACGGGTAAAATAGCGAGAAGTATTGCCCATGAAGTAAGAAATCCATTGACAAACCTGAGCTTGGCATTGGAACAATTAAAAGACGAAGTTCCTGAGGAGGTAGAGGATGCAGCATTATACTTTAATATCATTAAAAGAAATGCTGACCGAATCGGTACGCTCGTAACTGAGTTACTTGATTCGTCTAAACCTAAGTCTCTTCAGTTAAAACAACAATCGTTGAATGACGTAGTAAAAGAATCAGTCGAGCTGGTTGCAGATCGCATTAAACTGCAAAATATGACGCTCATAGAAAGTTATCATGAACCACTGCCTATGATAGCCTTGGATCTCGATCAAATAAAGATTGCCTTGTTGAATATTTTTATCAACGCGATAGAAGCGATGAAGCCTGACATTGGTGTACTACGGATGTCTACTTACCAAGAAGAGGATGAAATAATACTAGAGGTTTCTGACAATGGAAAAGGAATTCCAAAAGAGAACTTAAGCAAATTATTTGAGCCGTTTTTTACTGCAAAAAAAGGGGGGATGGGTTTAGGTCTCACCACATTTCAAAACATCATACAAAGTCATTTGGGTAGCGTGAAAGTTGTCAGTGAATTGGGGGCAGGAACAAGCTTTTTCATCTCATTTCCTATTTAGAAAGTATTTTGGTGAAGGTGGTTCGAATGCTAGGCCAGTGGCAAGTAAGTCAACCTTATTTTAGATAGTCCTTTATCTGAAACTAGCCTTACTGTGTGTCACGTATTCCCCACAGCTGAGGAATAGTTTACGCTCTTTATAACTCAAAAAGGCTATTTCACTGTTTTCCAGCCATGGAACGATTTTAGCCCTTTCTCTAGCAGAAAATATTTGTAGAATCAAAAAAGCATCAATATGAATCACGGAATAGCAACTAAAGTACATTCAAATAAAATCGAGAGACCTTTTGTAAAGTTGGGCTACACCAAATTAGAAACTGCAGCGATTGTTGAAACACTTAATAAGCTCTTGGCGAACTACAGCGTGCATTATCAAAAGCTGAGAAACTTTCATTGGAACGTAAAGGGTGCTGATTTCTTTGATATTCACGAAAAATTCGAACTACAGTATAATGACGCGAAAATCGCTATCGATGATATCGCGGAGCGCATCAGGGTATTTGGACAAACACCGTTGAGTACCATGAGAGATTATTTGGATACTTCTGAAATCAAAGAATCTGGGTCAGACCTCACGGGCATGGAAATGGTTTCAGAGATTTTAAAAGACTATGGCATCCTGTTAGAATATATGTTTAATGTGGTGGATGCTGCACTTGATAATGGTGACAATGGGACGGTAGATATGATGAACAGCCTCATCAAGAAGACAGAAAAAAACCATTGGATGCTAACGGCATTCTCTAAAAAATAGTGTTGTGTGTTTTGAATTGCCTTTGTCTATGACAGAGAAAAATGATCAAGTGGTGGGCAATTGCTCACCACTTTTTTTGTGTAAAATCTACGCTATCTATGGGGTAAATCCTCTACGAGTTTAGGTGACAATTATTACTTGTAGCACCTTTTAATCACTTACTGAAATGATATCGGTTTTGGTACGATGTTTTCATTTCATTTATAAAATATGAATACTGCATGAGCATCAAGAGATTCATACAAGGGAATTGGAGTCAAATTAGAAGGAGGCTCTCTGTCAAATATAAGCAGCTCTCGGAGAGGGATTTGGACTATTCAGACGGATATGAAGACGAGCTTTTAAGACGGTTACAGGTAAAACTACATATGGGTCATTCTGAACTCATGAATGAATTGAAAAACATTATAACCGAGGCTAATTAAAATTATGAAATTTGACCTTTCTCAAGCACTTACAATAGTTCAAGATAAGTTAGACCTATGGTTGCAAAACCTAACTTCTCTACTCCCTAATATTGTAGTATCCATTATTATCCTTGTCACTTTTTATTTTTTGTCACGGGGTGTAAGATTGGGTGCAAAAAAACTGCTAAGGAAAATAGTCGATCAAGAAACTATTGTCAATTTATTTTCATCAATCCTCTCTTTCTTAACACTTGGTACAGGATTAATTATTGCGCTTAACTTACTACATCTAAGCCAAGCAGTAACTTCTTTATTAGCCGGTGCTGGTATCATAGGTTTGGCTATTGGTTTTGCCTTCCAAGATATTTCAGCAAATTTCATTTCTGGTATTTTTATGGCATTTAAGCGGCCAATTAATGTCGGAGATATCATAGATACTAATGGGCATATGGGCTTTGTAAGAGAAATCCAATTGAGAACGACAACTTTAGAAACCTTCACTGGCCTTCATGTGATTATTCCTAATCGCATGATTTTTCAAAACCCGATGACAAACTATACCAAGACGTATCGTAGAAGAGTAGATCTAGAGGTAGGTGTTTCCTATGCTGATGACCTGGAAAAAGTAAAGGAGATCACCGAAAAAGCCCTTGTCTCTAATCAATATTTGACCGATGAAAAGGAAATTAGGCTAGTCTTTCAAGAGTTCGGAAGCTCATCTATTAATTTCAGAATCATGTTTTGGATTAACTATTCTCCTAATAGCCCTAATTATTTAGAGGCGAGAAGTGATGCTGTCATCGCTATAAGGAAGGCTTTTAATGCCCATAATATCACCATACCGTTCCCTATTAGAACATTGGACTTTGGGATCAAAGGAGGAGAAACTCTGAAGGAGCAAATAGCTCCTTCAAATTCCTAGTGGATGCCAATGGCAGCCTCTATTTGATACCTCATTAATTATCCTTAGGTATAATCTTCAGCCCGAAAAATGGCCTTAGGAACCTCACCCTCCTTAGTACAAATTCATAAATCAGGAGGCAGCCGATTGCTGTGAATAAAATGAGTAAAATGAATTGCATTAATATCGGTATGTCTAAAGGGAAAATGAGCATTGACCCTAAATACAAAACCGCCATATGGATGATATAGATAGGATAGACCGCTTGACTCAAATAATTAAGCGCCTTACTCGGTTTATTCAAATAGGTAAAACCAATTCCTAAGACGGCAAATATCCAGAGGTTAGATTCGATGGATAGTAAGTAGTTTGAGGTAATAAGTTCAAACACTAAAAGCCGAACGAGATACATTCCAAAAGCCAGCGCTAACAACAACCACTTCCACTTCTTCACTGTATTTGAGAAGGCGTCTCCTGCATAAACGAAGCAGAAGCCAAAAAAGAAAGCGATTAGCCCAATGAAAAACCCATGAAGATTCATTGCATAGGTTTCAAAACTAACGGGGTTGAGAATCATAGCTTCTATAATGAAGGGAATCATCACAATCAATAATCCCAATGGGTTTGCAAAAAGCTTTCTCAAGAAACGGTGTGCCTTACCGCCTTCATTCTTTTTGAGAAAGAAGAATACTGGAGATAGCACTAATACATAGACGAATAGATTACCTAAAAACCAGAGGTGTGCTGGGCTGGGTATAAATTGAATAGGTAAGTCATAATAGCTCTGCCAAATAATCGTGTGTAGTGGGACAATAAAAGCTATTCCAAATCCAAATGGCATGAGAATCCTTAGTGATCTTTCTTTAATCAATTCCTTCCAGTTTCGCTTACGCATCGCAAAACAGACACCCATCCCTGAAACGAAAAACAGCAAGGGAATTCGCCAAACATTAAGGGCAGACATAGGTACCCAGATTGACTCCATCGGTTCATCGCTTAAGATGAATCCTATAAATCCACCCCAAGGCTGAAAACCAATGGCAATATGATAGATAAGCAGTAAGCCAATGGCAATTACCCTTAACCAGTCAATATCATGCCTTCTTTGGTTTAGTGATGTGCTAGTTTCCATTATTGTTTATGGTTACTGATTAACGATGCTATGACCACGCGTTCTTTTGCGATCCTTTCAAAATCAAGTTTTAATCCTAGGGGAGCCAAGTCGCGGGCCATTTGATCATATACTGGTTTCATCTGATCAAAGGGTACTTCTACAGACTCTAGTGCTGTTCCATTATAGTTGTTGCGAGCTTTTATATTTGCTCCATTGGCTAAGAGACTTTTTACTATATCTGTTCTTGCGAAGAAAGCGGCTGAGTGAAGTGCTGTTGAACCATCGCCACCTTTTGCTTCAATGTCTGCGCCAGCTGCTATCAACGCTAAGGCAATATCAGGTTTATCAAAAGTGATAGCGATCGTAAGAGCAGTTGAGCCGAAATCATCTTTTTGATTTAGGTCTGTACCTGCTGCGATGTGTTGTTTCACTAAGGCTAACTTACCTAGAAAGGTGGCTTCAAAAAGTGTTGCCCTTGGCGCCTTGACTTCAGTTTGTTCACCTTCATTTTTAGCAGTGCCGTTGCATGATTGTAAAGAGAAGCCTATGATAAGCAGTAGTGCTGCTGCTACTGACTTCCAGAACCTGATGTTATCGTATTTCATTGTTGTTATGTTTGAGTTTTACATTTATTTCGATAAGTCAAAGGTCAGAAATAAGCTTTAGGTCGAATGAAAAGCTATGCTGATGAAGATGTCATTTATGACCGAATGCTTTAAATTATGGCTCAGGCATATAAAATATGACGCATCAGCCCGTTTCTATCGATTTTAGGAGGTTAGGAATTGGCAACAATCCTGCTTTTTTTTGTAAAAGCATTACAGGTGCAAATAGATAGTATGCCGAATTTTTTAAATATAGAAAGTGATTTTTTAGACAAGGTGATCTCAACGATTGAGGTGAACCTTGCTGACGAAGACTTTGGTGTGTCGGAATTGGCAGACCTCTTAGGCATGAGCAGGTCTAACCTATTAAGGAAGGTCCAGAAGCTTACGGACTTGTCGGTAAGTGTCTTAATAAGGCAGGTACGTTTGCATCATGCACAACAGTTCTTAAGAAGTGATGCACTTACTGTTTCTGAAGTTTCCTATAAAGTTGGTTTCAACAGTGTCTCTTATTTCACTAAATGCTTTCGAGAGCAATACGGCTACCCTCCGGGGGAAGAAAAAACGAAGTTTTCTGAAGCCAAACTTGAGTCAAGTGAGAGAAGGGAAAAAGGAGGTGCATCAAAGAAATGGTTGCTACCGATAGCCCTAATAGTTGCAATCATTTTAGTTGTCATCTTCTTTCCTAAACGAGAGGAGCCACCATTTCCGACACTTGAGAAATCTATAGCCGTTCTGCCTTTTAAGAATGACAGCAATGACTCTACTAATCTGTATCTGGTCAATGGACTAATGGAAGCGGTACTCAACAACCTGCAGAAGATAGAAAACTTGAGAGTTGTGAGTAGGACTTCTGTGGAGAGCTACCGTAAGGGTAATAAAACAATTGCTGAAATATCAGAAGAACTCGATGTCAACTACATCCTTGAAGGTAGTGGACAAAAAGTGGGTGATAATATTCTCCTCACAATACAGTTGATCGAAGCACCGAAGGATAATCATCTGTGGTCGCAACAATACAGACGTTCTACCAACAATATCTTCGAGCTACAGGCGGATGTGGCCAAAGACATCGCTCAAGAGATTGAAGTGTACATTTCACCTGAGGAAATTGAACGAATTGAAAAGTTAATTACCGAAAGCGCACTAGCTTATGACTATTATCTCAGGGGAATTGCCATTATGAATGACATTTTCAATGCTGATTTTAATGAAGCTCTGGAGTATTTTGAAATGTCAGTAAAAGAGGACCCAAATTTTGCCTTAGCATATGCCAACATGGCGATCTGTAACTATTACCTAGACTTTTTCTTATCACAAAAACTCCATAGCAAGGAGATAAATGAGTTAGCAGACAGGGCATTGCTACTCGACCCAGAGTTATTTGCTAGTCAGGTTGCAAAGGGGCTTTTTTACTTGCAAGACGATCAATACGCACTGGCAGCTGAATATTTTGAAAAGGCGCTGGAGTACAGTCCGAATTCAGCTAGTGCAAACAACTTTTTATCAGAGATTTATAATCTCTATTTGCCCAATACGGAAAGATACTTAACGCATGCCCTTAGGGCACTTAAGCTTGACAATACCCAAACCGATTCTTCGCTCACAAGCATATCTTTTTTACACTTGGGCAATGCATTGGCTCAGACTGGTTTTTTCGATGAGGCAGAGGTCTTTGTAAAAAGATCGATTCTCTTTGACAGTACAAATCTCTTTTCCCAATACTTGTACCCATATATTAAGATGGCACAAGGAAATGATTTTCCAACTACAGTTGGCTTGCTAGAGAATGTTTTGGCCAAAGATCCCACCCGTCTTGACGTGATTTTAGAAGTTGCTAAGATGTACTACGTCATGGAAGACTACGACATAGCTGTACAATATTATAGTGCTTATTCGGAAGTAAAAGAGCAGTACGGGCTAAGCATGTTTGATGCTGAAGAGATGAAAATTGCTTTCGTTTTGAAACAAATGGGAAGGACCGAAGAGGCTAATAAACACTTGGCAGTTTATAAAGCCTATGCAGAAAATGACAAATCCATCTATCGTGATTTAATGCTTTCTAGTTATTACGCCTACATAGGAGATGTTGATCAAGGCATTGTATACCTAAAGAAATTTTCAGAACAGCGGGACTATTTTTATTGGCTTGTGATGATGCTTGAGGATGATCCAGTCATGAAAGCATTGGCAATTCACCCCGATTTCAAATCCACCCTTCAAAAGATAGAAGACCAATTTTGGGAATCACATAAGGTGACTCGGAAAATGCTCGAAGAGGAGGGTTTGATTGATTCACCTGGTTTTAACCAAAGACAAATCAGAAAATGATTATCCTTTTTTCAATTTTTTCTTTGCCTGCAATTACTCTCAGAATATATAGACCCTGCTTTAATTCAGCTGGCACTATGATTTGTTTGTCTTCATTATTGACGCTCACTGCATTTTGAGAGAGTACTTTATGTCCCAACATGTTATAGAGCTCAATAAGCGATATTCTATTGCTATCGGATTGATTGTTAACCTTAATTTTTAATGCATTACCTCTTCTAACTGGGTTAGGGTAGAAGCTAATTTCAGCTCCTTTTACCTCTGATTGTTCAATAAACACAGACTTAATTTCTGAGTATTCAAATTGACCATTAAAGTCAATTTGTTTTAGCCTATAATATGATCGTCCAATTAATGGTCTTAGGTCAAATTTTTTGTATTCGAGGATTTGATTGGAGTTCCCTGCGCCTGAGACTTGAGAAACATTTTCAAATAGCCTTCCATCAACAGATCTTTCAATAGCGAATATTTTATTGTTTTCTTCGCTGGCAGTTGCCCACTCTAAAACCACCGAAGAGGCCTGAGACTTAACGGAGAAGCTGATGAGTTGTACAGGGAGCCTTCTTTTATTATTATCCATTGCGTATAAATCTCCGAAGGCGTCAGCACCATTGATGATCACGATATTATTAGTTGGGTTGATAATGCCTTGTTTATTCCAATCGTTGAAGTTATAACCTGGGGGAATTCTATAAAGCGCCCCTACCATAAGGGCTTCGTCACCGACAATATCATCATCGATATAATTAAAGCTCACATCATATTTTGGGTTGTCAATGTCGTTCCCAGCAATTATCCAATACCTACTAATGAACGCTAAAGCCTTAGTTCCATCATCGTCACCTCCGAGGGCGAGATTATTGGAGTTCTTTTCTGGGTGTTCATTGTCTGAAAGAGAAAAATCTATGTAAGAGTTATTGCCTAGAGAGCCTTCAGAGAGCATGAAACTAATAATAGGAGAGTAGTTTTCGTCATCTCCGATTGGAACAAAGATATCTTCGCCAATAGAATTTATAAGTTGTCTGACAACACCATTTCCATTAATTTGAATATAGTTGTCTGCATCTGAACCACTGATCTCTGCATTTGGCGCTAGTTCCAATATGTTGTCTCCTAATACTATATCTCCTTGAATGATGACAAGCGAACCGTTAACTCTGATATTAGCAGCTAATACTAATTTTTCGTCACCTGGATTTATATTCACAATCACATTGTAATAGTCATTGTTGACGTCATTAGTATGTCTCCATTGCTGGCTATGATTACTGGAGGCAAATTCAACAGTGTTATGAATTTCCGAGGCATTGAAGTTACTAATGTCAAAATTTTCACCCCCGCTGTTGTCGCCCTTGAAGACTAAATTAGCATTCATGCCATTGATGAACGATCCAGAACCTTTCAATGAGGAGTTTATTACTAAACTTGAATAGTTAGTATAAGAGGCAGGGCTGTTGATTACAACGTCTCTAAGGTTAATGACCCCTGATCCTTCAATTCGGCCATTTACCTTGGACAGATTAAAAATACATTCTCCATCATCAGGATTCCCGTTAAATTCGCCATTATTTTCAATGTCACCTGAGATAAAAAAGTCGTTTGAGTTTGAAACATTCAAACGGCCACTATTACTAATTAAAATGTCACCTAGATTTTTATCTTTCTTACTACCATTGAATGAAAGAACACCATGGATTGCTAATAATCCGCTTGAATTAACTTCAGCATCAATAATAATCAGTTCATTGCCAGCTGCAATAGAGATGTTCTTTGGCAAAAACTTACCTTTGTAAATCTCTACTTGACCTTCATTCTGACTAAAAGTTCCACCAACCGAAATCTCACCTTTGTCTGAATTAAAGTTGGCTCCGCCTTTGATGATTAGGTCATTCCCAACATCAAGGATGGCATCATCTATAATTAAATTCCCGCTATTGATAATCAAGTCATTAGCAACCTCTAATGACTTGCCTTTTTTAAAGTTTAAATCGCCTCCTTCTAAAATTAAGTCAAGACATTCTGCATCTTTTTCAATCTTAACGGAATGACCACTTTTTAAAATGGCTATGTCACCTTTTTGAGGCTCTTCATCCTTTCCTGAACCGCTTATCAATTTCCAAGTTTTCTTGTCATCCCACTTACCTGATTTTTCACTTTCATATACTTGTTGGGAATAACCAAACCCTTCACTCAAGAGGAGTAGAATTATAACGATTAATATGGATTTTAGCCTTTTCATGGCTTTTGTGGAGTTTGCCTTCATCGGCTTTACACTCCTTTTGCTCTCTATAAAAGTAAATCACTCTATAACCAGATTTATACGTGTTCTGATGAATTGAAAAGCTAAGTTTTTCACTTAGTTATTGCCGTTGGGGCTCTGTTTAATGATGAACTGAAGCGTGGGTTTTGCTGCTTCTCTGAAGAATACAGAGAGTCAGTTTTTGGAATCCCCATATGGAGACTGCGAAAAGGCTTAAAGAGGAAAGGTAGATGAGTACTTCACGATCAAATTATAAGCTTACATATACTAATTGAAATACTATCTGACTACATTCAGAATGAGCGTAGGTATAACCGATCTGTTGATAACGTATTCAGTAATGTCGCCCTTGAAGAATCGTCCTAGCTGATTGCTTTGAAAGGATATTAGTGCCACCATATCAGCACCTAAATACTGGGACGCCTTAAGGATGCCCTTTTTTCGGCTTTTATCCGAGATAACTTTAAAGCTACAATTCTTAAAATTGTGTTTCTCTTGGAAAGATTTGATCCTTTTGTCTGTCTCATAGGTCGTACTGAAAAAAGACGGGGTGTTGATGTGAAGAAACTCTAGGTGAGCATCAAAAAACTGTTGGATACTCTTTAGCTCATGTGCTGATTTCTCGTAATTATCAGTGAAGTCGGTAGGAACCAGTATTTTTTTGACTTCTTTTTGATGTGCGGAATCATTTACTACAAGTACAGGCTTTTTAGCAAGTCTGACAATCCGTTCATTGTGATTCGTACCAAAAGCCTCGTCAATTTTATATTCCGTATGTCCTCCAATAACCAAAAGGTCATAATTCTCATCGTGAATGTGTTCAGCCACTTTATCGGGTAGGTCATCAACTTTTAATCTTAAGTGTAAGTCATATTGATCTGACTTATATTCTTCAGTTAACCTTTCTAGTCTTGTCTGGTTACTCTTAAGAATATCAGCTAAAAACTGCTTGCCGCTGCTGCCTAAACTTTCATATTCACCGGCATCATTCATTTTTACAGATAGTGCTGCTTGAACAATATGAAACACGTCTATTTCTCCTTTAGATTTAGTGGCAATGAGGCGCGCCATTTCTAAAGAGTGACGTGATTTTTGTGAGAAATCTACAGGTACTAGAATTTTGTCAAACATTGCTCAAACTTTATGGCGGTCACTTAAGAAAACTAATTTCATTTTCTTTCCTGACATTAACAATCATTTATGACAGAGAAGAGTGCGCTCTGTCGAAAGAGGATTTCGTTATTCATATGTCTGACTCAGAATCTATTCTGATAAAAAAGTGTCACCTTGCGGTTTTAAAGTACTTGTTTGATTTGTTTTTGTAAATAAACTCTGTTACCCTCAGGGTGATGATAAGACTGACATGATAATCAATAACATAGAAACGTTACCTGGCGAGACCAATCGAATTACGGTTAACATTGCCATGCTTCCTTCTCATTCACCGATAGACATATCCATTACTATAGCAAGGGCTAAGAAAGATGGGCCAGTATTGCTATTGAGTGGTGGACTTCACGGGGATGAAATAAATGGTATTGAAACGGTCAGAAGAATAATCGATCAGGAATTGAATGTACCAGAAGCAGGTACCATTATTTGTATTCCAATAATCAATATCTATGGGTTTATTCATTTTTCTAGATCTATGCCTGACGGAAAGGACATGAACCGCTCCTTTCCTGGAAATAAAAATGGGTCTTTAGCATCAAGAGTTGCAAACTATTTAATGAAAGACATTATTCCGATGATTGATTATGGAGTAGATTTTCATACTGGAGGTGCTGATCGAACCAACTATCCTCAACTAAGGTGCATGACAAAGGATCCAATTAATGCAAGATTAGCAGAGGCGTTTCATGCCCCGTTTACCCTGAACTCTCCTTATAGACCAAATTCTTTGAGACAGTCAGCGGCAAAACTTGGTAAGAAGATTCTAGTTTTTGAAGGGGGGGAGTCGGGCCGATTTGATGAGTTTGCAATTCAAGAAGGCATTAACGGTACTTTAAGGTTACTGAATCACTTAGGGATGGCCAGCAGAACACTTGAGCCGCCCAGTTATAACAGCAAAAGTATTACTAATTCTTCTTGGGTCAGAGCTAGGGCTTCAGGCTTATTTCAAACGCTGGTTGAGAGCGGTGAATATGTAAAAAAGAACCAACTCGTAGGCCATATAACGGATCCTTTCGGAGAGTTCAGTGTCATGTTAAAAGCACCTACCGAAGGGTATGTCATAGGACTTCAGAACGACCCTGTGTTACACATGGGTGATGCCGTTATGCATATCGGCAGAACTAAAATTGACTAGCATTTAGCTTTTTATGATTCAATGAGAACTCCATTGCTGAGATACCTTTTAATGACCTTTGCTATTTTTTTATACACGGATTTAGCAAGTCAAACCACTATTGAGGCTTTAAGAGCAAAAACGTACGCTAAGACTCTTTCAGCTGCAGAGTCTATACAAAGCATAGAAAAGAATAGGGATTCTCTTTATTATAATCCAAAGAGTAATATAGAAAAACTAGCACTCTCTGAGTTAGCCGAAACGATTAGGGCTAAAGCCAAATTATATAGCTTTAATGGCGAAGTAATAGTCAGTCAGAACAATCGTATTCTGTCCTATTCATCGCTGGGCTATGCCAATCCTCTCCTCAGAAAAAGGTTAGAAACGGGTAATAGGTTTCAGCTGGCTTCTATTAGCAAGCAGTTTACTGCCGTGGCTATACTGGAATTGGTGGCAAAGGGGAAGCTTATGCTGGACGATTCCTTTTCTCAGTACTTTCCAGCATTCAAATTCCATACTATCACAGTAGAGCACTTGCTTACGCATAAGGCTGGTTTACCCGATTACTTCTGGTACCTCGAGAATACTTGGAAGTCCGAAAAGGGACCAAAAAACGAGGATATTATTCCCTTAATCAATCGGTACATCTCAACGACAGATTTTGTGCCTGGTACTGAAAGTGTTTACTCAAATACTGGATATGTACTATTGGCACTCTTAGTTGAGCACATTACGGGTGTTCCATTTAGCGATTATATGTCAAAACAATATTTTATACCCCTAAATATGGCCAAGACCGGCTTTGTGCGTGGAGGTTTGAGCTTAACAGGGTATGAAATAGATTCTATTTCTAAACTCTATATACCCGTTCAGCCTAGTCTATCTAATGCTATTTTGGGTGACAAAGGTATTTATACTTCGTCTTTGGATTTGAATCGGTGGTTCATTGCCTTAAAACAAGGAAGAATACTGAGTCAGAAATGGGTTGATTTGATGTTTTATCCCAAAGACTTCGAACAGACTGCTAAGAGTTTTGGTATGGGCTTTAAATTAGAATGGTCAAAATTTAGATTATTGAAAGTATATCACAACGGTTTATGGGAAGGTTTTAGAAATGGTATTGCCTACTTTCCTAAAAAGGATTTGCAAATAATTGTACTGAGCCATACTTCGGTAAAGGCAAAGAATATTTTTGAAGAACAAGTTCATGAGGCAGCACTTAAAGCGATTCAAAAGCTGCCACCCGTCAAGCCAAAAGCAATACCTATAAGGTAGCATATGACACACGATTTGAGACATTATTCTAATCGATCAATTACTGCCAAGTGTTTAGTCATTTGTGGGTTGATGATTATTTGTTCATTCTCTGCTAGAGCGCAAAAAGAGAATAATGCGAATGCACTGACCTGGTATCAGTACAAGGGGGATGTCGATTTGGGTAATCGCTTCTCTGCTGTCTTAGATTTTCAGCATAGGAGGCAAGACTTCGTCAATTATAGTAGTCAGCAAGTACTAAGGCCTGGAATAGCGTATACCCTTAAGTCCAATGTTAAGTTCACCTTGGGCACTGCCATATTTTGGCATAACATCAATCAGGAAAATCCTGTTTATCGGCCGGAAGTACGACCTTACACCTTTGTTGAATGGAAACAGCCACTAGGTAAAATTCAAGTGACACATCGCTTTCGATTTGAATTGAGGTATAACCGCAAAACAAGTGGTGCCGAGGTTTTGGATGGATATAACTTTAACTATCGAGCAGGTCATAAGCTAGGCTTGTCAATCCCCTTGCAGAGCCAAAAGGTGAAAGATTTACGACTTGAAGTCTATGATGAGGTGTTGATAAACTTTGGTGAGCGAATTAGATTCAACTACTTAGATCAGAATAGAATTTATACTGGTATTAAGGGGCGACTGACTGCTCGATCTACGTTTAAGCTTGGCTACATGTATATATTTGTACCCTCCGGGAGTTCAGTTGATTTTGTAACGCAACATATTTTGGTTTTAGGAATAGGCCATAAATGGCAATAGTGTCACTCAAATCCCCTTTAGCAAACGACCAAAGACATCTGCTCCAGTAATAACGCGCTTAGACTCGTCTGACCAGAAGAGGAGCATGTCTCTTTTGATTGGCTCATCTGATGCGGTATTGACAGTTCCTTTTAAGTTTTTGATTGCCTGACCAAGATTTGTCTCCTTATCAGTTATCACAAAAGGGGTATGGCAGAAGTCTTTTATAGCCCCTACATGGTCTGAATAGACCTGTGAGCGAATGAAGCCGTCAGCGTCTAATACTGTGTGTGGCTTTCCTTTATCGTCCGTGAAAATCACCCATTTATGTCCTGACCTATTGATTTGCCTTATGAATGGATCATCTTTTTCATTGTTATACGCTGGAAATTGTGCTTCGCTACCTGAGAATTTAAGCTGGATAATACTTTCTGAATGCACAGCTTCACCTTCCTCTATTACTTTTTGGTCATCAAGAGAAAAGAAGTTAATAGCCCCCTGGCCCTCAATTACGCCTATTTCATTACCAGAACCCTCGACATGCTTTTGAATAAAGGACTTAATGTTCCTTTCTGTAAAGAACTGAATAGATTCTTTGCCCAACCAAGAATCAAGTAGCATGGCACATGGTTTTGAAACAGGATAAAGTATAATTTGATAAAATTGCAGAACTGGTGCTAGAGCGGATGCCATGCGCAGTGCATTTCTAGAAAAGTAAGCTTGAGGAATAATCTCACCAAAAAATGTAATCACGACAGTCGAAAATGTAAAAGAGGCTATTCCCGTAAGGACATTGTCAGTCAACAATGTCAACAATACATTAATGCCTACGTTGCCCCATAAAATGGTCGTGAGCAAGAAATTCGAGTCCCTACGCATAGCAAGGACTTTTCTTGCTCCTTTGGAAAGCGATTCTTCAGCTTCTATTTCTAACCTTAATCGACTGAGACTAAAGAAGGCTAGGTTGAGCCCAGAAAACATGGCCGATTGGGTCACACATAAGAATATGCCAGCCCATATAAAAAGGTCATTCATTTATAAAGAATTTAGGGTATGGATATTCACTTTTCAACGGTAACCTCCATGGAAGTTTCTGCAACTTCGACTTGGCCTTTTGTGTTGAAAATGGCCGTTAAAATGTTTTGATATAATGCATCTTTAGTAGTTCTGCGTTTTTTAAAATCCACTACATATCTGAGGGTATAGGTAACCCAATTTTCGTCAAAAACCATAGAAACCATAGGAGTAACTTGTGCTTTTTCCACATAGAGCTGTTTGGTTAGTTTTTCCCAAGATAGGGCCGATTCCTTAGCATATTGACCTACTTGCTCTTCAAGGATATTAATGAGAATACTTCTCGCCAAAGCCTGATCACTTGTTGTTTTGATAGGAACTTTAATTTCATCCCAAAGGAATGGAAATTCTCCAGAGTAATTGAAAACCGGGTCTTTGAATAGAAAGCTATTCGCTACCCTTACCATCTTACCATTGTAAAGGTCTCCATCTACCCAATCCCCAACTTCCATTAAGGTGGTTCGCAATACGCCAATGTCTACAACATCCCCTTTTGTTCCACCTAATTGAATGCGGTCTCCGACTTTATAGAAGCTGCCCGATAGAATAGCCAAAAAACCTGCAATACTTACTATGACCTCTTGTAAGGCGAACGCAATGCCAGCACCAGCTAAACCAATGGCAATGGTCACATTATTCAGGTTGTAGTTATAGATAATGAGCGCTGATATGGCGAAGAGGATATAGGCGGCAAGGTTCACAAATTTCTTCGCTTGGTACCTTGTGGTGTCATTCGAAACGTATTTAATAAGCAGCCGTTTCGCTGCCTTACCCAAGAGGTAGATAAAAGAAATGGCGACTATGATATAGATGATTCTTAATATCATCGGTTGCATCAAGAATTCTTCTATGGCTTGACGAGAAATCATTTTACAGTCGTTTTATTTTCAGGCATAGTCTTTAGATATAGATCCCTCTGAGGGAAAGGAATGGTAACCTTGTTATCTCGAAATTTCTGTTCAATTGCGATCCTCAAGTCACTACTCACGGCATTAATATTCCACATTTCTTGACTCCAATATTTAAGTTCAAAGTCCAAGGATGATTCTCCAAAATCTGTCATGAGTACATCAGGCCCGGGCTCTTGTGCGACCGCTTTATGTTCGTTGGCAGCCTCTTTAATTAGTTTGATCACAAGTGCCACATCTGATCCATAAGCTACGCCAACCGTTACATCGAAGCGTGTAAGCTGCCTGTTATGTGTCCAGTTAATTACGTTTTCACTTACTAATTTAGAATTAGGTACTAGAATTGATATTTGATTCCTCGTCATGAGTTGTGAAGTTCTCAGGTTGATTTCTTCGATCTTACCCACCATGCCATCAATCTCAACAATGTCACCCACCGTAACTGTACCCTCAATTAAGAGCACAATTCCAGATACTAAATCGTTGAATAACTGTTGTAACCCTAGGCCAATACCCACTAATAAAGCTGCTGAGCCAGCAAGGATCAGTGTGATTTTTATACCGATTACGTCTAGAGAGAGAACAATAGCAAATACAATTAAAACGTATTTGAATATTTGAAAAACTGCCATACTACGTCCCGAATCTAGTTTGTGAACTTTGATTCGTTTCTTTAGTATACGCCTGACCATCCAAATGACAATACGCGTAATAATTAGGATAAGGGCTATAATGATCAGATCTCCAATTCTAATCGTTGAGTTTCCAATAGGGACCAATTCGGTCATCCAGACTTTTTCCATTTCAAAGAATTATGGGTACTAATGTAGATAAATATTAGGGCTGAAACGTATTAAATTAATTGATGACCACCTGTTGAATGACTTAACTTTCATAATTTCGTGTTATGGATTACGCAGAATTCTACGGAAATATTCGTGAGTGGTTGAATGAGCATTTAGAGGTGATATCCATTTCTATCGTTGTAATACTCATTTACTTAATTACTAGAAAGATTATTAAGCGCCTAGTTCACAGACATGGCAGTAAACATGATTTCGATAAATCAAGAATGCTTTATATCTCTAAGATTACTGGCTTAGCGAATAGTATAGTATTTGGAATTTTGTTAGGGTTTGTTTGGGAGATTTCTCTTTCAGGGTTGTCTCTCTATTTTGCCAGTATTTTCACCGTTGTAGGTGTCGCACTCTTTGCACACTGGTCTATCCTTAGCAACCTGACGGCCTCTGTGGTTTTGTTTTTTTTCTTCCCTTATCGCATAGGCTCTCACATCAAAATTCAAGATGGAGATAACTCTATAGAAGGGTTGATTTTGGACATTAAGATGTTCTATATTGAAATTGAATTAGAGGATGGGCGGATTGCATCCTACCCCAATAATTTAGCCATCCAAAAGCCTTCTTTACAGAAGAAAGAGGAAGATTAAATCCACTTTTTCTTTCTGAAATAGAAAAGCATTCCTAGTGCTACAGTAATTAATACTCCCCAAAAAATTGGGTAGGCATAATGGTATTGTAGTTCTGGCAAATACTCAAAATTAGTACCGTAAATACCCGCAATAAAGGTGAGCGGAATAAAGACTACCGAGAAGATGGTCAATACCTTCATGACGTCATTTAATCGATTTGAAACGGTGGTTTGATAAATATTTAATTGGTCTGAGAGAATGTCACTATAGGTCTCAACAGATTCAGCCGATAAGCTGGCAAGACCTTCCAAATCTTTCAAAAACGGTTGTGTCCTTTTATTAATTAATGTGGAATCGGAATTACTAAAGTGAATGCAGGCTTCTCTGGCTGGTCTAATCACCTTACGCAAGTAGCTCATCTCTCTTTTATAATCTGTAATATTCTGAAGCAGTTTACCTTCTGCTTTACCAAGAATTCTCCCCTCTAAATCCTCGATCTTGTCACCGAATCTTTCTACAATATGTATATAGTGGTCAACCACCGTGTCTAGCATTACATAGCAAAGGTAGTCTACTCCTCGATCTCTGATCTTAGCGCCTTCTTTTCTAATACGATCTCTAATCGGATCGAATACATCACCTAACTGCTCTTGAAAAGAAATGATGTAATTTTTACCCACCACAAAGGTCAGTTGTTCTGAATCTACATAATCACGTTCCTTGTCGTATTTGAGCATTTTAACAGCGATGAAGAAATAGTCATCATAATCTGTGAAAGTCGGTCGCTGACCAGTGTTAAGTACGTCTTCAATCAGCAAATTGTGCAGGTCAAAATAACTTCCGATTTCGGCAATGAGTGATTCGTTGTGCAATCCACATACATTAACCCAAGAGACTGTAGGGGTCTCGTTGAGCCCTGATAAATGACTAGCTTCACTGACAAACTCTTCTCTAATTTCCTTATTCGTGTAGTCAATTATATGTATTGTGGTTTCGTCCGTGCGCTTTTTACCCACAAAGACAGCCGCCCCAGGGGCTGTGCCTAATTTTTGAGACCTATCTTTTAAGAACCTAGCCATTGATAGTGTTGATCTGGTTTAATCACATTTCTTGAATATAATCATTACTCACTTTTAGTTTCAGTGATCACTTGATTATCCTTATTAAAATTGGAAGACAGCTTAATCCAAAAGGGACTTAGAAGTAACGTCAGAGATATTACTGAAATGGTAACTTGGTATGCGTAGTCGGTAATGATGCCACTTCCAAAAGCCAAAGCACCAAGTACAAAGCTGAACTCACCTATCTGAGAAAGCAATGCGCCAAGGTAAAAACTCTCGCCCCAAGGCATTTTAAACATGCGCGCAGTTAAGGCAGTAATGAGATTGTTAGTGACAAATACAACACCTACCAAAAGTGAGATCAATCCTATATTATCCGAAATGAATTGTAGGTCGATCAGCAAACCAATAGAAATAAAGAACAGTGCAAGAAAAATTACTTTTAGGGGATAAAGGCTATGATGAAACCATTGTGTGGTTTTTGATGACGCTACCAACATTCCTGCTACAAAAGCTCCAAGTGCTGTGGATAGTCCAAAAAAACCTGTAATGGCAGCAAAGCCGAAACATAGGCCAAAGGCAAAGAATACCTGGATCTCGTGGTCATGCTTTAATAGCTTATGGAAGGGTAGTTTGATTTCTTTTTTGTGATAGAGCCATACCGCAAAACCTATGATCAGGACTGCACCTACTAATTGTAGGACCACATCTTGAGGATTTACTGGTTCACCAGACATATAACCTAGAATAATCATCATAGGTACAATGAGTACATCTTGTACTAGCAAAATGCCTAGTGCGTTTTGGCCAACTCTAGTTTCCATTTCATCGCGTTCTTCCAAAATACGTAACACAACGGCTGTGCTACTTAGGCTAATTACAAAACCTAAGGTGACGATTCTTGCTAGTGGCCAGTCGAGAAAATAGCCAATGATCCATATGGCAAGAACACTGGCAGCTATCTGTACTAGGGTACCCGTCAATGAAAATTTCCAATTGGAGATAAGTTTAGGCAAGGAGATTTCCATACCAATGAAAAAGAGGAGAAGTACTAGTCCTAGTGAACCTAATTGCTCGATGAGGGCACTGTCATCTATCCAACCAGTGACAGAAGGGCCAAGAATAACCCCTGTAATTATGTATATGATAACATGAGGCTGCTTGATGAGCCGAAGTAAAAAGCCAATTCCCACTATACCAAGGGAGATAATGACAAATTTCATCAAGAAAGGATTACTTTCTGTAGTCGCTAGTAGGCTAGTAATGTGCGCTTCGATGGTTCAATTTAGTATTTCTTTTTTGAGTTAGATACTCAAATGAAGGGTCAATTGGCCACTTTATTTTTTCAATACGTATTCAACAAAATGACTTACAAATTCTTGGTTTTTTTTGGCTAAATAGAAGCTTAGACAAGCGGCTATCATTGCATATCTCCTCACCATCTAATTGAAGTGTAATGGCGGTTAAGCGTGGATCCAAAAGTGTATTGACCAATGCTACCATACTTATTCCCTTTCCTAAAGTCAACCTAATAAAACCTTAGAAGTCTGAAGTCTTTGAACTTTATGTTAGTGCCCATGTAATTTCTATAGAGGAAGATTTTGTACCTTAAATATTCTTCGTAAAAAGGAGATCTATTTGGATAAGTAAGGCATGAAAGAGACCAGTAGTCAAGTCATTCAAGATATGTTAATCGTACAAAGGGCTTTTTGTAAAACGGGAAAAACAAAATCTATTTCACACAGGAAAGGACTCCTTAAGAGGTTAAGGTCCGTGATTTTGGCCAATCAGTCAGCAATTACTGATGCATTGTATTCAGACCTGCGTAAATCTTCAAAGGAGGCTTTTATTACGGAGATCGGTTTAGTTATTAAAGAAATCGATCTGCACATTAAGCATTTAGGTAGATGGTCTAAAACCAAAAGGGTGAGAACGCCCATATATCTTCTACCATCATCAAGTTACTTAAGGCATGAACCCTTAGGCTCGGTTTTGATCGTTGCCCCATGGAATTATCCTTTTCAATTGATCATGACACCACTTGTGGGTGCAATTTCAGCAGGTAATTGTGTGATGCTGAAGCCGTCAGAATTTTCAGGGCATATCAATGCCGTAATGGAGGATCTTCTTCAAGAAGTTTTTGAAGCAGGACACGTAACCATGGTGCATGGCGGTAAGGAGACAAATCAGTCGCTTTTTGCAGAAAAATTTGATCTGATCTTCTTCACTGGTAGTACAATGCTTGGAAAAATAGTGATGAAGGCAGCAGCAGAGCATTTAACGCCTGTAGTGCTCGAACTTGGTGGAAAAAGCCCTTGTATTGTAGATGAAAGTGCAGATATCGATGTGGCTGCTCGGAAAATTGCTTGGGGAAAAACAGTGAATTTGGGTCAAACCTGCATTGCTCCAGATTATTTACTTGTTCATGCAAGTATTAAAGAAAAGATAAGTGCAAAGATCGTTGAATATTGGAAGCAATTCTATGGTGAAGACCCACAGAAAAGTGACTTTTTACCACGTATGATTACCGAAGCTGCCTTTGATAGAGTATCGGGCTATTTAACTCAGGGTCATGTGATCCACGGAGGAAAAACTGATCGTAGCGATAAGTACATTAGCCCAACTTTAATGGATAATGTCGACATGAATGGAGGAATCATGGAGGATGAAATCTTCGGCCCAATTTTACCATTGATCACCTATGATAGCCTAGATGAGGCAATAGACCTTGTCAATTCAAAAGCGAAGCCACTGGCTTACTACTATTTTGGAAAAAGCGCCAATGCACAGAAGCTGTTGGAGTCGAATACATCAGGTGGCGTTTGTATTAACGACACGTTAATTCATATTTCTAACCATGCATTACCTTTTGGAGGGGTAGGGATGAGTGGGGTCGGAAGATATCATGGAAAGTACAGCTTTGAGGCCTTCTCGAATGCTCGGGCTATCATGAAATCTCCGACATGGATGGATGTGCCTTTTAAGTACCCTCCTTTCAAATATTTCTCCATAGTCAAGAAGATACTTTCTTAGTACGTATGCGCTGGTATTTGATTCCTTGGGATAAGCAATGCTTGGGATATTCCATTATCTTGTACTCTTGATTTTAACACCCGTTTATGGAGTTTTTAGGAGTGCCTCTTTTTGATAATGACATCTACAAAATGGTTTTTCGGTTTGCACTGAATTTCTTTTTTATAAGTGTGATCATTAGAGGATTGTATTATAAACATGCACGTAGAACTGAGTTTGTATTTACCTTCTATATGGTCAGTATTGTCATCTTCTTTCTATGTTTTACGCTTCAGAATTTCACACTCGACTTGGGAATGGCGCTAGGGCTCTTTGCTATTTTTGGAATCATTCGGTATCGGACTTTAACGATAGATATCAAGGAAATGACCTACCTCTTTGTTGTGATCGGGGTATCTGTTATCAATGCTTTGGCGAATAAGAACATGAGTTATGCCGAAGTCTTTACTTCTAATATTGCCATTGTAGGAGCGATATACATCATTGAAAAATACGTGTTGTCGAAAGCCAGAGTAGAGCAACGTAGTGTTACTTACAATCACTTAGAAAATGTAAAGCCCGAGAACTACGATCAACTGGTAACAGATCTTAAAGACAAGACTGGGCTTGATATCACTGAAGTTTCTGTGCTAAAAACAGATTTGGCCAATGGTATTTGCACTTTGAATATTTTCTACCGCGTTCCGTCTAGGCGATGAAGCTCCAAATTGCCCTCATATTCTTACTTTTTTGCGCTTTGACTAGCTCACTGACTGGTCAAACCAATAACCGAGTGACGGATACAGAAGTCTGGTTAAAAACGGGTGCTAAAATCGATCTGTTTGAAAGATGGGAATTGGGAGTAGAGGAACAAATTCGCTTTGATGATGATGTCAATGCCTTAAAAAACTTCCATACGGAGATGGAATTGACTTTTATGCCTACTGACAACTTAAGTCTTCACATGGTATCTCGATATATTACTCGAAATGATAATCGTGGCGCTATACAAGGCTTTGAAGATCTTTTTCGATATCAATTTGGCGTCAGTTATAAGCATTCCCTTGGAGACCTACGGCTAAAGTATCGGGCACTTTATCAGCATAGAAATGAAATCGGTATTTCTGAAAGTCAGGGTGATATCCCTGAAAAATTTCTTCGGTTAAGAACAAGTGCCACTTACAAAATCAAAAATTGGAAGTACGACCCCGAATTTCGCGTAGAGTATTTTAATGCACTTAATGATGAGGTTGGCACTAACAATCAGTTTAGGCTTGGCATTGGTACCGAACGAGACTATAAGCAGTTCGGAGAATTAGGGTTCTTCTATCTATTCGAAAGCTCGTTGGGGCTGAACATCAAACAGCTCACCCATATTTTTTCTTTCAAATACACTTACTCTTTTTAAGCTACCAAGCTTGAATTTCCGAGTCCATCCAAGTGGCGCGCTGTTGAATCCAATTCTTGACATAATCAACTTCTTCTTCAAAGCTATTACCCACGAAGCTGTTAAACGGAAGGGCAAAACCGATTACTGGCCATTGCGTGAAATTTCGGTCAATTGCACCGTTGGCATCTAAATAGGTAATCCAATTATCGATTTTGCTATCGATAGTAGTTTGACTCAGTTGAGTACTTCTTAAGGCCGTCCATCTGGTTTTGACGGTTGCTCTGAATCTTGGATCGGCCAAGAGTTTCTCCCACCAAAAATGCACCAACCAAAGGTCATTCGGGTTTCTATTGTTGAATTCATAAATCCATTCATTAGTGGCGCTTCGGCCGTCATTACCAAATGCAATATTGAAATCCCAAGCAGGTCCCATGGCCAATTTATTATTCTGATACTTGTGGAAGTAGGTACTCAATCTGTACGCATCTGGATTTGCGCTTAACTCATTCAAAATAAAAAAGTCTACAAAACTGTTGACGTCAATATAGTTCTCATAGTCTCTAGTTGCACCTGAAAAATCTTCCGCAACTAAAGCATCTTCAAAGTCACGGATATATTGTTGGATATAGTCTTTCTGGGCGGCATTGATAGCGTCTGCTCTTGGATATTCATAAAGAAAGTAAGTCTCAGTTCCCCTCTTATTTCCGTAGGCATCAAAAGCATGAACATTCTCATTCGGACTATAGTCAGATCTAAAGCCGAGCTCTTCGGTATAAATGGCATCGCCTGGCCAGTCTGAATTGTTAGTATCACCACTCGTTTTATCAATTTTCAGTAAGTAACCACCAGTTAATTCCACGCCAGAGGTCACAGTTGGATCTATTGGCTCGATATCAAGGCGATCTCCATCACGCTTGACTTTTTCCATGAAGACATAAACGCCAGCATACTCCCCATTGATATTAAGCTCTATCAGTTGTGTTTTTGAGGCCCATCGACCAATATCGTTGGACAGATCATATAGCAAAACATTTCTCAGCAATGTCTTATCACTATAAGGGCCATGTAATACCCAATCTTCCTCTTTGCCGAAATCCAATATTTCTAAAGAGACATCTTCACCATTTTGGTCCCAGAACTCAATTCCATAGGATACTTTGGGAAAAAGTCTTCTTGATGTCGAGCCACGGAGCTCTATTCCGATTGGGTTTGAAAAAACTAATTGCTGATTTACAAAAACCTGAAGGCTGCCGCTTACTTTAGGCTCATCGGGGATTGTATTTCCATTGGAGTTGATGACAAAGAATGGAATTTCGCTACCCTCTGGAATTTCAATGCTTGGATCGATTGGTGGAACACCACTCCCGTTATCATCTTTACAGGAAGAGATGACTATTGTCAACAGCAATAACAAGGCTAGTGTAATTCTTGGGGTCCTCATATTCTGTTCCATTGTACGAGACATTGATTTCTATAAAGACTGAAAATTAGCAAAAGTTATACGGAATGAGGGCCTAATTTGCTTAGCAGATAAAGAAAGTCTTGAAATTGTAACCTTCAAATATCTCTTTTGATCTAAGGCTTATCTTTTGAACTCAAGTATATTTGAGTCCCAACGCAAAATGACATGAGAAAAAGAATAATCGCAGGAAACTGGAAAATGAATAAAACACTGGAAGATGGGCTGGCACTTGCTTCTGAAGTCACCAACATGGCAGTAGATGAAGTCTCCTCTGACGTGACGATGGTGATGTGTACTCCCGCCATTCATTTATCGCCAGTGGCTTCAATCACCAAGGATGTTGCCAATGTTTCGGTTGGTGCTCAAAATATGAGTGAGCATGAGTCAGGGGCATACACTGGCGACCTTGCTGCTGATATGATTGTCTCAACAGGAGCCTCTTTCGTGATCATTGGTCATAGTGAGAGAAGAGAGTATCACTTTGAGACGAACCAGCAATTGGCTGATCGTGTGAAGTTGGCGCTTGCTAAAGGTTTAACACCTCTCTTTTGCTGTGGTGAGTCACTCGATACGCGTGAAGCAAATGACCATGTGAATTATGTAAATACTCAATTGAAAGAAAGTCTTTTTGACCTTTCTGCAGAAGACATGAAGAAAGTTGTGATCGCATATGAACCGATTTGGGCGATTGGCACTGGTGTAACTGCTAGCTCTGACCAAGCACAAGAAATGCATTTAAGTATCAGAAATTCATTAACGGGCCAGTTTGGCCAAGAAGTAGCTGAGGAGATTTCTATTTTATATGGTGGTAGTATGAAGCCATCAAACGCTCAAGAACTATTGGCGCAACCCGATGTAGATGGTGGTTTGATTGGCGGTGCTTCATTGAAAGCACGTGACTTCGTTGATATTGCTAAATCCTACTAATGGATTTCATTCAAATAAATGTCCATTGTGACCCTCCATTTAGGGATATTCTGACAGCCGAGATGGGCTACCTAGAGTATGATTCTTTTGTGGAAACAGAAGTAGGCTTTGAAGCCTATATTCCGGAGGATAAGTTTAGTCACCCTGGGCTGCAGGCCCTATTCAACGATTACAAAAAGCAAACTAGGATTTGGTATGAACTCAAGAAGATTCCTAAAGTAAATTGGAATGAGGAATGGGAAAAGAACTATGACCCTATTCTAGTTGATGATAAAATCTATGTAAGGGCAACCTTTCATGAGGAAAAATCAGAATATCCTTTTGAGATTGTCATTACCCCGAAAATGTCTTTCGGCACAGGTCATCATGAAACTACTCACCAACTGCTAGCGCTTCAGTTGGAGGTAGATCACCAGGATAAAAAGGTCTTAGACGTTGGTTCGGGCACTGGAATCTTAGCGATTATGGCCGCCAAATTAGGAGCCAGTTCTGTGGCGGCTACGGATATTGATGATTGGTGTATCGAGAATTCAATAGAAAACTTTGGACTCAATGCGGTAGAGCCAGCCTTTGTTGAGAAAGGTGTCATCAGGGATTTAGGCCTGAAGGACCAATATGATATAGTAATCGCCAACATTAACACAAACGTGTTGCTGGATGAAATACCTGTTTATGAGACTTTATTGGTCGATCAAGGGTATTTATTTCTAAGTGGATTTTATGAAACGGACTTGCCTCAGATCTTGGATTTGACGGCAAAGCACAGCTTGAAAGAAGTGAAGCATACCACTCGTAAAAACTGGGTAGGTCTGGTACTTCAGAAAGTCAGTTAAGTTTTCACTATTCTGACGATTTCTTCGTTCATTTAATAGGTCAATACAGACAACAATACTTTATGATCAAGGGTCAAAGAGTAATAATATCACTCCTTTCACTGTTTATGCTGGGCACAATTTTACGTGCACAGGATATCCCTCTTGACTCCATTCCAATCTCTGCAGACGTTGAAGCCATCATCACAACTGATGATCCTTCCAGCTTTCCTCCACAGTATGCATTCTTTATAGAAAATTATCAGGGCAATGGCTTCTCTACTCCAGTCAAGAGAGACTTATTGATCAGCTTGTCAAAACTAGATAGTTTGAATATTCGACTTCGCTATGACCTGAGAGAGTTTTTAGAGATCCTTCAGCTGGCCAAGGAAAAGCGTGATTTCGATGCTGCTGCTATGAAGAACTTGACCTATGCCATGCGAAAAGCAACCGAGCAATATGATCGAATAGAGATTCAGAATTATATAAAAGCGCTCCATACGTTTATGGCTGAAAATGCCATTTATAAAGATCGATACCAGTCAATTTCAGTTCGAAATGCCACCTATGAAATACTATTTAATGAAGAAAATTATGGTCAAGAAGAAGCAATTGTGTATACCCCAGCAAAGTCCGTTTCTGTTGAAGAGCTAAAGGCACGGGCACGTGGCGAATATGTCGAGCCAGAAGCACCACCTACTGATAAAATGAATGATGCGCTACCGGAGATGTATCCAGAAATGGGAGCAGTTATTCATATAAAAAGAGGAGACCTGGTCTTTGCGAGTAGTCAAGATACTTTCCAAATCACCGGAATTGAGGGCTATTTTCTCTTAGATCAAAAGATGTTTAGAGGGCAAGATGGAATGATAGATTGGTCAAGTTTTGATTTGGTACCAAACGAAATGAAGGCTCGCCTCAGTAATTATGAATTTGGTATTAATCAACGAGAGTTTAAGTTCGAAAATGTACTCTTCAGTCAACCCGATAAGATTGATGAGCCGGTATCGGGGGAGCTTAGTTTGAATATTAGGCCTTCAAGAAACGAGCGAGGGACCTACCCAAGATTTACTTCCTACGCTGCCGATACACCCATTAAGGGATTAGGTTCTGCTAAACTTACGTTTACAGGCGGCATAACTTATGAGGGCACTAATTTTTATTCTCGATCTGCTTATGAAGAGACTTCGACAGTAGAAGGTAGACTAGAAGGTGAGATCAGGTTCAGGTCCAGAAGTAAGGATTTTGTCTTTAATGCAGAAGACTCGATTTTGACTTCGAAGGATGCCGAGCTAACGATCTATCATCAAGGCGACTCCATTTTTCATCCTGCGATAGGATTTTCTTATGACTACAAAGTGGATTTGATGGAAGTAGAAACAAGTGTGTCTGGTTATAAAACTACTCCTTTCAGGTCGTCATTTTACAATGTAGATATCTCAGGAGATATGCTGACATGGGACCTAAATGCCGACTCACTGGACATTGCAATTAACTCAGCGAGAGCTGATGTACCCTTGATGATAGAGTCAAAGGACTTCTACAGTAATCAGAAATTTCAAGACATGGCCCAAATTTTCAGCTTCCATCCGCTGATTATGGCAGTAAATATGTCTAAGAATTATGGAGGGACTTTTTATACCAGCCAGATGGCAAGAGACAAAAACCTTGACGAGGGTTTGGTGAAGAAAACCATGGAATTACTTATGGCCCGTGGTATGGTCAAATATGATCGGACGAGTGGTTTGGTTGAGGTTCTGGAGAAAGGGTTTCACTATGAGGAATCTGGCAGCAAAAATCCTTACTATGACGATATTTTGATCCCATCGATCATTGGGAATGCACCCAACGCTACGCTGAACTTCAAAGATTCCGTTCTGACGGTTAGAGGGGTTCAACGCTTTTTGGTGAGTGATTCTTTGGATGTGGTAATTGCCCCTCGAGATGGTGAAATCAAAATCCTAAAGAATAGAGATGTCGAATTTAATGGGTCCCTAGATGCAGGAAACTTCCAATTCAACGGCTCTGGTTTCAAATTCAAGTATGACAGCTTCTATGTCGACATGAAAAAGATTGATTTTATTAAACTTCAGATTGAAGTATCTAGGGGAAAGCGCGAAGCCTTGAGCAATCAATTGGTAAGTACCTCAGGAAAGATTCAAATCAATAAATTTGATAATAAGACCGGTTTAAAGTCACTTCCGGAGTATCCCATCTTTACCTCATTTGAAAGTGCCAATGTCTATTTCGGTGGAGACGATATATTGAAAGGGGCCTATGATAGTACTGTTTATTTTGATATTCCACCTTTTGAGATTGATAGTGTAGCAAATGAAGATCCTTCCAAATATGAGTTTAAAGGAGTATTCTCTACTGGAGACATCCTACCTGATTTCGAAGAAGGGCTGAGGCTGATGCAAGACAAAAGCTTCGGTTTTGCTCATGCTATTCCAGATAGTGGTTATAACCTATATGAGACTGGTGGACGCTTGTTTGGTGAGCTAAGGCTTGATAAAAAAGGAATTACATCACCTAGCCAAATAGAGTATCTCACCGGAAGTTTTGATGTCGAGTTATCTACTCTTTTTTTAGATTCATTGGTGGCGCCTAGGGGCATTAAAGCAACGTTGCAAGAAGGTTTTATAGATACAGTGTCTTATCCTTCAATGCAAGTAGAGGCTTATAGCATGAGCTGGTTGGCTAGGCGGGATAGTATGGTCATGACTAATCTTGACCGGAATAAACCGTTTCAGCTTTTTGATAAAAGAGCTCAGTTAAAAGGAGAAATGACGTTGAGGAAGGGCGGTCTTTTTGGTGCTGGTGAAATGAATATTGAAGGGGCCAAATTGATATCAGACTCTATCGCTTTTAAGAGCCAATCTTTTGAAGCCAGTCACTCAACTTTGACACTTGCAGCACCAAATTCTAGAAAACCAATACTTAGCACGGAAAACGCGAGAATTGATTTTGATGTTGCGAATGACATAGCCGCAATAGGTCCTGAAATTGTAGGATCAGCCTCTTTAGAGTTTCCTTTTGCACAATTTAAAACCTCTATTCCATCAGCTATTTGGGATGTGAAAGGTAAGATGGTAACAATGAGTAAACCAGATGATGTTCCTATTGAACAGTCGTTCTTTTACTCCACCAATAAGCGTCTTGATTCATTGGCTTTTAGTGGAACGGATGGCTTTTATGACATTGATAAGAAAGAATTGAACGTGAAGGGCATTCCCTTTATCAAAGTAGCAGACGCTAAGATTACGCCAGAGGGTAGTGAATTAACTATCCTGGAAAACTCAAGAATTGAGAAGCTTCAAAATGCGGTTATCATTATTGATACGGCTAACTCATATCATAGGCTTTACAATGCTGAAATCGAGATTCTCTCTAGAACAAGTTTTAGAGGTAGAGGTACCTACGAATTGATCAATGCTGTTCAGGATACTTTCTCTATCGAATTCGATCAGTTTCGATTTGTTAAAAGTGATGAGATTAATGGCCCACACACCATGTCGAGTGGCGTGGTAAATGCTGCCAGTAATATTCGAATCTCCCCTGGCTTTATCTATCAAGGAGAAGTCACCATGTATGCATACAAGAAGGCCCTGGAATTGAAAGGATCTGTAAAACTTGAATTAGATAAAATCAAAGAACGTAATATTTGGATTGAGTATGCCTCTAACGATGACATTCAAGAAGTGGTCATTCCGTTCGATCAAGCATTAACCAGCGATGGTTTTCCCTTGAATGCTGGAATCCATTTCGACTCGAGAAGGACCCCTTATATGTCATTCATTACAGAAAAGAGAGATCCTGCGGATGATGACTTCTTTGTTCCACAAGGAGGGAAGCTGTTCTATGACGCTGAAGAAGAAGCCTACAAAATCGAAAACGCTCAAAAATCTCAAAGCCCCGATGTTTATCTAGCAGGAAGTATGTTCTCCTATAATGAGTTCACACAAGACGTAAGTTTTGAAGGGGAATTAAATTTCCTTTCTGGAGAAAGAGCTAATAATATTCAGGCAGCCGGTAAAGGCTTCGGCAACCTTGACTCTGCTAATTATGAACTTGATGCCACCTTGGTGATGTCCTTTGGTCTCCCTGTTGAAGGGCTAGCCGCTATGGGTCAAAACCTGAAGGAAATGGGAGAACAGCTCGGTGTTCCTCGTGCCCATCAAGACCGATCTGATATGATTTATCGTGTGGCTGAATTTATTGGAAACGATGCGACTACTGCTTGGGATAGAAGTTATGAAACCGTGCCAATTCCACTGGCTGCCGCTACTGAAACCGGTGAATTGATTAAAGACTTGGTGATCTCAAAGGTTCATTTAAAATGGTCGAAGCAAAGTAAGGCGTTCTATAGCGTAGGAAAAATTGGAGTTTCGAATGTCTCTAACATCGACTTGAATATGGAACTCGATGGCTTTGTTGAAATTCGAAAAACCCCAGAGGGAGATATCATTACCGTTCTTCTAGAGATGACAGATGGCACGTGGTATCATTTTACTTATGATGGCTTTAGCTTTGGGTCCTTTTCATCGAATGAAATGTATAATGCCACGGTAATGAACAGCAATAATGGTAAAAATAAAATTGGGGGCTTTAAAGTATTCATGACTACCATTGAGGAGATTACCCGATGGGGTGCCGACTTCAAGAAACTCTATTATGGTATTGACGAACCTTATCGATTGGTGATGGCGGGTGATTCTGACCAGTCACTCAAGAAAAAGACAACCATTGAAGGAGATGGTTTCTGATAAATAGTTAGGACACCTTAATTCGCTGTACTAATCACGCTTTTCCGTAAATGAGATTCTCCCTGTTGAACTCTGCATTTTGAAGCAATTAAATTAAATTGCTGAAAATAAAAATGCATGAGCGCCACTAACGATTATATCGAATCTAACAAAGACCGTTTTTTGAATGAACTGCTTGATTTATTGAGGATACCCTCGGTAAGCGCAGATAGTAAGTTCAAAGGGGATGTGCGAAAAGCAGCCAATTTCATCAAAGAGAAACTAGTATCTGCAGGCGCAGATAACGTTGAGATTTGTGAAACACCCGGTCACCCTATAGTCTATGGTGAAAAGATCGTCAGCACATCGGCACCAACTGTTTTGGTATATGGACATTATGATGTTCAGCCAGCCGATCCATATGAGCTTTGGGATTCTCCTCCATTTGAGCCAGTAATTAAAAAAACAACGCTTCATCCTGAAGGCGCCATATTCGCAAGAGGTGCATGTGACGATAAAGGTCAAATGTACATGCACATCAAAGCCTTCGAAACTATGATGGAAACGAGCACGCTAAGCTGCAATGTAAAGTTCATCATTGAGGGAGAAGAAGAAGTGGGTTCGGATAACCTCGAAGCATTCTTAGAAAACAACAAAGAAAAACTTAAGGCCGATGTCGTATTAGTTTCCGATACTGGTATCATCGCTAACGATGTCCCTTCAATTACGGTTGGCCTTAGAGGCTTGAGTTATGTAGAAGTAGAAGTGACAGGTCCGAACAGAGATTTACACTCTGGACTATATGGCGGTGCAGTACCTAACCCCATCAATATTTTAGCAGAAATGATCGCTTCTTTGAAGGATGACGATCAGCGAATCAATATTCTGGGATTCTACAATGACGTGGTTGAATTGACTGCTGTCGAGCGTGCCGCTATGGCAAGAGCACCATTTAACTTAGAAGAGTTCAAGAGCTCTATCGGCTTGAGTGATATTGAAGGCGAGGCTGGTTACAGCTCTATGGAACGTACTGCGATCCGCCCGACACTCGATGTCAATGGTATTTGGGGAGGTTATATTGGAGAAGGTGCCAAGACGGTAATTCCATCGAAAGCATATGCTAAAATATCAATGCGCCTAGTGCCCAACCAAGATCCAGATAAAATCACAAAGCTCTTCGAAGAGCATTTTAAAAGTATCGCTCCGAAATCTGTCAGTATCAAAATAACGCCTCATCATGGAGGGCAACCTGCAGTAACCCCTACTGATTCCCCCGCTTACTTGGCAGCATCCAAAGCAATGCAAACTACTTTTGGAAAAGAGCCCATTCCATATCGTGGAGGCGGCAGTATACCGATCGTTGCTTTATTTGAACAGATACTGGATGCAAAGACAGTTTTGATGGGCTTTGGACTCGATTCAGATGCGATTCATTCACCTAATGAGCATTATGGTCTTTTCAACTATTACAAAGGGATTGAAACTATACCACTGTTCTATCAGAATTACGCAGAATCAGAGTAGGGTAAACTTCAGTGAAGCGTATTGAATCAAAACCGAATTGAATTCGTTCTGTAATGTGCCTATGAAAAAGTCATTTATATTCTTCGTTATCCTCTTTCTAAGTTTTCAATTATCAGCGCAAATAAGAAAAACGACTGACTGGACTTTTGATGCCTCTAAAACTGAGGTAAAGGTTGGTGACGAGATAGATCTAATTTTTAAAGCTAAAATCATTGACGATTGGTACCTCTATTCGAGTGATATTGGCGATGATGTTGGCCCCCTACCTACAGAGATTGTTTTTGAAGGGAATGACTCATTTGAGGTTATTGGTGATCTAATCCCCATTAATGCTCAGAAAAAATATGATAAGATTTGGGAGGCAGATGTCACGTACTTTATAGAGAAGGGGGAGTTCAGGCAGCGTATTAAGGTACTTAGCGCCAACCTGAATATTGAGGGTGAACTCGCTTTTCAAACCTGTACGGATTTGACGGGTCTTTGTATACCAGGCTTTCAGGATATTGATTTTAGCTTTATCAAGGTTGTTTCCAATGATGACGCTGAAATGGAAACTGAAAATATGGAGGCAGTTAATAACAAAGATTATAGTCAATTGCTAGAAGCGGAAGGAGGAGGGTCACTTTGGGGCTTTTTCATAGCAGCATTTCTTTTTGGCTTGGCGGCATTGCTTACACCTTGTGTATTTCCAATGATACCGATGACCGTGGCATTCTTTACGAACAACTCACAATCAAGGTCTCAAGCCAAAGTCAAAGCATTGACTTATGGTGTTTCTATAATCGCTATTTATATATTAATTGGGCTGATCTTTACAAGTTTCTTCGGGGTTGGTTTAGCCAATGATTTGGCGACAGGTGCGGTGGCCAACATCATATTCTTTTTGGTCTTCATCATATTTGCCATTTCTTTCTTTGGCTATTTCGAGATAAACTTACCTACGGGCTTCATCAATAAAATGGATAAGAAGGCCGAAAAAGGAGGCGTTTTAGGTGTTTTCTTCATGGCCTTTACCTTAGTGCTCGTTTCATTTTCATGTACAGGGCCGATTGTCGGAACAGTATTAATTCAGTCCTTCCAAGGTGAAGTCATTAAGCCTGTGGTTGGCATGTTAGGATTTTCTTCGGCATTTGCCATTCCATTTACACTCTTCGCATTCTTTCCGGGGATGCTAAAAGACCTGCCTAAGTCTGGTGGCTGGTTGAATTCTGTAAAAGTGGTGTTAGGTTTTATTGAAATAGGTCTCGGTTTTAAATTCTTGAGCGTAGCAGATCAGGCGTATCATTGGGGACTTTTAGATAGGGAAGTTTACATTGCGATTTGGTTCATATTAGCCATTCTCTTGGCACTCTATTTATTCGGAGTAATTAAGTTTCCACATGATAGTAAAGGAGGAAAAATCAAGCCATTGGCATTGATAGTAGCTGTTATTAGCATGGCATTCGCAGTATATCTGTTCCAAGGTTTTGGCAACGCTCCGCTGAACGCTTTGGCGGGTTACTTACCACCAGAAAAGTCAACGGATTTCTCTTTTCAACAAGCGTTGGGATTAGGAGAAGCAGAAGAGGAGTATGATGTTACGCCAGTTGGCTTTAAAGGAGAGGTTAAGTATGCAGACTTTTTGGAGCTACCGCATGGTCTTAAAGGCTTCTTCGATTACGATCAAGCTTTGGTTTTCTCCAAAGAAGTAAATAAGCCATTGTTTATAGACTTCACAGGCCATGGTTGCGTAAACTGCCGTAAAATGGAACAGAATGTCTGGTCAGATCCTGCGGTGTTGAAGCGACTGAAAGAAGACTTTGTGATTGTGGCTATTTATGTAGATGATAAAACTGAACTGCCTGAATCAGAGTGGTATACTTCCACATTCGATGGGAAAGTCAAAAAGACGATCGGTAAGCAGAACTTTGATTTTCAGATTGTAAAATTCAACGGCAATGCGCAGCCTTATTACGTCTTATTAGACAATGATGAACAACCGCTTGTTGCACCAAAATCCTACGTTCCAAATGTAGATAGCTTTATTCAGTTTTTAGATGAGGCAAAGCAGGAATTTAAAAGGAGATAATCCACCAAAAAATGAGCGAAAAGCAGGAGACTTATACATTACCCGTCAAAGGAATGACCTGTGCCGCATGTGCCGTTAGTATTGAGAAAACCTTAAAAAAGCTGGAAGGAGTAGATTCGGCTCAAGTTAATTATGCCACTAATACAGTCTTACTTGAACTTTCTGGCGATGTAAAATTGCCACAGCTAAAGAAGGCTGTTAAGAAGTCCGGCTATGATTTACTCTTAGACAAGGCTGAAATTGACTCCAAAGGTTCTGAGCTAAAAGGCTTAGAAAAACAGCTCTATTTAGCTTTGCCATTGACAGTTGTGATTGTTGTTTTGTCAATGTTCATTGGGTCTTTTGACTACAAAAACTTCGTCCTCTTACTGCTCACATTACCGGTGCTGTTTTGGTCTGGCCTTAGGTTTTATAGAAGCGCCATTAATCAATTGAGTAGGCTTAGCGTAAATATGGATACGTTGATTGCTACTGGAACTGGCTCAGCATTTCTGTTCAGCTTAGTAGTGACCTTATTCCCTGCGTTATTGACTGATCAAGGACAGACTGCTCATGTCTACTATGAATCTGCCGCGGTTATTGTCAGCTTTATTCTACTGGGTAAATATTTAGAAGAACGAGCGAAGAGTAAAACCTCATCAGCCATTGAAAAGCTTTATAGCTTAAATGTGAATATCGTAATTCGGTTGACTAATGGCGAGCAAGAAACAGTCAAAATTGAAGAAGTAGCCATTGGCGATTTGCTCTTAGTGAAAGCGGGTGATAGAATTCCTGTTGACGGTGTACTCGTTGAAGGAGAATCAACCATAGATGAAAGTATGCTATCAGGAGAAGCCATGCCTGTGGAAAAACTGGTAGGCGATTTTGTAAAAGCAGGAACAGTTAACCTAAGAAGCACCCTTCAGGTAAGAGCTGAAAAACTTGGTGCCGCAACGGTACTAGGCCAAATTATAAAAATGGTTTCTGAAGCCATGGGTTCAAAAGCACCTGCACAAAAACTTGCTGATAAGATTGCGAGTGTTTTCGTGCCGATTGTATTGGCTTTGGCCTTGGTGACTTTTTGTATTTGGTACTTTTTAGTACCAGTTGCCTCCCTGACACTTGCCTTCGTAAATACTTTCAACGTCTTGATCATTGCCTGCCCATGTGCCTTAGGTTTGGCAACACCAACGGCTTTGATGGTTGGAATTGGCAAAGCGGCTTCAAAGGGTATCCTCATTAAGAACGCGATTGGCTTGGAGAAGGCAAAACAGATCAAGAAACTCTTCTTAGATAAAACAGGGACCATATCGAAGGGTAAACTAGAAGTTACTGATTCGAAATTGTTCTTTCCAGACGATGAAAAACTAGAGTTACTCAGTATTCTAAATGGTTTAGAGTCAAGTTCGAGTCATCCAATTGCAAGTGCTATTGTAGATCATTTGAATCGAGAGTATCGACTTTTTCCATTCCAGATCGCACAAGTTGATACGCTACCAGGTGTGGGGCTCTTTGCGAAAATTGAGGATGCGGCATATGAGGTTTCTGGAATGGAGACATCTCGAATACAGAGGTTATCAAAAGAGCAGCTCAGCTTTGTCAAGTCTTTTCAAGAGAAAGGTCTGTCGATTGTGCTCTTCTGGAAAAATGAGGAGCTGAAAGGATGCTTCGGCCTAAAGGATACTTTGAAGAGTAATTCACGGGCTATTGTATCTGCGCTTCAGCGTAAAGGCATTTCTATTGAAATCTTATCAGGGGATCATGAAGCGGCTGTGGCTAGTGTCGCCTATGAAGTCGGGATCGATGAGTACCGATCGGGTCTTTTGCCTGCAGATAAAGCACGCATAATTGCTGAAGCCCGAAAATTGGGTGCCGTTGGCTTTGCAGGCGATGGCATTAATGATGCACCAGCTTTAGCAAAAGCTGATTTAAGCATTGCGATGAGTACAGGAACTGATATTGCCATTGAAAGTGCTGATGTTACCGTAATGGCTGGTGACTTAAGTAAAATAGGTGAACTAATTAGAATCTCTGGCCAAACAGTTCGCACAATGAATCAGAACCTTTTCTGGGCTTTTATTTACAATGTTATAGCCATACCAATTGCTGCTGGAGTGTTAATTCCAGTCAATGGATTTATGTTAAACCCCATGATTGCTGGAGCCGCCATGGCCTTCTCTTCACTCAGCGTTGTCTTGAATAGTTTAAGGCTTAAAGCGGCCAAATAGATACTTGGAAATTTATTTTGAACGATTTGCACCTGAAAAGTGTTATTTTTGCGTTTAAAGGCAAAAAATAGTTTATGAACAAACGCTTAGCCGCTCTTATTGCTGTCTGTCTGATCGCCATAGTTACAACGGTTTATTTCATTTCGAAACCGACCTTTCTTTTTGATGAGAATGAAGTCTTTCCAGACGAGTTTTCGGAAGTGGCGTTCGAAGATGCAGTACCTCTATTTAAGTTCGGTATTCCACTAGAGCTTTTCGATACAGAAGAAGGCAAAATTAAGCGAAACCAGACTTTTGCAGATATTCTCCTCCCATTTAATGTCAGTAGACAGGATATCTTTACCATGGATAAGATTTCTAAGCAGGTGTTCAGTGTGAGAAACTTCATTCCTAAAAAGAGATATACAATATTCTATAATACAGATTCCCTCGCTAAGAAAGAGGCGGCATATTTTGTCTATGAGCCGAACGATTTGGAGTATGTTATTTATCAAATTCAAGATTCGCTCGCAGTTTTTCGCGAAGCTCGGAATGTAGAAATTGTTGAGCGTACGATGGCCGGTGTGATTACTGAAACGCTAGATCATTCAATTCGGGCTGAGGGAGGCTCGGCTGCATTGGTTAGTGCAATGGCAGATGTATTCGGCTGGCAGATCGACCCTAGGATGTTGAGAAAAGGAGACTGGTTTAAAATCATTTATGAAGACAGAATGGTTCAAGGACAATCGGTCGGTATTGGCAACATCATTGGGGCAGAGTTTAGTCATATGAAGAATTCATATATGGCCTATAGCTATGATGAAGGTGATGGAATAGATTTTTTCGATGAGAACGGAGAAAGTGTGCAGAAAGCATTTTTACGTTACCCTGTTGAGTTTTCAAGAATTTCATCTCGCTATAATCCAAGTAGGTACTTGAAGATGTATGGTCGCAGACAAGCGCACCTAGGGACTGATTTTGCTGCAGGCAAGGGTACCCCAATTAAAGCAGCGGGTGATGGGGTTATTATCGCTCGAAGCTTTACAAAACCTAACGGTAACTATGTTAAAATCAGACACAACGGCACGTATACCACTGGTTACTTACACATGAGTAAGTTCGGTAAGTTTAAGAACGGCCAGCGCGTGAGAAAGGGCGACATCATTGGCTATGTAGGTAATACTGGATACACGACAGGTCCTCATCTTTGCTTTAGATTTTGGAAGCGAGGAAAGCAAGTAGATTTCCTAAAGGAGAAACTACCTGCTGAAAAGCCATTGGCGACTGAAGAACTGCTTAAGTTTGAAGTGGCTATGGAATTAACCAACAAGAGACTGAATGATATTCCGAATACTTGGGCCGATGAAAGCATCTCGGCTAGTAAGGAATAGCATTAATGAAAACAAATAGTAATGCAGGGCACCCGTCCTGCTTTTTTGTTATTTATTCAAATCAATGAGGCTAATCACCACCTTTCTACTGGCTATCCTAAGCACAAGTCTATTTGGACAAAGTGTTGGTTTGGTATTGAGTGGTGGAGGTGCCAAGGGGATTGCGCATATTGGAGTACTCAAGGCTTTGGAAGAGAGTGAAATCCCTATAGACTATATAGTTGGTACATCAATGGGAGCCGTTGTTGGAGCATTCTATGCTGCTGGCTATAGCCCAGATGAAATAGAGGAAATCGTTCGCAATCCATCTTTTTTGGGTTGGATTAATGGTACATCTTCAGAGAAGTATCAATACAACTACATGAAGTCTGAAGACAACGCTTCTTGGTTGTCACTGGACCTTTTGTTAAGCCCGAATGCTGGTCCCACAATAAACACGCCCTTGGCGAATGATATCATCCTCAATTTTGTGCTCAATGAATACTTAACACAGGCGGCTCAAAGTGTTGATTTCGATTTTAATAATCTTTTCATTCCGTATAGATCAGTAGCTGCTGACGTATTTACACAAGAGACGATCCCCATTGATTCAGGCTCAATCATGCAAGCCGTCAGGTCATCCATGGCGGTTCCTTTTTTCTATCGCCCAATAAAGTATCAAAACCAGTACCTGTTTGATGGAGGCATCTATGATAACTTTCCTGTCGATATTATGCGGAAGGACTTTGTTCCTGATTTGATCATTGGCTCCAATGTAGCCACCAAGAAGAGTGCCTCATATCCTTTTGAGAATGATGAAGATCTAATTGGTGACGCTCTGCTATTTATGTTTCTAAATAAGACCGACTCAACCACCTTGGGCGAAGACAATGTCTATATAGAGCCAGACGTATTGCAGTTTAATGCCACTGACTTTGATAAGGCTGATATATTCATTAATGCCGGCTATTTAGCTGCTAGGGATCAAATTTTGAATATAAAATCGAAGCTGTCTAAAGTGGCTTCTGTGGAGTCTGTTGGTGAGAGAAGGGCTGCTTTTAGAAAAGGGTTTGAGTCATATAGTTTTGGTGCGCTTCGCTTAGATGGTTTTGACATACAACAAGAAGGGTTTGTTAAGAAACTGATAGAGTTTAACAAAGGGCCAAAATCTCTCGAAGAGGTAAAGAGGGCCTATCTTCAATTGGTTTCCGAGTCTTATTTTAGAAACATCTACCCAAATTTCAGTTATGACAAAGCAGCAGGATATTATGTCCTAGAACTTTTCCTTAAGCCTACGGCAAAAAATGCGCTCTCTTTAGATTTTGGAGGCAATATTTCTACGAGGCAAGTCAGTACTTTGCAATTGGGCATGACCTTAAACTCCTTTCGAAGGAAACTCAATACGTATAAGGTCAGACTCTCAACAGGTCGCTTCTATGAAGGAGTGGATTTGACAACTCGTTTAAATGTCAATCCAAAGAATCGACTTTTCATTGAGCCCTCTTTTACGTTTAATCACTGGGATTATGTGAGTACAGAAGATGTATTTGATAAGTCTATTGATCCAGTGATCGTTGATAGGATAGATCGCAGGTTGGGTGCAACCATTGGTCTTGGGTTGGGAGAAAGAAGCGTAGTAACCCTTAGCGCAAATTTTATTCGAAACTCAGATCAATATGCCAATAGTTCAGAGATTTCTTCGAATGATTTTTTGGACGAAATCGAATTGACTTCATTTAAAACTGAACTTGCCTATGAACGAAATAGTCTTGACAAAAAGCAGTTTCCAGGTATTGGTACTCGCTTTTACTCATCGGTAAAATACTTTAACGGATATTCAGATTATAGTCCTGGTACTACTTCTATACTTTATGCCATGAGTAGTGGGAACAAGCTCTCTAGTAATAGAAACTGGCTCTCTATGAAGCTTGTTTTTGAGGAGTTTAAAGTGATGTCGAAGCGCTATACCTTTGGCTGGATGTTCCAAGGGGAGTATTCGAACATTAAACCATTTGACAATTATCAAGGTACTTTGCTCTATGCTCCTGCTTTTGGGCCTTTATTTGATTCTCAGACATATTTTCTCGAAGATTATATTGCCCCTGGATATCTTTCCATCGGCATGAAGCACATTTTGAATATTCGAAGGAACCTAGACCTTAGGTTTGAAATGTATGCATTTAGTCCTTTTAAGAGCATTAGTACAGACTTGAATCAAAACACGATTATGAGCAATGGCTTTGAATCGCCTTCGTTTCAAGGAATGGCTGCATTCATATACACTACTCCAGTCGGACCCTTGTCGCTAAGGTTGAATTATATTGAGCATAACAATGTCCAGTTTGGACTGATGTTGTCCTTTGGTTATCTTATCTTTAATAGAAAGTCACACGAATAGGTTGATTTTGCGCTATTCATTTGGTAGAAGAGACTGAAATACTGATTTTTACTCATTATTGAGACGCGTTTAGCTGAACGCTTCACCTATGAAGCACTACCTTATACTACTTCTTTTACTGGCTTTTACGTTGGGCGCATATGCACAGACTACTGTGCAATGGGCTTCAAGGGTAGCAGAAGTGTCTTCAGAATTCACGGAACTCGGAAACTCAGCGAGGCAAGCTCTCTATAAACCAAATATCCTGCCCAGTGGAGGTGATAACCCTAATGCCTGGCGTCCATACAAACCAAATACCACAGAGTATATAAAGGTAGAGTTTGATCTGCCCATGCCTATTGAGCAGGTCGCCATTGGTGAAACGTATAACCCCGGCTCAATTTCTAAAGTTTATGCATACGATCCTGACGGGAAAGAATACTTGTTATTTGAACAACAACCGGGTCCTGTTCGGGAACAATGGAGGCTTTTTAGAATTTTCTTTGAGAAAACAGCCTACAATGTAAAGTCAATCAAGCTAGTAATTGAAGGAGCATCTATTGATGGGTTCTCCGACATTGATTGTATTGGGGTTTCGAATGACAAAGAACCTATCGAGGCACGAATCAATTTGATGCCTGATATTAATACAAAACTTCAGGTGTATCGTTTGAATGATTTGATCAATAGCGACAAACGCGAAATCAAGCCGTTACTGACAAAGGATGGCAAAACGCTCTATTACAGTCGAAGAGGCCATGCTGAAAATGTTGGTGGATTAGATGATCTCGAAGATATTTGGTTTTCAGATTTTGATAATATCACACAAGACTGGAGCTTAGGCCTTAACATTGGTGAACCCCTTAACAACCTAGATCCTAACTTCATAAGCGGTTTCCTTCAGGAAGACGAAGAATACATTGTGTTGGGTAACGAGTATCTCTCTGGTCGAATGAATTACGGGATTTCTAAGAGTAGACGACTCAACAAAACTACTTGGACTTATCCACAAAACATGAGGATTTATAATGACCTCAATGTGCATGAAAACGTAAACTTCTGGCTGACTACTGATAGTGAAGTATTGATTATTTCAGAAGAAGGTCGAGGTACAGAAGGCCTCAGGGATCTTTATGTAAGTTTCTTGCAACGAGATGGTCTTTGGACCGAGCCTATCCATATGGGTGAATCTTTGAATACAGCTGGGGAGGAAGAAGGCCCGTTTCTTATGCCAGATAAAAAGACTTTGATCTTCTCCTCAAACGGACATAGTGGTTATGGGCGAAAGGATTTATTCATGACCCGAAGGCTTGATAACTCGTGGCAGAGTTGGACAGAGCCTGAAAACTTGGGTCCTGTGATTAATTCTGAAGAAGATGACATGTTCTTGTTTTTACCAAAGGATGGTTCTTTTGGATATTTCTGTAGAGAGGTAGAAGGAAATAACCTAGATATACATTCACTGACACTTCCATTGGTTACTAGGCAGCTGAGGTTAGTAACACTTTGCGGTAAAATTGTAGACCCAGAAACGCGCGAGCCTCTCGATTCTGAAGTAGTATTTGCCAGACTAAGAGATGGGGTAGAAGTGGGTCGAGTAAGAACAGACTTAGCCGGTAACTACTGTATTGAATTACCTGCTGATGAAATCTATAGTTACAAAGCCGTGATTCCAGGCTTTATTCCGGTTGGTTCAACGATTGACCTACTTGACGTATCAGATTTAAATATTTATGCCGTAAATCTCGACAGGTTAGACTTAGATAGTACACAGCTAGAAGCAGGTTTGCCAATCGAAGTGCCAGAAGATGTTGCAAGAGCAGTAGCCATTACCTTGGCTCTTCCAGAATTAAAGAGAGATACTTTTGAGATACTTAATGCACAAAGAAGGGAATTGGGCCTTCCTACCCTAAGTCCGAACGCCATACTAAGCGGAATACAAGCACCGACTCTCGATGTGCAGCCACTAATTATAAGGGCAGTAGCAAAACAGTACTTTGTCATTCGAAATGTATTTTTTGATTTTGATCTGGCTATACTGAAGAAGGAGTCATGGACGGAAATTCGGACGCTTGTAGAGTTCATGAATGACTACCCTAATGCGATTGTTGAGCTCGTTGGTCATACTGACGCCTATGGTACAGATAAGTATAACATAGACCTTTCAAGAAGGCGAGTACAAGCCGTGAAAAAGGGAGTAACTACTTTGGGGATAGACCCAGATCGACTCAGAATTAAATGGGTTGGAGAGGGTTCACCAATTGCTTCAAACAGAACGCGTGCCGGTCGGGCATTTAATAGAAGGGTAGAGTTTCAGATAATAGAGCTAGAGTAGTCTATTTGGTCTGACTAAGCTTATTACGCTTCACCAACTTCACGTACTGCGTGAGATATTTATTCTTGACCTCTTCTTTGATAAGGTCGTATTTCAATATTTTATTTATCACTAATTGCATAAGTTTTTCATTTCTATTGGATGGATAACGGGCGTAGGCCTCATTGATCATTTCCATCGCTTTTACATATTCTTTATCGGTATAGAGCCGAACTGATTCGTTAAAGTATTGTAGCCCTGACAACTCTCTTAAGGTTATCTTATTATAACCGTTCACTAAATTCCATTCTTCCGCACTTCCATCGCCTACTGTAGTGATTGTGCCTATAGTACGTGGGTCAAGGGCATCAAGTTCCGTTTTGGCTGTTGATTCTTGGTTTAGTTTCATCAGACCTTCATCAGGAAGTGTCGATTCCATCACCATTAACCTATCGTTAACAACCACCTGTATATAAACGTGATTGGTCAATTCAATGATGTCATATTTAAAACCGAAATGCTCAAGTATTAAGGCGTAAAGAGCTGTTCCAGTAAGACAGCCAAACTGGCCAGTCTTGAGCGTTTCGTCCATCGTAGCCATTCTATCGTAGTCCACAAGACTGTTCTTATGTACTCTATAGAAAATAGACCGAAGGAATAATGCATCACTTGTCTTACGCGATCGCACTCGCTCTAACTTCGTTATGATTTGATCAAACTTCTCAGAAAAAATTAGGCTATTAGCGTCTTCCGAAGTGAGTTTTTCATTTATAATAAACTGATTAATAGGGTGTTGAGAAATTTCTTTGACTGTAGGCTCTTGATCATACACTCGTCCCAGACATATATGAGATATGCTGCAAATAAGTAGTAATAATATGAGTCTTCTGCCTTTCATTAATCTCCTTGATGAACTTGTTTATGGCTTCTGTGTAAGGTTTTGATAAAACTAAGGTAACATTAAGGTAACATTAAAACAAATATTGTCACTTAAGCTCAGTTTTGTGGTCTTGAACACCATTGCCCTACCTGCGTACGTAACATTGGGATAACATATAGTTTGTCCTTGTTTGAAAATCCATTTTTGCACTTATTGCGCCCTTATTAATCCCCATGAGTACAAAGGTTATTGCAAAGTCCATTCGAGATTACAGAAAGGTTCACAGGTATCTGGGGTTGACCATTTCCTTGTTATTGATTATTAGTGCAGTTACTGGTGTCCTTCTGGCTTGGAAAAAGGACGTTGAGTTACTGCAGCCGCCAACTCAAAAGGGTCAGCAAACAGCTTACAACCAATATCAATCCGTTGAATCCTTGGCTGAAGTATCTGTCTTGGCAGTAGACTCCTTAGGTCTTAATGCGAGTAACATTGATAGAATTGAATACCGTCCGACTAAAGGTATAGCAAAGGTGATTTTTGATAAGGGAACTTGGGAGGTTCAAGTAGATGCTACTAATCTGGAAGTGCTCTCTGTGGCTAAGCGGCATTCTGATTGGATTGAAAGCTTGCATGATGGCTCCATAATCTCTGATTTGTTCAAGTTGATCTCAATGAATTTCCTTGGTATTGGGCTATTGCTGTTGATTGCAACTGGTCTTTGGCTTTGGTGGGGGCCAAAAAAAATACGGTCGCTGAAACAGAAAGGTTAATCTTAAATCTTGTTGAAGAATCCATTCTTAGATTCACTCACACTTTTTTATTGGCTATCTTCGTTTTTCATTAACACACCCATCTCATGAAGAAAGTAGGAAAGATATTCTTGGTATTTCTTGGCGTCCTGATGATTGCCATACTCCTAATCCCTGTTTTTTTTAAGGACAAGATCAAGGAATTAGTCATTAGCGAATTTGAGAAAAGCACAGAAGCGGAACTCTACTTTGGTGACGTCAGCTTAAGTCTGATTAAGAACTTTCCAGACTTTACGCTTAGCCTTTCGGACATGGGTATTACAGGGAAAGGTCTTTTTGAAGGTGATACATTAATGAGTGTAGGAAACCTCAGCGCTTCGATCGATCTGAATGAAGTACTCTTCGGTGAGACGATCAGTTTGAAATCGATTAGACTTGATAAACCGAGTTTCACAATCATCACACTAGCTGATGGAACAGCAAACTATGATATCGCCAAGGCTTCAGAAGAGGTTCCAGTTGAGGTAAGTGAAGAAGGAGCTGCTGTAAGTTTTGGTATCCAATCCTTTAGTATTGAAGATGGTGACTTTGTGTATTATGATCAGTCCATCGCTTACTTCATGCAAATGGCAAATATCAACGTGGAAGGATCAGGAGATTTTAAGGCTGATATATTTGACCTAGTCAGCACGGGAACATTGGATTTGGTAGATATGAATTACGATGGCACTGACTATGTGACCAATAAAGCGGTAGACCTAGATGTCACTCTGTCGATGGATCTTCCTAATTCTAAATACACATTCAAAGAGAACGAGATTCTTATTAATTCATTTCCACTTACTGTTGATGGCTATTTTTCTCTGTTAGAAGATGGCTTTGGTATGGATTTAAAATTCAAAGCACCGAGATCAGAGTTCAAGCAACTCTTATCACTCGTTCCGGGAATATTCACTGAGTCTTTTGACGACTTGAAGTCAGATGGAACACTAAGCTTTTCAGGTAACGTCACAGGTGAGTATAATGATAATAGCATGCCAGCCTTTGGCTTGGACCTAATAGTAAACGATGGCCTTTTTCAGTACCCAGGCCTACCTGATGCCATAAAAAATGTGCAAATGGGCCTCTCTGTTGAAAATAAAACTGGGGTGATAGAGGATACACGTATCGACCTGAGTCAGCTTCATCTTGAAATGGGGTCGAATCCTTTAGATGCCAATTTGGTGGTTGAGAATTTGAAAGACTTTCGGATGGATGCGAACGTAAAAGGGAAGCTAATTCTTGGTGAATTGTTGAATTACTTTCCAATGGAAGGCTACGAATTGAGTGGAACGCTAAATCTCGATGCGAAAGCAAATGGTGTATTTGATAGCATCAATAACATCATCCCAAAATTGGACTTGAACGTTAACCTGATAGATGGACGCATCAAAACGCCAGACATTCCAAGCCCAATTGAAAACTTTGTGATTAAGGCACAAGTAGCCAATCAAAGTGGAAAGCTCAAGGATACTCGAATTGAAGTAAGCAATTTGACCATGGAGCTCGATGGTCAGCCTTTTAAAGGATCAATGACATTAATCAATCCTGAAAATTTTGAATGGGATGTAAATGTCGAAGGAAACTTAGACTTAGAGAAGTTGATGAAACTCTACCCTATGGAAGGCATGGCCTTGAAGGGTCAGATCTCGACTAATCTATCGAGCAAAGGAAAAATGAGTGACTTGGAAGCGAAACGCTATTCCCGAATGCCAACTAAAGGAAACCTAACGCTGACCAATTTTGACTATAAAGGCGATGCGATCGACAAGCCAATAACCATTAGCAAAGCGGTAGCTTCTTTTACAAACGATAAAATGAGTCTCTCCGATTTCGTAGGCACTGCGGGCTCTACTAGTTATACTTTGGCAGGCGAGATTACAAACTATTTAGGCTTTGCATTGAATGATGAGGTTCTTGAAGGATCATTGACGGCCAAGGCTGATCAATTAATCATTAGCGAGTGGATGACTGAGTCTGAAGCAGAAGAAGACGAAACCATCTCCGAACCGATGGATGTGGTAAGAATTCCTGAAAATGTTCAGTTCAACATGAATGCGACTGTTGGTATGGTGACTTACAATAGTCTTCAGATGAATGACATGCAAGGCAAACTTATGGTCAAAGATGGAATTGTAAAGTTGAATGATTCAGGTTTTAAGGCCATGAATGGAACAGTTGGTCTAACAGGTGAGTACAATAGTAAGCCAGAGCAACCTACTTTCGATTTTAAGATTGGCGCTAAGGAAATCTCAATTCCTTCTTCCTTTCAGTCCCTTGATATGGTGCAAAAGCTAGCGCCAGTCACAGAGAAAATGACAGGGCTATTCTCAACAGACTTCAACATCAATGGCGCATTAGGCGCTGACATGATGCCTGATTATGCCACGCTTACTGGTGGTGGGTTGATACAGGTGCTCCAAGCCAGCCTTGGGGAATCAGATCTAATGTCTGGATTAAGTTCAGTGACGAAACTTGCCAAGGTGTCCACCGCGACACTAGACAGAATTAAGATGCAAGCTGAAATCAAAGACGGCCGCTTATTCATTAAGCCATTCGATGTTAAACTTGGTGATTATCAAACCACCATTGCTGGTAGTACGGGCATTGACGGTACAGTGGATTACCTCTTGAAGATGAATGTACCTGCAGGTCAGGTAGGGACGCAGTTGAATTCTTTGGTATCTTCTTTAACAGGTAGTAGCCAAAGCCTGACAGGCGATAATCTGATCCTGAACATTGGAATGGGAGGTCTATTCTCGAAGCCAGAGTTTGCACTGAGATCAATAGCCTCTGCAGATGATAATTCTGTTAAGAATGTTGTGACGGCTACTGTTGAGTCAAAGGTTGAAGAGAAGAAGGAGGAAGCCAAAGAAGAAATCGAGAACAAGGTTGCTGTTGCCAAGGACTCTGCGAATCAGGTATTAGCTACTCAAAAAGACTTGCTAAAAGCAAAGGCTGATACACTGCTAAAAGCTCAGAAAGATTCAATTGCCACCTTGGCTGCCGGAAAGCTTGGCCTAAAGAAAGACAGTGTCGATTCAAAGCTAGAAAGCGTTAAAGAGAAGGCCAAAGGTGCTCTAAAGGGCCTTTTGAAGAAGAAAAAGGGAGGTAATTAGAGAAGTGGATGTCTATAGTTTTTTAGTTGGACTAGGTCTTTTTCTATTGGGAATCGCAGTACTCATTTATCAGTACAACGATGAAGCCCATAAGGATTGGCGAAAACTAAGTAAGGGCGATATTCAGCTATTTTTTGCAGCAGCACTGGGATTGTTTTTTGGTCCGTATTATATGTAACAGCTTTTTTGGCTTAGTCCGATTCAATCAACCTAGCGCTCACTTGTAGTGAGTGCTTCTCCCTAACCCGTCATTGCGAGAAGAGAAATTATGCGAAGCGATAATTCTTGACGCGGCAATCCCCATTTGATGGCAGTGAAGTTTATAGGTTCTTGATATGGGCGCTTGGAACAGACGAATTCTGTCTTCCTGGATCCTCGTAATAAGAACGAAAGCAACTTTCATATATCGTGTAATAGGAGACTAAGCCTTCCATCCTTTTTCGGCTACTTGATCAATGCTGTTTTCGACTTTTAGTTTGATTTCAGCTTTGTACTGCTCTAGGTTTTTAGCAATAGTTTCATCAAAACTTCCGATGATCTGAGCCGCTAGAATGCCCGCGTTCTTTGCACCATCAAGGGCAACAGTCGCTACTGGTACGCCACCAGGCATTTGCAAAATCGAAAGCACCGAATCCCAACCATCAATAGAGTTACTTGATTTTACCGGAACGCCAATTACAGGTAGTGTTGTCAATGAAGCGACCATTCCAGGAAGGTGAGCCGCTCCGCCAGCACCAGCAATGATGGTTTTTAAACCTTTGCTTCTAGCGTTTTTCGCGTACTCAAACATCCTTTCAGGTGTACGATGCGCAGAGACAATCGTCAACTCGAAGGCAACGCCTAATTCTTCTAAAACGGTAGCTGCTTCGCGCATCACACGAAGATCAGATTGACTTCCCATTATGATTCCTACAACTGGTTGGCTCATGCTTTTACTTTTAGTTGTGCTTTTACGAAGTTAACTTTTTCCTTTAACCGATCCGTATTCGAGTCAGTAATGGTAATATGACCCATCTTACGGAAGGGCTTAGTGAGCTTTTTGCCATACAAATGAACATGTACGCCATCTGTGGCTAACACTTCATCCATGCCCTCATAAATGGCTTCTCCTGTGAAATCTGCCTCGCCCAAAACGTTTAGCATGGCAGAAGGTAAAACGAGATCAGTATCACCTAGCGGCCAGTTTAAGATGGATCTTAAGTGCTGCTCGAATTGAGAAGTTACATTTCCTTCAATTGACTGATGTCCACTGTTATGCGTTCTAGGGGCAATTTCGTTGACGAGTAGTTTTCCGTCTTTCGTCAAAAACATCTCTATGGCGAGTAAACCAACCATATCGAGTTTTTGGATCAATTCTTTGGCCAAAGCCTGCGCTTCTGCCTCAGCTTTATCATTAATTTCTGCAGGGGAAAATAAGTACTCTACAAGGTTGTGCTCAGGATGGAAGACCATTTCAACGGTTGGGAAAGTCTTGATTTCGCCTGCCTCATTACGAGATACAATTACCGATAGTTCTTTGTCGTAGTCGACTAATTTTTCAATAAAACCATGCGCCTCGAAAGCTTTGTCCATGGCTTGTTCATCCTTGATCATCTGAACCCCACGGCCATCGTAACCTCCAGTCGCCAATTTGTTGACAAAGGGGAGAAAGTCTTTATGCTTTGCTACTGCTGATTTCCCATTGACTTCGATGAATTCTGAGGTTGGGATTCCGTGTTGTTTATAGAATTGCTTTTGGTGCAGCTTATTCTGAATCAGCTCGATGATATGAGGCTGAGGAAAAACCTTCTTGCCTTCGGATACTAATTTCGCTAAAGCTTTGGTGTTGACATTCTCGATCTCAATGGTGATGAGGTCCTTGTCTTTCCCAAAGTTATAGACCGCATCGTAATCTGTCAAAGCTCCTACTTGGAAAGTAGTCGCAATGCTTTTGCAAGGCGCATTGGCATCTGGATCGATGACGTGAATATCTAAATTAAAATCTATGGCCGACTGGATCATCATGCGGCCAAGTTGACCGCCACCGAGTACACCAATTTTCAGGTTAGGATCGAATGACATAAGGTATCTCTAGCAAAGGCCAAAGTTAATTATTTATAGCAATTTATCAGCCGACTGTCAGGCTTCTAGTATTGATCAATCAGGAATCTGAATTCCCATTTTTTGCATGAGCTTGGTAGCATTGAAACTCTTACAAATTCCTGGAGTTAGTGTATAATCAAATTTGATTTCGTCACCGATGATCTCACTATTAAAACTATAGTTTTTCACACCCTGCAATTCATTGGTGATGTTACCGAGTTCAATGTCATGGGTAGAAACAAAACCGAAGGCATAGGCCAAGTTCAATTGCTTAATCAGCGCTAAAGCCCCTTTATGTCGATCTTTAGAGTTTGTACCCTTCAGCACTTCGTCAATCATAAATAGAACAGGAGTCTTGCCATCGATGTAGGCCAGTAGCTGCTTGAGTCTTTTGAGTTCTGCGTAGAAAGACGAAACGTTTTCTTCCAGATCATCTTGGCTTCGCATACTAGTGAAAATCTTGAGATCACTTACAGTCATTTCTTTAGCGCAGACAGGCGCCCCAATTAAACCTAATGTACAATTGACTCCAACTGTTCTCAAGAAAGTACTCTTACCACTCATATTCGATCCTGTGATCAGGCAAATACCACCTTGACCATGAAATTCGAAGTTATTAGTGACTCTGTTTTTCGATTTGATGAGCGGATGACCTAGACCTGTCGCCTTAATGTCGAAATGATCTTGACTTATCGTAGGGTATGAGAAATCTGGGTTAGAATATGCTAAACCTGCCATACTAATCAGTGCGTCAAGCTCACCAATCGTTTCGAACCATTTAGCGATGTCAGTCTGATTTTCTTTTTTCCATCCATTGACACGGATATACCAAAATACATCGAGTAAAAGCAAGATGTCGAATATGATATAAAGCATATTCGTTCTGCTCTGAAGACTGTTTAAAATTAACTGAAGGTCTTTAATGGTTTTTGACGCTTTGGTCGAATCATGCTCAAGGGTCGATTTAAATGCTTTCAGCTTCTCGCTTTTAAAGTTGCTCTTTTCGATCATATCAATATGAAATCTAAGAGCGTTCAGTGACTTATAACCTCGTTCGGTTTGCTTGCTAATGGCCTGTACCTTATTAAAGACTCCGCCAAGAATAATAACATTAACGAACCCTAGTAAAATAGGAATCCCTGACTGGAGATAGCCCATACTACTCAAGACAATCGTGCTAACCGTAGCCAATGGCATTATGGCCAATACTACCTTATAGAACAATGAGTTTTTAACGGTGGAATCTTCTTTTAGCCAATCAAGCATTGGCTGATGATCGATTTCTGTACTGTCTTCGACCATGCCATAGGCTTGAAACTGATGCCTAAAGTCAATCTCTGGAGTCAGTTCTTTTACACTTTCTTGTCTGCAGATAATTTCATTCGAGTCGGCACTTTCCCCCAACCATTTGGCGAGTATCTTTTCTCCAATGTAAGTAGATGTTCGATTGATCAATTGAAATACGGAGTGTTTGCCAAAAACATCTAAGTCTTCATGATAGGGGTGAGTGGCTTTGTAATACTTCTTGCCTTCATTGAAACCATGGTAGTCACTGTTGAGTCTTTTTATTTCACCTGAATTGATTTGCTCCATAGCCGAAGCTGTCTTCAGTTTGTAACGAAGCTTAGCATGCGTCTTCAATAGCGTTAGGTAGGCTATAATGGCAAAGATTAGCACAATACCTGCTGCTTCACCATTTTTATCGTCTACTAGAATGACAATCCCCACAATCGAGGCTACAAATAGAATGACCCTAGCCCATGACAAGGTGGTGTATTGGCTTTTTGCCGCTGACGCCTCCTTTTTAAATTGCGCTTGTCTATTTTCGTAAGTATTTTGGATCGTCTCTTTCAATGAATGTTCAGTTTACCTCATGTGCATACGGATATATGCAAGGATAGATTTCAAAGAGGGTAAAACTAGTGAATTGGTACATTCTTTCTATTTGGAATTTCTTTATATCTTGGATCTTTACTGAAAATACAATTTGTGGCAATAGAAGAAAGGGAGTTACTCGAAGCATTCGCCAATGGTGACAATGCAGCTTTCGAAAAGCTCTTTAATATGTACTATCAACCTGCCTGTAGGTATGTTATCCGAATTATTCGTGATAGTGATACTACTGAGGAGATTGTTCAGGCCACTTTTGTGAACTTATGGGAAAAGAGAACAATGATTCGCTCCGACATAAGTTTTAAATCCTACGTTTTCCGGGCGGCATACAATACGGCATTGAATTATATAAAACACCGTAAAGTTGTGTCTACGTTCGTTTCTAGAAAGCAAGATAGGATTGTTGAAATACAACGCGAGTTTGTAAGTCATCAACCCGATTTCGAGCTTCAAAAGCGAATTGACAATGCTTTGAGTGAATTACCCCCTCAATGCCAGCGCGTTTTTAGGCTGAGCAGAGAAGAAGGTATGAAATATCACGAGATCGCAGACGAACTCGGAATTTCCAAGAAAACAGTAGAAGTACATATGGGGAAGGCCCTCAAGTTGATGCGGGCTAGCTTAAAAGACTATTTAGTCTTTTTTCTACCGATTATCACATTCATGTAGGGGTGTCCATGGGGTTGGTTGTTAAAGTTGTGAAGAGAAAAAAATAGGCGATGGAAGAGCTAATGGCTAAGTACTTGGCCAATGAGTTAAGTGATGAAGAGAGAATTGAGTTCGAAGATCAACTCGTTAATGACGAGGGGTTTAAAAGTGAACTCGAAGATTATCTCAATTTATGGACTGAGGGTGCTCAGTCGTCTGAATTGTCATTTGACAAATCACAGGCTTGGAATGTGGTTTCAGCTCAAATCAAACCACAATCACGAGTTGTTCGACTCGAACCGAAACCTAGGTATACACTCCTAAAAATTGCTGCAACCCTGTTAATTGTAATGACTGCTGGCTACTTCTTATCAGAGACTGCCAAAGAGAGGGTTAATAACTTAATCGGTGTTTCTTCATTGATTGAAGTGACAGCTGGTGCTGAAATGAATGAAGTTGCTTTGCCAGACGGATCAGTGGTTAAGCTAAATGTCAATTCTAAATTGTCATATGCAAAAGGATTTGGCGATACACATAGAAATATTGTTCTGAATGGAGAAGCTAATTTTGATGTGGAAAGAAATGAAAATCTCCCATTCATAATCGAAGCGAATAACAGCCAAGTGGAAGTGCTTGGAACTAGTTTCGATGTAAAGGCTTATGCGGGTAAATATGTCGAACTAAATGTTACTGAAGGGATTGTCAAATTCTCATCAACTGAAGACGACAAGGCTGAAATAATTAAGGCTGGTGAAATGGCGATGCTATCATCAGATGGGACTGACTTAGAGAAAGGCGTTGTTGCTGATCAGAATTATGCTGCTTGGTGGACGAGAAAACTCGTTTTTGAGAACACTTCCTTTGAGAAGGTAATAAGGAATCTAGAAGAGACTTACTGGGTTGAAATAGACTACAGCAAGGCCCTGTTGAACTGCCCCTTAACGGCTTCTTACGAAAATGAGTCTTTGGAAGATGTGTTTGAATACTTGAAAGTAACCTTCGCAGACAGTCAATTAAAAGTCATTCGCACTAAAGAAAATAAGATAAAGTTAGAAGGGAAGGCATGCGCTAATTAACTTAGTCCATGCTCAGAAGCTTTCTAGTTTCTTTTCTTTTCATTACATCTTATCAACTTTCAGCACAAAATTCTAACGAATCCGTGCTTGAAGAAGCTATTACTGTACAATTTAGCGGACTTTCTATACCCGCCACCCTAAGGCAAATAGATAAGTTATCCGATGTTAAGTTCTCTTACAATAGCAATATAGTTCCCAGAGATATTAAGATTACCAATGCCTATTTCAACACTTCCATAAGAACTATTCTTACTGAAATCCTCGGAGAAGCTAACCTCTATTTTCGGGAAGTCAGTGGAACGGTTATTATTCTGAAGCGAGTTTATAGCGAACGAAAGATTGTCGGTCAGGTGTTGGATGATGTCACCAAGGAGCCTCTCCAATATGTCAATGTTTTTATAGAAAGGAGTACGCTTGGAGCTGCTTCTGACATCAATGGAGACTTTCAAATTGAAAACATTCCAGATATAGGTTTTAACCTTGTAGTGTCGTATGTAGGGTATAAAACCAAGGTCATTCCATTTAATTATAGGCAGGATGTAGAGAACTCTAAATACATCATAGAAATGAAAATTGATCCTGTAGTTCTTGAGAGTATTCAAGTGGTGGGAAAAGCTAGGAAGCGCTTCAAACGAGACGAGAGAAAGCTATTAAAAAGGTTTACAACAGAGTTTTTAGGTCGGTCCGAAAATGCCAAAAACTGTGTGATAGAAAATCCCGAGGTATTGAATTTTGAGATACTTGATGATGATAACTATCGGGTCACCGCTGATGCGATTCTTTATGTCCAAAATCGAGCTTTGGGTTACCGAATCGGTTATTTACTCGAAGAGTTTCGTTTTGAGAACGGGTTGAAGCTCAATATTGGTAGTGCGAAGTTCCAAGAGCTAGAGGTAAAATCTAGGAAACGCTACACTAAATGGGAAATTGCACGAGACAAGGCTTACAATGGATCGGTACAGCATTTTTTGAACGCTATGATTACCAACTCTCTTGACAAAGAGGGCTTTGAATTAAACCTTGTGCAATATGATTCGGTCACCTCAGAGTATACAACACCACTAAACCCACCACCTGCCAACGAGATTTTGACCTTAAATAAAACGGATCAAGAATATTTATATACCCTGCATGCCAACTCTGATGTTGAGGTAACCTATAAAGGAGAGTATGAAGAAAGCGCCTACAAGAAGCTTTATAGGAGCACTTCGAAAAGCGGTAACTATAAGTATACCGACAAGAAAGTAAAAACGTCCATCGCATTAACGGAAACTCAAAACCTTTCGAGTTATCAAGCATTCGGTGTTGATGTTACGGATGTAGATCTTTTCCAAAAATCAATCATCTTCTTTCTTGAAGAAGATACCCCAGTCGGTTTTCCTGGTCAATTTAAAAACCCACGTGATATGCTCTTTGGAGGTTGGTGGCGATGGGGAGCTTTCTCAGACTGGTTGCCCCTCAATTACAAGCCAGACTAAGTAAATATTTGATAGGTTACTAGCGCAGATAAGTAAGCGACAGCCGTCATGTAAATGACCTGAATTATTGGCCATTTCCACCCTTTAGTTTCACGATAAACAACCGCGACAGTACTCATACATTGCATTGCAAAGGCATAGAATACCATAAGCGAAAACCCAACCGCCATAGTGTACATCGGCAAACCTGTTTTTGGGTTGATTTCTTTACTTAGCTTTTCTCTGATTGTCAGTTCATCTTCCTCATCCGCGCCAATGCTGTATATCGTAGACATTGTACCTACGAATACCTCGCGTGCTGCAAAAGAGGTGATCAAGGCAATACCGATTTTCCAGTCATAGCCCAACGGTTCGATTGCTGGTTCTATAAATTTTCCAAATGAGCCAATGATAGAGTGCTCAAGCTTATACGCATTTATGGCGATGTCATACTCGGCATCTGTTGTGTTTAGCGGTAATTGTTCGGTGACATAGGTCTCTGCATTATTGAATTTATCACTAAATCCATATGAGGCTAGTACCCAAAGTAAAATTGAGATGGCAATGATGACTTTACCTGCTTCTACAACGAAAGTTTTAGATTTTTCAAAAATAGTGAGCCCCACATTTTTCCACTGAGGTATTTTATATCCAGGGAGTTCCATGATGAAATACCCTCTCGTTTTTGTTTTGAGAATAAACTTCATTGCCCAAGCGGATAGTATGGCAGCAAAGAATCCTAATAAATAAAGTGCAGCCAAAACAAGGCCTTTTAGATTGAAAATGCCGAGTAGTACATAATCGTCAGGTACTACTAGGGCAATCAATAAGGTATAGACTGGGAGTCGAGCCGAACAGCTCATAAATGGGGTGACGAAAATCGTAATCAAACGATCTTTCCAGCTATCAATATTACGGGTGGCCATAATGGCCGGAATGGCACAAGCCATTCCTGAAACTAAAGGCACGACACTTTTACCATTCAGTCCAAAATTTCTCATTACACGATCCATCAAAAATACTGCTCTTGACATGTAGCCAGATTCCTCTAGTAGAGAAATGAAACCAAATAATATGGCAATTTGAGGAATGAAGACTAATACGCCTGCTAGCCCAGCAATGATACCATCGGTAATCAAATCGTTAATTACGCCCTCTGGTAACGCTCCCTTTACCCAATTACTAAAGCTAGCCAAAGAGCCTTCAATAAGGTCCATAGGTCCTTCTGCCCAAGCAAAAATTGCTTGAAAAATGAGCATTAAAAGAGAGATGAAAATTAGATAGCCAAAAACTTTATGCGTGGTGACTCTGTCAATTCTTTGTGATAACGTTGGCTTTCCTGATTCGCTAGAATTTTTGATGTTCCTATCAACGATGTCTGAAATAAGTGCGTAGCGACCAAGCGTTTCTTGAGACTGAGTAGGTACATCATAGAACCCATTTTCTTTTTTAATCTCTTCTATTTTTTGTCTCTCTGTCTCTTCGAGAAATTTTAATCGAACATTCTGTTGCGCGTATTGATAGGCACGATAATCCTCGTCAAGATTGAATTCAGTTTTAATATCCTCAATCGTCTTTTCCGCAAGGCTCTTTACCTGATAGAATGGCTTTTTAGAGTGAATTAAAGGGTGGGTTAAGATATTTTTCAAGGCCTCAACTCCTGCACCTGAATGTGAGTTGGTTGGGATGATTTTTACTCCAAGATCAATTGAAAGCCCTCTCAAGTCTATTTTAAGATGTCGCCTGTCTGCAACATCCATCATATTGAGAACCAATACCATTGGGATATTTAGGTCTCGAATTTGAGTGAAGAGCAACAGGTTTCGCTTCAGGTTAGAAGCATCTGCTACAACGATTATTGTATCTGGATGCTGATCGTGATCTTTATCAAGAAGCACCTCTTGAACGATTTGTTCGTCAAGCGTCTTTGGGTAAATGCTGTAAGTACCTGGCAGGTCAATCAGCTCTGCTTGTTTGCCATTAGGCAATTTCATAGTACCTGATTTCTTATCAACCGTTACGCCCGGAAAGTTGCCGGTTCTTTGATTAAGACCTGTAAGCAAGTTGAATAAAGTGGTTTTCCCTGAATTGGGGTTTCCGACAAGCGCTATTTTGAGGGTTTTCTTAGCTGACATGTTAGGCTTCTTCGAGAAGGATACTCGAAGCTTCTGTTTTTCGCAATGATAGCTGGTAGCCAGCGACTTCTATGGCAATCGGATCGCCAAGTGGCGCGATGAGTTCGAGCGAAATTTCTGCTCCTGGTAGACAGCCCATTTCCATTAGTTTCACTGAGAGTGTTTCGTCAGTAAAACCTTTGATAATCCCTTTTTCGTGGATTTTGAGATGGGTTAGATTCCTCAATCTTTATTTAGATTAATTATAAAGAGCGCAATTTAGCAGCCAGCTTTGGCTTTACAAAGTGATACCTATTATTTGTCAGGGCTAAGAATCCAATCGGAGTGTTTTAATGACTCCCATCTTACTTCTGAGAGGTCAACTTGATCATCGATTAGCCTAACTGCAGGTTGTTTGTTAAGTCTTGTGTAGGCTACTGCATGGACTTTTACATCTCCTACTCCTATTTCTTGATAATGATTGTCCAGATATTGGGCAAATTGCCAGATCATATCAGGCTTTCCTAAAATCGCCTGTGACTGCCTACTAGTAAGATATTCATTTGGCTTAACAGTCCAAGTGGAATCAGAATCTGTTGAAGTAATTTGATAAGTAAGGTTTCCGGTTTTGTATCTAAGCATCATTCGCCAAGCCAGTCTGTGGCCTTCTTCCGTATAGAAAACGTCTCCTTTATAGAGGTAATGTCTCAAGGGTAGATAAAGCTGTAGTATGAAGTAACATAGAAAGATAAAGACAATTGAGGCGCGTTTGACACTAATTTGTGGAATTAAGAGTCTGTTATAAGTTACAATTGGTTTCTTTTTGAAGAAGATCTTTCGGATTAATTCAGGCTCGAAGAAGAAAACGGTCAGCCCGATCATTAGGTAAGGGAAGATTCCAATTTGAAAGACTATCGAATTAAAAAGGTGAAATATGATTGAAATGATAAAGGCAGGAACCCGAGTTTTCTTGTACAAAAGAAAGTAAATGATCAGTCCGTCAAAAACGATTCCCCCGTAGATAACTGCTTCTTGAAGCCATGGCTTTTGAAGTAAGTCACCAATGAGCCAATAGTTACTTTTCCCAAGAAAATTCATTGAAATGAATTCACCCTCGAGCCATCCAGGATAGAATTTATGTGTAGCAGCAAATGTGAAAACGATCCACATTTGAAATATGAAAATAGTGATGCACCAGCGCGGACAAGTGGTAGAAACTATGCTACTATTTTTTTTAGCGTCTAGCGATGCATAAGCATGTGCTGGTATGATGAGCATGAAGATGCAAAGCAGAATAAGGAAGTAATAATGGTTATTGTAGGACGACTTTTGCATCCAATACACTATGGTCCAAAGAATTGTGAAACCAGCGACACCTGCTCGGTAGTAGAATCCTAACATGACCATTAGCCCACAAATGGCCATTAAGCCGAAATGAATGTACATGGCATAACCGTCAGGTGCTTGTAGCCATTCAAAGCCTATAAGTGTAAAATTGAAGTCAGGTTCAATTAGAACTTGTCGCACCCATCCAGTGATTATTGCGCCAAAGCTTTCTGCGAAAATCAGCAAGCCAAAGATCATTCTGAAAAGGATCAATGGGGAGTTATCTACAGGCTGAAATTGCTTTCTTATCCAGATCAAATGGTTCTATTTTGAATCAATTCAACTAATTTAAGGTTATAAACGCATGACCGAAAAGAAAAAGAAGTCTATTAAAAACCCAGTGCCTGAGAAGGTGGGAAAAGAGAAGCAATCAAAAGGTGAGGATGCTACGGAACAGGATGATTTTGATTTCGGGGGATTTCCAAAAGACGTTTCTTTAAAAAGAAACATCGGTTGTGGAGGCTAATCATTCAGAGTAGAAAACTCGTTTTACCCGATTATTGATGTTTGTTAAAATCTCATAAGGGATAGTGTTGCCCCATTCTGCCAGTTGGCTTACCGTTGGGTTTGAACCAAAGACGACCACTTCATCACCCGCATGAACTTCTAAGCCAGTGATGTCAACCATCGTCATATCCATACAAATACTTCCAATCGTTTTGGCTTTTTGCCCATTGATCATGACATAGGCATTTCCATTACTGAAATATCTTGGATAGCCGTCTGCATAGCCAACGGCTATGGTTGCAATGGTCATTTCTTTTTCAGCTTTTCCCTTTCTAGCGTAACCGATGGTTTCACCAGCTTTGACGGTCCTTATTTGTGAGACGATCGTTTTCAGTGTAGCAGGATTTTTTAGTTTATCAGCACTTAGAGCACTCACCTCTATGCCATGAAGCCCGATGCCAAGTCTCACCATATCTTCTTGAAATTCATTATGCCGAACGATACCTCCAGAGTTTAAAATATGCCTGATAGGCTTGTGCTCTAAAGCGGCTTCTATCTTATCAGCCCCATTTCGAAATGATGTCACTTGTGCTCTTGTAAAACCTTCATGTGCTTGATCATCCGAGGCCGCTAAATGAGAGAAAATGCTCTTAATATGGACTTGGGGGTTGTTTGCTATGGTGTCTATTAATAAGTCGAGCTCACTTTCATTAAAGCCCAGTCGATTCATTCCAGTATTTAGAATCAAGTGTGCCGGCAATACTTTGTTCGCCAACTGATAGGCGCTGAGAAAGCTTTTTAGTTGTTCCAAGCTGTAAATTTCTGGTTCTAGATCGTACCTCATCAAGTTGAACGGTTCATCCTGAGAGGCGTTCATTACCATGATAGGTGCCTTGATACCATCCTGTCGTAATAGTATTCCTTCATCTGCATAGGCCACAGATAGATAGTCTACCTTATGGTATTCAAGTAGTTTGCTTATTTCTGTGCTACCCGCACCATAGGCTAATGCTTTTACTATCACCATTACTTGAGTCTCTGGCTTGAGCAATGACTTGTAAAAATTTAGATTGTGTATAATCGCATCTAGATTAATCTCTAGTATAGTTTTATGACCTTTTTCTGCAAGTGATTTAGAGACCTTTTCAAGCGTAAAGTCAGGCGCTCCTTTGATCAGGATTAGCTCATTCTTGAATTGCCTCAGAGTTTTAGAGCCTAACAAGGCCTCTACATCATCGAAAAATGCTGTTGAAATACTGAATTGCGCTTTGTTTGTAAAAAGCTCAGGACCGATTGCAACAAGTTTGTCAACTCCTTTTTTTATCAGAAGGTCATTCAGGGCTGAATAGAATTGACTGGAATTTTTACTTCGAATGAAATCGGATAAGATGACAGTCTTTTTGGTCAATTGATTTTGTTGGTTCATGAAATCCAAGGCCCTTGTTAACCCTGCCAGATCATGATTGTAAGTGTCATCAATCAGGTAGGTGTTGTTTATACCTTTTTTCAATTCCAGTCTCATTTTTACAGGGCTGATCATAGAAATACCACTTTGAATTTACAACTCATTTTAACCTATTGCTGTTCTGTTATCTCATGGAAGGGCTATAATTTAATGACTTTGGCTAGCCTTCAATATTTTCCCGCTATCCCACTTTCAGGTTTTACCAACCTGTAAATAAAACGCTTTAAAAGAGAGATACTCCATTTGAAACGGGAGAATCAACAGTACAAAGTACTACGTCTCCATTGTCATCAGGGAAACCAGTAATTAATACTTCTGACATAACCCTTCCGATTTGTTTTGATGGAAAGTTAGTGACACAAACTACCTGTTTACCTACTAGATCACCGATTTTATAGTGTTCTGTTATTTGTGCGCTCGATTTCTTGACACCCAACTCTTCACCTAAATTTACGTATAGGATATATGCAGGTCGTTTGGCTTCCAGATACTCTTCGGCCTTGATAATCGTTCCGACTTTCAACGAAACTTTTTTAAAATCTTGCCAAGTGATGGTGTCCATAGGCTTATTTTAATAGGAAATAATTATTAAAGACAGAATAAATTTACTACCATGAAGGTAAGTTATTTACAAAAAATTGTTGTTTTTATGACCCTTTAAAAAGAGACTATGCTGAAAAAGTTCACAGTATTGGTAGTTACTTGTTGCGTTGGGTTGTGTTTTACAAGCCAAGAAGTTTATGCTCAAGAGGGCGGAGCTGAGGAGCGAGAAGGAGAAGTAATCATGAATGCTGATTCTTCCAGTATTGAAGCATTGCTAGAAGGATACAGAACACGTCCTGCGAATGAGTCTTTACAATCACCCTCGAACGAAGTTCCTACCCCAATACGTAATCTTGAAGGCATAAACACTAAACCTGTAATCGTTCCTACTAACACTGAAAAGTCGAAAGTGAAGGAAGGTAAGTCAGACGTTTCTTTTAATTTACTATACTACCTCTTCTACAAATTCAAGCATGTAGATATCTCTGGTAGTTAATTAACCATGTTTTCCGTTTGTAATTAATAGTTGCAATACTGTTGCAAAAAACTATACTTTTGCCCCATGATCAGGGGCTGTTTTTTTTGTATTCTGGCGATATTTCTATCTACCGGTATAACGCTGGCTCAAACAGACTGCGTATTTGAGATTAAGGGAAGAATCATCTCAGCTGAGAATGGAGAACCTATATCGTTTGCAACCATCGAGGTTACCAATGGAAGTGATAAGAAAGCGATTGTAAGCAAAGCAGATGGTTTATTCGAGTTGTCCAGTTTGTGCGAGGCGGAAGTTACTATACTCGTTAAGTTCATTGGCTTTCAGACGCTACAAAAGAAGTATGTCTTAGTAAGGGGTGAGAACAATATAGAAATCAAGCTTTTAGTTGATGTAAAGAACCTTGGAGAGGTTACTGTTGAAGAGGAAAAGGTCGCTGAAATTGTGACTATTCAACGGAGCGAGGTTAATGCAGAAGCACTGAATAGATCTGCAGGTGCTTCTCTGGGCGAAGCATTAACAGAAATTACTGGAGTAAATATGCTCCAAACTGGACCTACAATTGCAAAACCTGTAATACATGGTTTGCATAGTAACCGCATACTTATTCTCAACAACGGCATTCGACAAGAAGGACAAAGCTGGGGGCAAGAGCACGCGCCAGAGATCGACCCTTTTATAGCGAATAATCTTAAACTTATAAAAGGGGCGGCAGCCGTGAAATATGGCTCTGATGCAATTGGAGGTGTTATACTGGTAAATCCTGCCGAACTACCCAATACAGCTTCTTTCTCGGGTAAGGTGAATGTGCTTGGAGCATCTAATAGTCAACTCTATGCTTCTTCTGCACTTTTCGAAGGAGGAGTGAAAGGGCTTGAGGGTTTTGGATGGAGAATCCAAGGAACACTGAAAAAGGGAGGGGATGCGCAGACAGCTGACTATCGATTAACGAATACAGGCACCGAAGAACAGAATTTCTCAATGGGGCTAGGCTACCATAAAGACAATGCTGGGGTCGAAGTATTCTATAGTAGTTTTAATGCGGAATTAGGTGTTCTCAGAAGCGCTCATATTGGTAATCTTACAGACTTAGCGATCGCTATCGACAGTGATAGGCCTTTGTTTATCGAAGACTTCAGTTACGATATTAACAATCCTTTTCAAGATGTGAGTCACCAATTACTAAAAGCAAACGGGCATATTGAGTTAAATGATGTTGGTGATTTCTCATTGCAATACGGCCTTCAGAATAATCAAAGAAAAGAGTTTGATGTAAGGCGGGCTGGGCGCTCTGAGATTCCTGCTTTATCCTTGGACTTGGTTACGCACACCCTTGATGTAGATTTGGACATGAGTGCGAGGGGTAACTGGAAGTGGGATGTTGGGGCTAGTTTTTTATATCAAACCAATCTTAATAACTCAGAAACGGGAATTAGACCTCTGATTCCAAATTTTGAGAACTGGACAGCAGGTGCTCATCTGATTGGAAGGTTTATCAAGCCAAAATATGAACTAGAATTTGGAGCTAGGTATGATTTTCGTCACTATCTCGTCAAAAGATTCGATGAGAATAATGATCTTCAGAAGCCTGAATTCAATTTTAATAACCTGACAGGTTCTGTTGGAGCGGTTTTCTTTTTATCAGAGGACTTGACTTTTCGAACGAATGTTGGGACAGCATGGCGGGCACCTCATGTCAATGAATTATACAGCGAAGGTCTTCATCATGGCGCTGCAGCAATTGAGGAAGGAAATGATCAGGTAGTTTCGGAGAAATCAATTAAATGGATCAATAGCCTAGAGAAGTATACTGATAGGTTTAGTCTTAGTGTTTCGGCATACTATAATCTCATCACAGACTATATTTACCTAAGACCCGAAAGTGTAGAGTTAACAATTCGTGGTGCATTCCCTGTTTTCAGATATCAACAAACGGACGCTTTGCTTTACGGTATTGACACCGACTTTGAATATAGATTCTCAGAGCAGCTAGAGGTCAATTCGAAACTGTCATTGATCAGAGCAAAGGATAGAATATTGAATAGCCCACTCATTAATATTCCAGCAAGTCAGTTGGAAGGAGCGGTGGTATATAATTTTAATGAGAACCGACTTCAAAAGCCTTTTGTCTCTGCAGGCTTTCGCGCAGTTAGTCGCCAACGCAACGCACCTCGAGTAGTTTCGATTCAAGAGGTGCTAGAGGCGAATGACAATGATCAAGACCTCTTTGCTAGTGATCCTTCCATTTTTGACTTTATAGCCCCACCAGAGGGGTATGTCAATTTCAACTTGAGTGGAGGTTTTGATGTCGAATTTGAGAATGAGAATAACCTAAATGTTTTCATCTCTATCGACAACCTGTTCAACAACAGTTATAGAGATTATCTCAATAGATTTAGATACTATGCAGATGATTTAGGAAGAAATGTCAGCTTGAAATTAAGCTACACGTTCTAACGTATTATTTGACTAGGCTTTCAATGTCCTTAAGAGTGAGATTACCCTCATAATAAGCTCGACCAAAAATCACTCCTTTTACGCCAATATCTTCTAGCCGCTTGATGTCGTCCACAGATCTAACACCGCCACTAGCAAGAAAAAATATATTTGGAAATTTCTTTACAAGTCTCTCATACATTTCAAAGTTAGGCCCTTCTTGAATCCCATCTTTTTCTACATCTGAGCATTTTACATATTTAATACCTCGCATGTAGAAATAGTCGATATGATCGTCAAGTTCCGTTCTTGTATTCTTTTGCCAACCCCTGATCGCTATTTTACCTTTTTTTGCGTCCGCGCCAAGGGTAATTTTTTCGCGGCCATAGGACAGCATCCATGAAGAGAACAATTCCTTTCTATCCACAGCAATTGATGCAGCTGTAATAGACGTAGCGCCATATTCATAAGCCTTGCTAATGTCTCCGTCTGTTGATATACCACCACTGAAGTCAATTTTTAAATTAGTGTATCCAGAGATTGCTTCAAGGATGTGATAATTCACTGGGCTCCCTTTTCGGGCACCATCCAAATCAATAATATGAATCTTCTTGATTCCATACTCCTCAAACTGCTTTGCTATATCAACAGGGCTATGCTTGTATACTTTCTCACTAGTATAGTCTCCTTGTTTAAGCCTTGTGAGCTTTCCGTCAATAATGGATATAGAGGGTATAATCTGAATCATAAGTGTCGCAAGAAAATTGAAGGAACCAAAACTAATAAAATTTAATTCTCTGATTCGAAAGTCAGGTTTAAATTATTGTTATCGGCCTAAGCCTATGAAAATACTAAATCTTCACGAGCTTCCCAAGAAACGCTGCTTGCCCTTACTCCGTTTGTGCGTCTGTGATGAGCTTAAAACCAGAGCCATGTAGTGTCATAATCTGTACGGTAGGATCTACCTTAAGGTGCTTACGAAGCTTGGCAATGTAAACATCCATGCTTCTAGCGTTAAAGTAACTGTCGTCTCTCCAGATCATTTTTAACGCTGTAGAACGATCCAGGGGCTGGTTTAGGTGAAGACAAAGTAACCTTAATAATTCAGACTCCTTTGAAGTTAATTTGGTTTGGTTGCCATTTTCAATGAGCAACTGCTTATCGTAGTCATAGTGAAATGTACCGAAGTCAAAATTCTTCTGATCTGAGAACTGTGGGTTCTTTTCACCCGTTCTGCGGAGGATGGCTTGTATTCTCAGTAGAAGTTCTTCCATACTAAAAGGCTTGGTAATGTAATCATCGCCCCCAATCTTAAAGCCTTCAATTGTATCTTCTTTCATCGACTTGGCTGTCAGAAACATAATTGGTGTTACCGAGTCGTTTTTTCTAATCTCTTTGGCCATTGAGAATCCATCTTTCTTGGGAAGCATGATATCAAAAAGGCATAAATCGAATGGCTCGCTTTTGAAAGCATTCAATCCTTCTTCACCATCACGGCAAAGTCGAGTTTCATACCCTTTTAACCTCAAGTATTCATTCAATATTTCACCCAAATTTGGGTCATCTTCTACGAGTAATAGTTTGAAACTAGCCATTGTTGAAAGGTAAATAGATTTTAAATGTGCTTCCTTGTCCAACTTCACTTTTCACATTGATGGTGCCATGATGCATGTCAATGATATTTTTTACGTAGGATAATCCTAAGCCAAAGCCTTTAACGTCATGGACGTTGCCAGTTGAAACTCTATAGAATTTATCAAATATTTTTTCAATAGATTCTTTCGACATACCGATTCCTTTGTCTGAGATCTTGAGTATGATCCCTGTGGAAATATTATCCGTCCGGATATGTATTTCAGGCGCTTCTGAAGAATATTTGTTGGCGTTATCTAGTAGGTTATAGATAATGTTCGTCAAGTGAACTTTGTCAGCATCAAGTAGCGCATTAGAAGCCGATAGTTGACTGCTGATTTGGCCGCCTCTTTTTTCTACTAGGATATTAATATTGACCAGCGCTTTTTCTATGATGTCATGTAAGTCTGCTTGTTCAAACTTCAGTTTGAAGTCTTTCTTGTCTAGGCTCGCGATCTGGAGCACTTTTTCTACCTGTAAACCGAGCCTTTTGTTCTCATCTCGAATTATCTGTACATATCTATCGACAAATGCCTTATTACCTTTAATATCATCATCCTGGAGCGCTTCAGTAGCTAGTGATACTGTGGCTATTGGGGTCTTAAACTCATGCGTCATGTTATTGACAAAGTCACTTTTTATCTCTGACAACTTCTTTTGCCTTAGTATCACCATGATTGCATAAGCAAAACAGGCGATAACAATGATTAGTAGAATGCCAGAGGCACTAAGGGGAATTATCGCCTGATTCATGAGGTATTTCTTTTTACCTGGAAAATCAATTGCTAAATAAAATTCTTTCTGGTTCAGGTCAGTTGGGAAGAGGTTGACAAGTAGGCCAGATTTTTTTATTTCCTCGGAGTCACTTTTGTTCTGAGCGTTTAAAAGTTTGAACTCATTTGTCGGTTGATGTAAGATGCCGTAGTTGTAAGGAATGTTTAAGCCACGATTGGTGAGCTCTTCAGATAATAGCGTGTCCAGTATATCAGGATTAACCCGTGTAAAGAGATTGTTGCTTCCTAAAAGATGGTTAAACCAACTCTCTTTCATCATTTCAACTCGCCTATTCATTTGTCGCTCTACTTCAACTTGTCGTGCTTGAGGGTTAGCGAACTGCCTGTTGTTAAAGCCAGGGTTTTGCTGCATAATAGATTCAAAACCAAACTGAAAAAGTACTTGGCCAGTAGTTTCGTCAACTATTTGAAAGGCGCCAGACATGAACTCTTCGGAGGGTGGAATCTCTCCTTGAGGGAGATTCTCCTGATTACTCACCAAAGCGCCAATTGAGTCAGTTGGCATATTTCTTCGCGGTCCTGGACGGCCACTTGAATTCATACCTCTTTGAAGAAAACTAATATCATTTTCGATGGCTAATCGCTGTATGACTTCATTCAGTGCCTCGTTAACACTTTGATTGAACCGCTCATTGTTCACCTTGTTCACTTCAGTTATCCAGTAGTACTGAAAAGCCACTAAGCCTAGAAGGGCGCAACTCAGTAAACCGATTAACCAACGAATTCGCATACGCGTCATATCCAAAAGTACTTTAAATATCCCCCTAGAGATGCATGGTTAACAATTATTAACATCGTTTAACCACTTGTTAACATCCTTTTGCAGAAGTTCTAAATAATTTTGTATCAATATTTTAAAGGATGTCAAATATGAATTGGTCAAAACAACTAAGAAAAATAACTGTCCCGATTGGGTTTGCACTGTTGCTTTCAATTGGGTTGTATCAAAGTGCCATGGCGCAAAGTAAAAATATTCGAGAAAGCCAGTCGGTTACTATCTCTGACACTGAGGACGGTAAGGTAAAATTGAAAGTGATTATCAAGAAAGGCGATGATGAGACCACTTTCGAAAAGACATACGAGTCACATCAAGAAATGCAAAATGACCCTGACTTAGAAAAGTACGGCATCAACTTGGACTCATTTGGTGTTGGAAAAGGGTTTGGGGGGCAGCCTAAATTCTTTTTCCACAATGGCCCTGGTCAAGGCTTCTGGGATCCAGGTGATTTTGATATGGATATTGACTCATTGAGACGTAGTATTAAGGGCATGATGAAAGGTTTAGGTGCATTCACTTTTGGATTTGATGATGATAATGCCTTTGATATGGACTCGCTGATGCAGCGTTTCAACTTCAAGAATGACAATGGTCGATTCTTTTTTAACGGGGAACAAATGGAAGATTTGGATTCACTCCGAGAAGTACTTAAAAATAAGTTTGACCATATGAAGTTTGACTTTGATTTCGGTGATTGGGATGATGATGCCTTCAGCACATTTAGGTTTGATCGTGATGATGACGATGTCAAGGTGATTTCACGTATCAAAGTGGTTATAATTTCAGCTAATGCAGAAGATAAAGAAGCAGCCGGTACGGACGATATGGAAGGCCTAGAGTTACGGGATATAAACTTTTATCCCAATCCAAGCGATGGCAGGTTCGATGTGGAATTGGAAACAGGAAGTGCCGCTGCTGTGCAAGTATCCATAATTGACCCAGAGGGTAATGAAGTTTACAATAGAACTGGCATACCGAAGGAAGGAAGGTATGATTTTCATATCGACCTGAGCGATCAACAAAAGGGAATATATCTTTTGAAAGTGGTTCAAAACAACAAGGCCTTGACCAAAAGAGTGATTATAGAATAACATTCATACTGTCATTTAGGTTGATCAAAGGAAGTTTTAGTAGGACTTCCTCTTTTTTGTTTATAGCACTTATATTTGGCCTTTAATTTATTGACCATGCTTTTAGTGAATGACAGATATAAAATACAAGAAGTTGATTTGATCGACTTAGCCAGTGACTATGGTACTCCTCTGTATGTTTATGATGCCGATAAGATTCGGGAACAATTTGATAGACTGAATAATGCCTTTGATGGCGTAAAACTTAAAATCAAATACGCTACAAAATCCCTTACTAACCTGTCTATCCTTAAGCTTTTAAAGAGCTATGGTTCAGAATTAGATTGTGTTTCAATTCAAGAAGTTAACCTAGGTTTAAAAGCTGGCTTTGAACCTAACCAAATCTTGTATACACCTAATTGTGTTTCTTTTAATGAGATCAAAGAAGCAGTTGAGGTAGGTGTAATGATCAATTTGGATAATATTTCACTTCTCGAACAATTTGGTCATGAATTTCAGAGTTCAGTACCAGTTTGTATTAGGCTCAATCCGCATATCATGGCGGGAGGGAATAAAAAAATCTCGACAGGGCATGCAGATTCTAAGTTTGGAATTTCTATTTATCAATTATCACATATTCTTAGAATAGTGAAGACCTATGACCTGAATGTAGTTGGGCTACACATGCATACAGGTTCTGATATCCTTGATTCAGAGGTGTTCTTGAGAGCTGCTGACATACTCTTCGACACGGCAAAGAATTTTGAAAACTTACAGTTTATAGATTTTGGTAGCGGCTTTAAGGTCGCCTATAAGGAAGGAGACATCACCACAGATATTGAGGATTTGGGTCAAAAGCTCAGCGCCTCTTTTCAAAACTTCTGTCAGCAATACGGAAGGGAACTAGAAATGTGGTTTGAGCCGGGTAAATTCTTGGTAAGTGAATCGGGTGTTTTCTTAGTAAAGACTAATGTCGTAAAGACTACCCCAGCTACAGTATTTATAGGCGTTGATTCGGGTATGAATCACCTAATTAGGCCTATGATGTACGATTCTTATCATGAGATTGTTAATCTATCAAATACTTCTGGCACCAAGCGAGTTTACACCGTTGTTGGATACATCTGTGAAACGGATACATTCGGCTTGGATCGCAAGCTTAATGAAGCTAAAGAGGGTGATATCCTTGCCTTTAAAAATGCTGGAGCATATGCTTTTAGTATGGCTTCTAATTATAATTCTCGCCTGAAACCGGCCGAAGTATTGATTTATGAAGGAAAAGCTCACTTAATTAGAAAGAGAGAGGAATTTGAGGACCTGACAAGAAATCAGGTCGAGATTGATTTATAAGCCTCGCGAACTCGGAAGGATTGCAAATTCGTATAGATAAATCAGTATTTTAGCACAGCAATGAATAGGGTAAGCTTAAGCAAAAAATAGTCATGAAGAAATCAGTAAAAGTTGTAATGCTATTGGGTATCATGCTCGCGTCTTTCAGTTTTAAGGATCAAGACCCTGGACTAAAGAAGAGTATGGAAGCAGGTATGGGCACATATAATGCAGTTTGTATGGCTTGCCACATGAGTAGCGGTCAGGGTATTCCATCAGTGTTCCCTCCACTAGCCAAGTCTGACTACCTAATGGAAGATGTGGATCGGGCGATCGAGAATCTCATAAATGGGTTATCGGGAGAGATTACTGTCAATGGTGCTAAGTATAATCAAGTGATGCCAGCGAGTGGGTTAGATGATCAGGACATTGCTGACGTACTTAATTTTGTAATGAATTCTTGGGGAAATAAAGCGGACTCAACCTTAACAAAGGCTAAAGTTGCCAAGGTAAGGGCTAGCTTGGAGTAAGCCTTTCATAATAATCTTTGCTAAGAGCAGTTAATAGAAAGAATGATGTACCGAGGTTCTGTCAAAAAAATTAGTAACATCATGAAAAAGATATTAGCTGCTTTTTTCTGTTTAATGCTATGTGCCAACGGCTGCAAAAGTCCCGTTGAGGATACCAACCCTCAGCAAGACAATCAAGATGTTGCCACAACCTTCACCGATCGTCAATCACTTGGAGAAATTCAAGTAAGTGATTTAGATGAAGCCTCTGGATTGGCAAATAGCCGATCAAACCCATTATATCTTTGGTCGCACAATGACAGTGGTGGTGATCCTTTATTCTATCTTATGACCCAATCTGGAGCCGACTCTGGTAGATTTGTTTTAGACGGAGCTCAGAATATTGACTGGGAAGATATGGCGATAGGTTCCGGGCCAGTTGCAGGCCAGTCATACCTTTATGCCGCTGATATTGGTGATAATAGAGCAGTTAGAGATAACTACACTATTTATCGCGTGGCAGAACCCGACCTGACGGTCTCAAATATTCCTGCTTCTACGACTTTGTCAGGTGTAGATGCAATTAATTTCATCTATGATGATCGTAACTCTAGGGATGCGGAAGCCATAATGGTTGACCCAGCTTCAAGTGATATTTATATTATATCAAAACGAGAGGAAAGTGTTATACTGTATTTCTTGCCATTCCCTCAGAATTTGACAGAATTAGATACGGCTGACCGGCTGAGGGTTTTACCATTTACCATGGTCACTGCCGCAGACATTTCTCCAAATGGTAATGAAGTATTAATCAAGAACTACTTGAATGTCTATCACTGGTCTAAGACTGGCACAGAGAGCATCTCTGAATTGTTAGGTACAAAAGCATCTCGACTGCTTTACACAGTGGAGCCTCAAGGTGAATCTATTGCATTTGATAGCAATGGAAGCACATACTTTACTTTAAGCGAATCAGGGAATAATGAACCTGTCGTGCTTTATAACTACAGTCGTAATTGATCAACTAGCGCTAATCGTATTTAGCGTGGCAGTAAATGCGTTATAATAGGAACGACCAATAGGAATCTTCTTTTCTCCCAAGTACACAAAATTTGTATCAATCGCAGTAACTGCATCGACAAGAACTACAAATGATTTGTGAACTCTCAAGAACCTGTCTTTTGGAAGTTTATCGGTAATCTCCTTTAAAGACTTTCTGATCGTATAGTCTCTGCCATCATCCGCATGAATGGTGATGTGATTTCCATCGGCTTCAATCCAATGGAGATTTTTATATTTTATTTTTTCGAGTAAACTCTTTTTCTTCACGAAAATAGAGTCATTGCTATATGTCGTTGGGTTGGCAGCTATTAATCGGTCACCACCGGCATTTGCAGCAAGGCGGTTTTTATTAAATAGGGCTACCTCAATTGCGGCATATACATCATCTTTGGTAAAAGGCTTAACAATAAATCCGAGCGGTTGAGTATGCTTGGCCCTGTTGATAGTTTCTTTGTCAGAGTAAGAGGTGATATATACAAAAGGGACTTTGTATTGTTCTTTGATGATTGCGCCAAGCTCTATTCCATCTTGATCTCCTTTAATTTTTACATCAAGAAGTATTAAATCTGGCCTAGAGCTTTTTATGGCCTTGATCGCTTGGTTTGCTGAATTTGCTAATTCAGTGTCTGAATAACCGAAAATACTCAACATTTCCTGCAGATTTTCCGCAATAAATGGCTCATCTTCAACGATCAGGATCCGAGGACTTTGGCTGTATGGTTGTTCCATATCAGTAAATTTGTTTAGGTGAATATCTGAAATTAATATTTTAATTGGCCTAATACCATTAAAATAGTACTTTAAAAATACCCAATTTCATATCTCTACAGCCCACAATGTGATGGAAAACATTTTTAAGGATACGTTAAACGATTTTGCGGATGCAAAGGTCAGAGACTTGGATTTGCACTCTGTGGTGTCAAATCTTAGCGAAGCTGTTTGGTCCATCATTTTGACAAATGAGCCATATGAAATTCATTATCATAACGATCCAATGGGACAGTTTGGTGGTAAGGAAGACTATAGGCCTTTGCCAAAGACCATTGAAGAATGGCAAGAATTAATACATCCAGACGATAAAGATAGAGTGCTAGAAGAAGTCGTAAATGCCCTAGGATCTGGAGCGGCCAGCTACTCATATAGGATTAAAAGAGGGGGTGATAATTATAAATACTTCCGAGACAAAGTAACTGTACTTTTCGAAGATGGTAAGCCTGTTCGATTAGATGGAATAAGCATCGATGTTGATAGTATAAGGAGGTCTCGATTGAGTCTTGAGCTCAGTCAGCAACGTTTAAAAAGCATCGTGGACGCACTTCCAGACCCTGTGTTTATTTCTACCCAAGACGGAGGTAAGATCATTTTTGCTAATGAGGTTCTTTTCAAGGCATATGAAATGACACCTGCTGATTTTTTGGAAAAGAAACTCATTGAGTTTTATCAGAATTTTGAAGGGAGGAGGTCTTACTTAGAATACCTTACTAAGGAAGGGCAAGTCCAAAATCACGAACTATTACTAAGGAATAACAAAGGGGAGTCCTTCTGGGTGAGCGCATCCACTATGCCACTCGACTTCCAGAATCAAAATTGTTTTATCACAATACTCCAAGATGTTACGGTACGTAAAAACCTTGAGCGCGAGATTCAAGAGAGTAATGAAAGGTACCAACTTGCTGTTGAAGGAACGAATGATGTAATATGGGAATACGACTTTAAATCGAAGCAATCTTACTTGTCTCCTCAGTTTTGGTCAGGAATGGAACTCGAGCCAGAGGTTAATCCATTGGATGATAAGTTAATTACGAAGTACCTGCTGGAAGAAGAAAAGGAGGGTTTCTTAAAAGAATTAAATAAGGCATTTCAAGAGCAGGTCGGAGACATGACGCTTGAGGTTCGTTTTGTGGCTAATGAAGGTCGAATTATCTGGACTTTGTTTAAGGCTCGAATACTTTATGATAAGAAAGGGAATCCTCAAAGAGGGGTTGGGTCATTTTCAAATATCACCTCTTTAAAAGCTGCGCAGTCTCAACTTAGAGAGAGTGAGGAAAAATATAGAATGATCTCTCAAAATTCGAGCGATTGTATTTGCCTGCATACCCTTGATGGAAAATTTGAATTTGTAAGCCCTTCATCAACAGAGGTCTTGGGTTACACTCCAGAAGAATTGAAAGATCTAAATCTTGCGGATTTAATTCACGAGAGTTATCAAGAATTGCTTCGTAATCAAATTGTTGAAATAATTAAAGGTAATGAAAAGACCACATCAGTAGTCTATGAGGCGCTCGGTAAGGGTGATGAACTGAAGTGGTTGGAAACGATAGTCGGTGCTATTCATGACAACCAAACAGGACGTGCCATTTATTTACAAACATCGACAAGAAACGTTACCGATAGGATTGAAGCTCAGACCAAGCTTAGGGAAAGTCAAGAAAGGTATAAGCTTATTACTGAGAACTCTAGTGATATTGTTTCATTGATGGATCTTACAGGTAACTATCTGTTTCTATCACCATCCATCAAAGATACTATGGGCTATACGCCTGAGGAGATGCTTGGTAGGAATACTACCGAGTTTATTCACCCGGATGATTTGCCGATGATTGCCAGTTCTATGCAAGAGGCAGTTGCGAATAAAGTAAAGGAGAGTAGCGCCTCTTTTAGGTTTAGACATAAATCTGGTGAATGGCGCTGGGTGAAAGTAGCAGGTGGAATCATTTTAGATGATGATGGAACCCCGATTTACATAAGGTCCAATAAGGTAGATATCACAGAACGAAAACTGACAGAAGAAAAACTGAAAAAGCAGGAAGAGCAGTATAAGCTCGTCTCAGAAAATTCAGGCGATGTGATTGCACTTCATAATATGTATGGTCAGCTGACTTTTGTGTCGCCTTCTTGCTACAGAATGGTAGGGATGACGGTGGAGGAAGCGCTGGGGACTACTGACTTTGTTGGGCTGGTTCACCCAGAAGATGTGGAAAAGATTCAGGGTGCCTTTATTGATACGATCAAGAACGCTAGAAAAGACACAATGTCCTCCGTCAGAATAAGGAAGAAAAGCGGAGAATATCTTTGGGTAGGGGTATCACTTTCGGCAATATTGGATGAAAATGGAAGAACGAAATACGTTCAGACATCAACGAGAGACATTTCTGAAATCATGAAAGTAATTGACAAAGAGCGTCAATTGAACAAGTTAAAGTCTAGTTTTATTTCGATGGCCTCACATGAGTTTAGAACGCCTCTTACAACCATTCAATCTAGCAATGAATTGATCAGCATGTACCTGGATAGCTCTATGGAGCCTGTTGACGCCAAATTATCTAAACATGTTTTGCGCATAAGAACTGAACTTGAGCGCCTTAACTCATTATTGAAAGATGTTTTCACCCTCGGTAGGCTTGATGTAGGCAAGGCAAGGCTTAATAAAGACATTACTTCTTTAACAGGGATTGTTAAACAAGTTGTGCTAGAGAATTCTATTCCATATAAAGACAGGAATATCACAATTAGGACAGAAGGAACCGAGCGACAGGTTAAACTAGATAGCCAATTGATTAGTCACGTGTTATCCAACTTAATTAGTAATGCGCTTAAGTATTCTCAAGGGGGAAAAGATCCTGAGGTAACCATACGTTATGAGCCCGAGTATATTGAGCTTCATATAAGAGACTTTGGTATCGGAATACCTAAGAAGGATCAAGAGGGGTTATTTGAATCCTTCTCAAGAGCTTCAAACGTGGCAGATATCGAAGGCACGGGATTAGGCCTTGTTATCGTCAAGCAATTCGTAGAAATGCATGGTGGAACCATTTCCTATGATTCTAAAGTAAACAAAGGCACTACGTTTAAAGTGCTAATTCCTGATTTAGACTAAAAATAGAAACCAAACTTAAGTAGTGGTAAAAAGGCCTCTTCAGATTTGGCCATCAAAATGTTTATGGCAAAACTACCAAATGGAGTGAGGTAAAAACCACCTCCATAACCATGGTGAAGCGTATTAGAATCTTCACCATCTACCCATACTCTGCCGAGGTCATTGAATAAAATCAGGCCTACTTTAGAAGGTAAGAAATAATTATTCCATTCAAAGAGATCAACTTTCAGGTCTATCTGGTGTGAGAAACTACTTTCGCCACTAAACCTATACCTTCTAAATCCCCTTAAGGTATTAAACCCGTCTAGGTTACTTGCTTGGAAGAATTCAAAATCACCGAAACTTTGTTGGTAGTTTATTCTGGTCGCAATTGAAGTCCTGCTGAATGCCCCTAAGGCCCATCTAAATGTCAGGTCAGTATTCCATTGCGCACTGTTCTGAGAGTTATCGTTAATACCAGCGCTAAATGTCATTGCACTATTAAATGTTATGCCTCTTTTAGCTACTAGCGCATCGTCTTTGGTATCAAAATGAAGTGCTATACTTCCTCCAGCATATTCCTTTCCTTCAAATAATCCGTTCGAGTTCAATCCGTTATTTCCGAAATCGCTCACAAAACGATCAGCACTTTCTTGGATTTCGATACCGTGATAATGAGTGCCAAAATTTAGGTTGGTATGTGCCCCAAGGTTGATGTTCACGGATGGGTTTATTATAAGTTCCGTGAATCGTGTTCGGTAAAAGGTCATTTCAAGATCGTCATTATAGAGCGTTTCATTGCCTAAGCCAAAAAAGTTATTGACGAAATTGGGCGCTTTGATACTCGCGTCTAATAGGAAGTCCGCTTTACCGAAGGTGTCGGTGAATTCACCGCTATATTCCAAGTTATACGATGACGTAGCGATTGCATAATTAGCCGTAAAGCTTTGCTGTGATGCGAAGGGATTTTTTCTAAAACCATCCTTTTTGAACATAAACCCAGCGCCTAAAAACAGGCCGTCATCTGGATTATAATTAAAAGACAGCAGGGGCATCCGCACATCAAAGTCAAATTCCTCCATGTTGTACCGGTTGATGTCGGGGTTAGCATCAGAACGTAAATCCTTTGTTTCTTTGCTTACATTAAGTTCTGTTCCAGCAATGTTGTCATAAATCAAGGTTTTCTTTTTGCCTTTTCTAACGACACTCGCATCAGTGATCTTATCATCATCTTCACCAGCGATAATTCTTATTATGATGCCCTTATCGGTATTCCCCTTGACTTCAAATTCATCTTCACCTCCAAAACCAAACAGCCTTACTTCATTGGTAACTGAAGTGTTGAACGTTCGTTGATAGAGCACTTCATTCCGATTTCCCTTCTTGGATATTTTGTACATGGTGACTTTAGTATGCTCATCATCAAGTCTTTCCACCAAAAAGAACTCTCGTTTATAACTGCCTAAGACATCAACTTCTTTTGAAATAAATTTGTAGTAATCTGCTGCCCACACATTAAAACTGTCTCGTCTATTCTTGAGTTTTCTGATGATCTCCTCTCCGCGTAAATTATAGATTTCTTGTGGCCATGATTTGATCGCTGACTCAATGACTTCATTTGTCAATGCGGCTTTCAACTCATTGGCTTGTTTCAGCCAATCTTCCAAAGAAGGCTCAGTCATAAAATATCTGTCAAACCAGCGAATCCGGTAGAACCCATAGGCGGGTGTATAGCTAATCTGTTCTTCGAAGCCTTTGAAGGCTGGTTGAGCCCATTTTGAGGCAGCTAATTTTTTGAAAGTGCCCTCTCCTGCAAAGAAAACTTGATCTCTGTCTCTTGGAATTGGTTTGTAGAGGTTCTTGTCATCTTTTAGGTCGTATTCAATCCAGCGCCATTGGTCATCATGCCTGTCCCAATCACCTAGCCATATATCGAAAAGGCGATTTCTCACAACGAATTTCTGATCTACCTGATTGTCATTGTCCTTTTTTAGCTTGGCATACAAGTCAGGACTGGAAATGACATCATCACCATCTCCGAACTTGTCAAGCTTTACCTGCTTTTTGTTAACGCGCTCTTCAAAGAGCGCCAATGAATTTGCTAGTTCTTTACGATAGATTCCAAACCTTGGGTCGTCTGGGATAAAAACAATTTTGGGATTCGCATGGAAAATACCAGCGGCATCGGCTAGGGCTGGCACCACAAGCGGTGCATAAGGATGAGAAGCTGATATACCATCTTGCACGACACTTTTGATAAAGGTATTTCGAAGGTTGGGAGGTAGTGTCAAAGCTGGATTTTTATCCATCGACCTAAGCACATATTGCTTTCCGTCTGTGGCCTCTAATCGAAGAGATGTAGTCTGATGTCCGCCACCTTTTTGAAGAATTTGTAAACCTCCTTTTTCGGTAGCGATATCAAAAATTGGGAACGTTAAATTAGTTGCCCATTCTTGTCGGTGATTCTCTCCCAGCAGTGATTTATGGAATTTTGATCTTCCTATGTATTGCTGGCTTGCCGCGAAGACGGTGTCTTGACCCGCGAACGAGATACGGCTGTATCGGGCTAAAAGATCCTCTGGCTTTGGGGCGTACGGACGTTGAGATATTACATCGCTATAGACCTCTTTGGGTTGGTTTTCTTCTGGAGTAATAAAAGTTAGTTTCGTCTTGCCATCGGCATAGTAATCAATCCTTGCAAAACCCGTAATGTTTGACGCAAACTGAGCATCGCCTTTTTGTTTTACATGTGCGTTGTTCTTAGCACCAGCACCACTGACGACAAAGTGCATGCCTTCCTTTTCAATATGTTCCAAAGCATGTTCATGTCCTGCCACATGGACGATGTCTGGGTGCTTAGACATCAATTGTACCATGCCATCTCTGAAGCGCTTGTACTGTGGGTGTGCGGTGTCTTGGATGTTTCCAAACAGCTTTCTGTAAAGCGGATAAATGGAACCAATTACTGGTAAGGGTAGGTATAGGTTCTTCAGCTTTTTGGAAGCTGTCAATGGAAAGAGATGATCTTTTGCACTGAAAACTCCTCCATGAATTCCATAGGTATACATAGGGTGGTGAGACGCGACAATTACCTTTTTATGAGCGTTCCGTAACAAGGCGTCTTGAAATAAGGCAGCTACATCGGTAAGGCTTGTCACACCACAGCCATCTGTCGGTTTATTTCCTTTATGTAAAAACCACTGTGTGTCAATTATAATCAAAGTGATTTTCTCAGTAAGGTTTACCTCAACTGGACCAGGGCAGCCTCGGGAAGGGAGCCAAACGTCAGCACTGTCTAAGGCATTTTCAACATATTCTTCTTGTATGCCTAGCCATTCAAGGCCATAGTCTCTGCCTTGCGCCCAATCATGGTTGCCTGGGATGAAGATCTTATTGCCTCCAAAATTCTTTACTACATCAATTTGACCATTGATGGCCTTTTCCGCCTCTGCTCTTAATGAATTTCCCCTAGGAGGAAGCCCTTTTGGATAAATATTATCGCCTAGAAAAACGACAGCCCCTTTGTCTCCGACTTTCGCTAGTTCAGACTTTAAGGTAGTGAGTACTGGGTTTTCGAAGGGCTCACCAGCATCGCCAATAAGAAAAACAGAGTATAGGGGAACGGGGTCCTGTTGAAAACTAAGCGCACTGCTAATGATGCCAAATGAAAATAGAAGCGATAAGAAGTATCTATTCATGGTATTGAGCTATTGTTATGCTAGTTAACTGGCAGATGGTCAAAAAAATTCAAAAACTTTGGTTTAATGCCTTAACTGAAGATACTAATTAGATGAGTTAGCTACTCATAAGTCTTTATTTCCTGAGAAACTTTAAGATCGTACCACCCTCACCTTCCACTTCATTAGAGATATACATATCACCATTTGGCGCAAAAGTGATACCTTCTGGTTGTGGAAAAAGACTGCTTTTCAGCTTAGTAAGATTTTTGGGCTTTCCTTCCTTGTCGAAAACTAAGAGTGACCTTTCAACATAAGAGAGTACATATATTTCCCCATTCACAGGATGAACAGCAACACCTGATGGTCTGAATTTGAATTTATCACCAACTACACGCTTTAAGTCTTTGTCCTGAATGATATGTATTGGCGTTTTCTGAAAGCTTTGTGTTGGCAGATGATAGCCATATATAGCTTTACCCTTTACCTCTACATCTTTTATGTCACCATCACCTTTCAATGCGAAGAGAAGGTGGTTGGTGCGCGGATCGTGTCCTAGCCCTTCCACATTATTATCTGAATCAAAGGGAGTATTGATTTCTTCTACTACACCTTCCATTTGAACATTGAAGCGATAGAGTTTTCCATTACTTTTTATTGCGTATATATAATCGCCTACTCTTTCAATTCCCTCAAAATCACCGTTACCATGAAACCTAACTCTATGAACTACTTCCCTTGAATTAAGGTCATAGACGTACATTCTTCCTTGCTCATCATTGAGCATGGCCAATTGATTAGCGTCATAATAGGAGAGACCAGATACTTCTTCTAAATACTCAGGCAACACGTAAACCTCATCAGGGTTCTTAAGGTCATAAGCAAAGGTGCTATCTGCTTGACCAAAGGCATCAGAACTAATTATTACAAGTGATAAAATAAAGAGGGTCTTCAACGTTTCGCTCATGGGCTAGGGAACAAAAATACCAATCTAATGATTCAAGAGGGCACTAAAGTGTCACTTAGCGAACTAAAAGTTAAGTATTTACCTTATATGCAAACTATAGGGGTGATTGTATATAAATTAAAATGAGCCCATTATATTTAAGCAAGTGGTCGAAAGCAAAATCATATCAGAAGTTGAAGCGTACGCGAAGCGTATTTTGCAAAATGACATTCCCGAGAAGTTCGTCTATCATGATGAGCATCATACCGCACGTGTGGTCGGTGCTGCAAAAATGATTGGTACAGAAAGTGGCTTGTCGAATGAAGACATAGAGTTACTGACAATTGCTGCTTGGTTTCACGATACTGGCTACAAAGAAGGTTGCTCAAACCATGAAGCCACGAGCTGTGAAATCGCTAAATCATTCCTTAAATCAAAGGCTTATCCGGCCGATAAAATAGGCATTATAGAACACTGCATAGCGGCAACAAAAATGCCTCAAAGCCCGAATAACTTGATGGAACAAATCTTGTGTGATGCTGACCTTCATCACTTAGCATGTGATGACTATCCTAAAATGTCTGAAAAGATGCATAAGGAGGTAGAGCTCATGAAGGAAAAGGAAATTGATCAGGATGCTTGGAATGAGATGAATTATAATTTCTTTAAAGACCATGAGTATTTTACACCTTATGCTAAAGCTCATCTTGAGCCGATAAAGAATAAAAATTTACAATCAATTAAAAAGGCACGTAAAAAGAAGAAAAAGGATATGAAGTATGTGCAAGAGCTTGAGGCGAAGGTGGCTAAGCTAGAAGGAAAGGTAGCTTTAAAACCAGACAGAGGTATTGAAACCATGTTTCGAACTACCTCTAAGAATCACCTTGAACTTAGTGCTATGGCGGATAATAAGGCCAATATCATGATTTCAGTGAACACGATTATCCTATCTGTGGTGGTGTCAGTGTTGATTAGAAAACTTAATGAGTACCCTAATTTGATTATCCCAACCATCATGCTTGTTGTGGTGTGTTTGACGGCAATCGTTCTTGCCATTTTAGCCACTAGACCAAATGTGTCATCTGGAGTTTTTACAGATGATGACGTACTCGGTCGTAAGACAAACCTTTTATTCTTCGGTAATTTCCATAAGATGAAACTCGATCGCTATGATTGGGCAATGAAGGAAATGATGAAAGATGGCGAGTATTTGTATGGAAGTATGATTAAGGATATCTACTTTCTTGGAGTAGTCCTCGGAAAAAAGTACAAGCTGCTAAGGATTTGTTATACCACTTTTATGATTGGCTTTGTAATTGCCATTATCGGCTTCGTTTGTGCGATGTTGCTATTTCCACCACAGGAACAAGCTGGCTTTTACACTTTTTAGAAAAAGCGTAGCTTACATAGACTAAGTCTAGGGCTATGCTAAAGAATTACTTTTTAATTGTTCTCCGAACCATTCGCAAAAATCCAGGTTACGCTGGTGTTAATATTTTAGGTTTGACACTGGGGATCACCGCATTTCTCATGATCGTGTTAGTGGTCAGGTATGAGGTTAACTATGATAAGTTTCATGCAGATACCGAAAACATCTTTCGGATTAATAATGAACTCCGACTGTCTAGTGGAAATTACAAATACCCAACTACTGCCTCTGCCTTTGGGCCTGCCTTACAGAGCGAATTACCAGAGGTGACCCACTATACGCGCTTAGGAGGCGCAGGACAACAAATTATCATTGAAGTTGAAACGGAGTTATTCAAAGAAGAGAATCATTTCTATGCGGACTCTACCTTTCTCGAATTCTTCAATTTTGAGCTATTACGCGGTGACAAGTCTGAAGTTTTAGATGCACCAAATACAGCTGTGTTTACTGAGTCAGCTGCAATACGCTACTTCGGAAGTCTTGACGTGGTTGGGAAAGAGTTTAAAGTAAAAGGAGGCACAGATGTGAACTATGTAGTAACAGGACTACTAAAGGACTTACCCAAGAATTCCCACATTCAGTTCGAGATGCTTTTTTCTATCGAAACCATTAGAAACCGTGGTAATGGAAATGGGCTGAATAACTGGAATGGCCAAGGTTTTTATACCTACATACGGCTAACTGATCCGATGCATGCCAATAAAGTCTTGAGTACCATGTTAGACTTGAGAGCAAAGAATGTAGAAGAGGAGAGACAGAACATATTGAATCCTGATTTAACTGCTTTTGAGGATATTCATTTAAAATCTAATCTCCGAAATGAGATTGTGCCCAATGGGAGTTTGGATGTAGTTTACATTTTTTCAGCTATCGCAATTTTCGTTTTGCTCATTGCTGGAATTAACTACATGAATTTGGCAACCGCTAGGTCCGCCAAGCGTGCGCAAGAAGTAGGGATTAGAAAGGTACTAGGGGCTTATAAAAAGCAATTGATTGCCCAGTTTTTAAGTGAGTCTTTGATTCTTACCACCATTTCAACTCTACTTTCTATAGGCATAGTGATTGTTTTATTAAACCCTTTCGGAGATTATATTAACAAAACATTGACTGCTGAAATGTTGCTAGATCAGCAGGTAATTGGATTGATAGCAGCAGTAATCCTAATTATTGGTTTTGGCTCTGGTATTTACCCTGCACTATTTCTTTCAGCATTCAGGCCTGCCATTGTATTGAAGGGCAAGCTCATACCTGGCATGGGGAGTTCTGGGTTTTTCAGAAAAGCCTTAGTTGTTTTTCAATTTGTGATTTCGATCGTCATGATGATTGGCACTACCATGGTATATAATCAGCTAAACTTCATGCAGGATAAATCTCTTGGCTTTCGAAAAGAGAACATCCTGATTGTTTCCAATACTAATCAGGCAGTAACTCCTCAATTGAATACATTCAAAAACGAGCTTCAAAACCATGTAAACATAGAAGGAGTTACTGCCACTCTGAGTAAGCCTGGAGGCTTAAGGCCTATCATGTTTGTTAAATCTGAAACGGTGATTGATGATGAGGGAGGTCTTAATCTTGCTGGAATTAACATTGATTTCGATTATATGAGTACCATGGAAATCGAAATTGTCGAAGGTAGAGATTTCGATTCCAAAACTCCCACAGACTCTACTGCAGCCATTATTATCAATAAGCAGGCAGCTAGGGAATTGAATATGGACGATCCTTTAGGTCAGATGATTGAGATAAGAAACTTTCAAAATCAGTGGGAACAGAAAAGGATAATAGGGATCATTGACAATATTAATTTTGAGCCATTGCAACGTAAAACAGAGGCTTGTTTCTACGCTAATTTTTTGCCCAACTATCAGCATTTATTTATCAAACTAGGAGAGGAAAATGTAGCAGAAACTGTCAAATATGTTGAGGACCTTTGGGCAAAATTTGCTCCAGCTCAGCCTTTCGAATATTCATTTCTTGAAGATGATCTCAATGAATTATATAGTTCAGAGGAGGAGTTGAGCCAGATCATTATTTATTTCGCGTTTCTGGCCATTGGCATTGCTTGTTTAGGCTTGTTCGGCTTGGCTTCGTTCTCGACAGAACAAAGAATTAAGGAAATTGGTGTGCGTAAAGTACTTGGTGCTTCGCTGGGTCAGGTGCTCTTTTTGCTATCAAAGGACTTTGCAATGCTTATCATTATTGCGATACTCATCGCTTCACCAGCGGCTTATTATTTAACAAATTGGTGGCTTCAGAATTTTGCTTTTGCCGTAGAGATATCAATCACAACTTTCCTAGTAGCAGGGCTTGGTGCTTTGGTCATTGCGTTGCTCACGGTGAGCTATAAAACTAGTATAGCGGCTTTATCTAATCCAGTCAGAGCGTTACGCTCAGAATAAGAGTGCCATAATCGAACAAGGGTGATCGAAATTGTACATATTTCAATTGACCATTCTTCTCTTAAAGGCTAAAATCAATATATTCGCTATTGGCATATAAATTGGTAAATGCATTGAGGTCAAAACATTAATCAAGACGAATGATAAAACTACAAGACATTGATAAATACATAGATTCTAAATACCAGAGAACCTTTATTTTGAAGGGGATCGATTTGGAGATCGAACAGGGTGAGTTTGTAACTATCATGGGCCCGAGTGGTGCTGGTAAGTCCACCTTGATGAACGTTATCGGTATGCTGGACGAGCCTTCGCAAGGAGAATACTATTTCTTAGATGAGCCTATCCATAAGATGAAAGAGCGCAAGCGTTCTGAACTCCACAAACACCATATTGGATTTGTGTTTCAAGCGTATCATTTGATCGATGAATTGACGGTTTATGAAAACATTGAAACGCCACTTTTGTACAAAGGGGTAAAATCTTCAGAGCGTAAAAGCTTGGTAGCCGAAATGCTAGACCGTTTTCAGATGGTAGCAAAGAAGGATTTGTTCCCTGAGCAACTTTCTGGTGGTCAGCAACAGTTAGTAGGTGTTGCAAGAGCCTTAATAGGTCAACCTAAGTTGCTCTTAGCGGATGAGCCTACTGGTAACCTACACTCAGATCAGGCAGAAGAGATTATGGAGCTATTCCAGAAGCTGAACGAAGAGGGTATGACCATCATTCAAGTAACACACTCAAAAGCAAACGCAGCTTACGGAAAGCGTACCATTAACTTGGTAGATGGGGGCCTTGATAGAGACGATAGGCACTAGAGTCAAATAGTATTGAAATTCAAAGCCATTCTGATGAATCAGAATGGCTTTTTTTATTTATTACAGTTATATTAATTGTATGAAAAAGTCTATTCATGCATTTCTAATGTCTATAGCAGTTGTTTGCTTACTATTCGGCTGCGAAGCAACGGAGCCCGCTGTTGATCCATTGATTCAACCACAATTTGAAGTTACGGTTTCCGGTCAATCTTGGAAACCTCATAGAGGGGGGGCACTCGTTTTGAACGGTGAAGATTATGGTGCTATTAGCATTAGAATGGCGGGCCCAAATGATGGTAATGGAAGAACCTTTAGGCTCGCTATTGAGAATATTAACTTTGAATGGTTACCAGTTACAGCTTACAGCATAAGCAGTTTATCAGATGGTTTTGTGGAAAATGCTCAATATGAGCAGAAAGACTCTAGCGGAGCAACAGAGCAGTGGAGGTCTGAAAGACTAAACGCTGCGGAGATTAATGTTTCGAGTATCAGTGAGGTTGATGGCCTACTTTACTTGAGCGGAAACTTTCGAGCTAGCCCTTGTAATGGTGATTTATTTCCGGCCTGTATACCTATAGTAGGCTCTTTTGAAAACCTAAGACTCTTTTATGATGCTGAAGTGATGGTTTTGTTAATAGGCAGCTTCTAGTAAATTATAGTTAATCCTATTCTATTCTGATTGTATTACGATGCCTCATGAGGGTAGCCCTTTGCTTCATACTTTTCTTTTGTCTTATAAAGTTGCCACCATGGCGTGCCTGGTGAGGCGTGGTGCTCATAGTGATATCCAAAAAAGTAGCATGACAAAAATGCCCAAAGATGATTAGACTTTTGACTGTGTGATTTATGAACGTTTTCGGCTTTGTGGGCTCCTCGGTGTGGGAGGTATGTCCCAAAATAGAACAGTTGGAGTGTCGCTAAAACACCAGGGAGCATCCAAATTAAAATCAAGTTCTCAACAGGAAGAAACAGTTTAAGAAGGTTGAAAGTAATTGCCATCAGCACAATTTGTTGCCAGCTGATGTACTGTTTTAGAAAGCTGAAGTACCAAGAAAAGAAGCCACCATTATGGTAATCAGGATCATTATCAGTAACCACAAATTTGTGGTGCTCATGATGTTTTGGAAATAATCTATAATAGAAATTGTACGAGAATAGAAGTGCCGTAACCTGACCAAGCGTTTTGTTTACAACCTTGTTCTTAGACACCGTTCCATGCATGGCATCATGTGATGTGATAAATAATCCGGTATACAGATGTGTCTGGATTAGTATTAGAAGGTAAAGGAAGGGAGATGAATAGTCAATTGTTGACTGAAGGCCATAAATTAAGCTTGTGAACCACAGTGCGATGATCACTAATGCGATGATGACCCCTAAATGTGGTTTCAATTTATTCACGCCCAAAGTTAAGGATTATAGTTTTTGAAGATGACTTTTAATGTCTTCCATCAACCACATAGGCGTTGAAGTAGCTCCGCAAATGCCAACGCGTTCGTTCATGCCAAACCATTCTGCTTTAACATCCTCAATAGAAGATACAAAGTAAGTTCGTGTGTTCTGATCTTTGCAGACTTTGTAAAGCACTTTTCCATTGGAAGATTTAGTGCCACTCGCAAAAACGATTACATCAAATGCAGTTGCAAAATTCCGAAGTTCCTTGTCTCTATTAGATACTTGACGACAGATGGTATCATTGGTTTTGACAGTGATTCCATTTTCGCGCAAAACTTCATTGATCTCATAGAATTTGTCAGTACTCTTAGTGGTCTGACTATAAAGGGTTATTTCTCTAGGTAGTTCAGCTAAGTCTAGCTCTTCCAAATCTTGAAATACAACCGCATTATTATTTGTTTGGCCTAGTAAGGCGACAACTTCAGCATGGCCATGCTTTCCGTAGATATAGATCTTCTCCTCTTTATCATACGAGTTCTTAATTCTATTCTGAAGCTTTAGCACCACTGGGCATGAAGCATCTATTAAGGTAATATTGTTCTCTAACGCTAGCTGGTAGGTGCTTGCCGGCTCGCCATGAGCCCTGATTAGAACCTTGCTGTCACTGATGGCAGAGAGTTGTTCATGGTTAATAATTTCTAGGCCCTTTTGCTCAAGTCGTTTTACCTCCTCATCATTATGAACGATGTCTCCTAGGCAATAGAGTTTCCCCTCCTCTTCTAGAATATCTTCTGCCATTTCTATGGCATAGACCACTCCAAAACAGAAGCCAGAATTGATGTCAATATCAACGTTGAGGTTGAACATATGAGAATAACCTTAATCTGGAAATTATGTTTAAGACCCAATATTAAATCTATGCTATATACGACTTGAAATACCGGGTTGGATTTCAGTTTGACTTTAGGGCTTGCTGAAAATAGGTCTCTAGCAAGATGCTCATCTTTCTAGAATTAGGGATTCTAATCCGTTGCTCTTTTATCTTGGACGAAGGACAATTCTGTATCTTCTTAAAGAGCTTGAGGTAGTATTTATAGGCAAGTAAAACCCCTGTTTGTGCCCCGTTAGGAAGGTTTTTGATTCCAATTAGTGCATCATCAAAGTCTTTTTGAATGTCTGCTTCAATGATCTCTTTGCTCTCTTGCGAGAATGTCTCGAAGTCTACACCTGGAAAATAGACGCGGCCTCTATCTTCAAAATCACTTTTGATATCCCTAATGAAATTGACTTTCTGAAAGGCGGAACCCAAACTTTTGGCTGGAGGGAGTAAATCTTTATACATGACTAGATCTCCTTCACAAAAAATTTGTAAACACATGAGGCCAACCACTTCGGCAGAACCATAGATATACTCTTCATAGCCAGCTTTATCATAAACTGTTTCGTCCAAATCCATTTCCATGCTATGAAGGAAAGCTTCAATGAGTGAATGATCCAGATTGTACTTATTGACGACCATCTGGAAGGAGTGTAGTACAGGATTCAGGCTAATGCCTTCTTCAATAGCTTGATAAGTATCTTTCTTAAATCGGGCTAGAAGTGCTGCTTTGTCGTGGTCATGAAAGGTGTCTACGATTTCATCAGCATAGCGTACGAAACCATAAACCGCATAAATGGGATAGTGGAATTTCTTGCCTAAGGTTTTGATCCCAAGGGTAAACGAAGTGCTATATCGCTGAGTAATCAGCTTACTACACTCAAAGGTCGTTTGGTCAAATAAATCCATCATTTAAAAATAACTAATAAAAGGCGTTCTGGTTTAAATCATGTCTTTCCCTACCTCGTCTGCCACCACAATACCAGAGATGAGACTTGGTGGTACACCGGGTCCTGGAACTGTCAATTGTCCTGTGTAATAAAGGTTTTTGAGCTTTTTTGACTTCAAAGAAGGCTTAAGTATCGCTGTTTGAGTCAGGGTATTGGCTAAGCCATAAGCGTTGCCTTTAAAGGAGTTATAGTCTTTGACGAAATCTCTATGCGCAAAGCTCCTTTTGTAAATGATATGCTCCTTGATCGACTGACCCGTGTGTTCTTCCATCCTTTTGACAATCATGTCAAAGTACTTTTCTCTGATCTCTTCGGTTTCCTCTAGCCCTGGTGCCACTGGAATCAGTAAGAACAAGTTTTCACAGCCCTCTGGTGCAACAGTATCATCCGTTTTGGAAGTTAATGAGGCATAGAACAATGGCTTTGTTGGCCATTTGGGGTCAGTGTAGATATCGTGCGCATGAGGTGTGAAATCTGTATCGAAAAACAGATTGTGATGCAGTAAGCCATCAAGTTTCTTGTCTAATCCCACATAGTAAAGTAGAGATGACGGTGCCATTACGCGTTTGTCCCAATACTCATCAGAATAGTTGCGCGTTTCGTTATCCAGCAATTTCGTTTCTACATGGTGGTAATCTGCACCAGCTATGATTACATCTGCCGTAATCTCACCTTGATTAGTTATAACAGAGGTCGCAATACCATTATCATGGTTAATTTTCTTTACCTCATGTTCTGTGAGTAATGTTACACCGAGTTCTTCAGCAAGCGATACTAGTGCTTCAACCACTTTATACATTCCACCTTTTGGGTACCAAGTGCCCAATGACATGTCAGCATAATTCATCAAACTGTATAAGGCAGGAGTGTTTTCAGGGAGTGCACCCAAGAAGAGCACCGGAAACTCCATCAGCTGAATAAGCTTTGGGTTTTTGAAGAACTTGCGAACATGCTTGCTCATGGATTGGAAAACATCCATTCGGATGACGTCAATGAGAAGTTTAAGACTTGTAAATTCTGCTAACGATCGGCCTGGTTTGTAAACCAACTTGTTGATGCCTACCTCATATTTGTAAGCGGCTTGTTTGAGGAAAGCGCGTAATTGTAGCCCAGCACCGTCTTCAATTGACTCGAATAGAGCTTCGAGTTCTGACATTTGTGCTGGGATAGGCATGAAGTCGCCACCTTCATAAATAACTTGATAGCTGGGGTCGAGTCTAATTAATTCATAATAGTCTGAAACTGACTTACCGAATTTGTTGAAGAATGACTCGAATACATCGGGCATCCAGTACCAACTGGGGCCCATATCAAAAGAAAAACCCGACTCACTAAAGTGCCGGGCTCTACCCCCAAGGGTTGTATTTTTTTCTAGAACAGTAACATCAAAATTCTTCGATGCGAGGTTAATAGCAGCTGACAAACCTGCAAAACCTGAACCAATAACCAGTGCCTTCTTTTTGTTCATGAAGGCTAAACTAGCCTTAGGCTCTATATGTTCTAAGCTTTTCTTTTAATTGTTTTCTAGCAATGTGAATTCTGTTCTTCACGGTGCCAATAGGAATCTCTAATCTAGCAGCAATTTCATGGTATTTGAAACCTCTGAAATACATCATAAATGGCGTTTTATAGACGTCTTCTAGATTATCGATTGCTTCGTTGATGTCTGTAAGTGCGAAGTTACCAGCTGCACTATTTTCAATACGCGTATCGCTTGAATTGATAAAGTGAAGGTTATCGGTAGTATCGATGAATGTTCCTCTTCTTACCATACGTTGATAGTTGGTAATGAAAGTGTTCTTCATTATCGTATAAAGCCATGCCTTAAGGTTGGTTCCCTCAGAAAACTTATCTCTATTGTTATAAGCTTTCATTAATGTTTCTTGTAGCAGATCGTTTGCATCGTCTGTGTCCTTTGTAAGCTTCATAGCAAAGGGTTTTAACGACTTGGTCATCTGTGATAGGGAGTAACTGAATTCTAAAGTTGTCATGTCTTAGATTTTTTTTGTTAAACAAATATTGAGAAAGATTAAACAAAAACAAACTAATCTGTGGAATATATTTTAAATAAAGTTAAACAAAAAACTAAGTTACAACTGAAAATGACCTTACAAGGTATATAAAGGGTGATAATACTTAAACAAAAGATGGAAAATAATTCTGTCTCAATTTTGATAATTGAGGGCGTTTATCAACGTGGTTGAAAAAAATACTAGATAAGAAGTGTAAGGTTTAGCTTAAACTATCGCACGGCAGGCACCTGCACACTCTCTTCAATAAAGGAGATTAAGTGATTTGGGTTGGCAATTTGAATAATATTATCATTCAGATCCAAATCTTGCCCGATTACCTGACTTCCTGAAACTAGAATTTGTGTATCTGGAAATTTTTCAGATAAGTTATTCAAATAATCTTGAGGGGAGATATTTGGGTCTCTTGACGTAATTATGGTAAGTAAGAAATCTGGTTGATATAGCTCAAAAGCTACGCTAAGGTCTCTAAACGGCATATTTTGGCCTAGATAAATACTTTTGCAGTTTCTAGCTCTGGCTAAAAAGTTTGCAAAAAGAAGACTTAATTCATGCAATTCATTCTCGGGTAAGAACATCATGTATTTGGTCGCATCTGCCTCGATGGCAGGATATTGAGCATCGATGGCTACAATAACTTTTTGTCTAATGAGATGCGAAATGAAATGCTCTTGAGCTGGGTTGATAGAGTCTGTAATCCACATGATTCCAACCTTAGACAAGAAAGGGTAGATGATATTGAGCATGGTTCTTTCGAAACCATGTTTCAATGTGTTGGTTGAAATGATCTTTTCGAAACGTTGCTCGTCTAAATCAATCATTGAAAGCGTTAGCGCATACACCTGATCCGCATGACTGGTGGTTTTCTCCGTCACCAAAAGCACAGACTCGGTCATGTCTTCACGGGACATGTTAGCTATCTTCGAAATCTTGAAGCCGTTATCCTTTAACAGAGAAACATTCAACACAAGTTTTAGATCTTCTTGATCGTAATAACGAATGTTAGTGTCTGTCCTTTTTGGATTGATCAGGTTATAACGTTGCTCCCAAATACGCAATGTATGCGCTTTGATGCCTGATAAATGTTCTAAGTCTTTTATTGAATACTTCGCCACTTTTATATCTTTTCTCCTTCGTCCTTAAAGTATCTTTGTGGTATAAAAAACAACCCAAAAGAAACGGCATCATCTTTTTCTTTCGATTTGTGATGTGCTCTATGTGCTTTAGTAATAGCTTTTAAATATTTTGTTTTGGGACGACCTAGCCACTTAAGTCTTTTGTGAATCATTACATCATGCAATACGAAGTATAACATGCCATAAAGGCTGATTCCACAACCTATCCAAAAACGATAATCGAATGTTTCAACACCTTGAAATATGAGAACTACAGCTGTCCCACCAAAAATGAGCGTAAATAAGTCGTTCAATTCAAAGTAGCCTTTGGTGTGTTCATGATGAGTTTTGTGAATTTTCCACAAAACACCGTGCATAACGTATTTATGCACCCACCACGAGAAAGCTTCCATTATTCCAAAACCCAAAAGGGTCCATGTGATTGCTTCGATCATTGTTAGGTTGTTAACACGAGTTAATTGAGATTGTTTAGCCGATTGGAATAAAATTTAAAATCAAGAAAAAGATCACTTGAATATATAAGATCTTAATAGCCAATGGATTATTGGACTTTGGCATCAGTTTATTAAATATAATATGCAAGACTGCACTTATCAAAAACCAAGCTCCGTAGTTTTGAATCGGTATTGAAACCGCTTCCCAACTCCAAAAGTCATAGGCTATGGCTACGGGTTCGATGAGGAAGTCTAAAAGGGTCATCATCAGTGCTGCTGAGACTACTCTGAGCATTGGGCTTTGGAATATTCTTTTGGCTTGTTGGCCTGTGCAGTAGATTAATACTACCCAATTTAAGCCAATTGCAAGAGGAACATCAAAGACCTTATAGCCTAAGGTTTGACCATAGCTGTATTCTCCAAAAATTAAACCCGTTTGAACACCAGCCACTTCGACAAAGAAGCCGGTGAGGAAGGTTATCAAGATAAATAGTCCATACTTCAGTCCTTTATTTGATTCGAAGTGTAGAACGATCGCTGCAGTTGCTAGTAGATTGAATGGCGTTAACAATTGAAAAAGCTCCCGCGTTGCTTCTATGCTTAAACCTATCGCACCGGCTATGTGCATGGCCATCATCAACCGAAAGGCATTCTTTTGATTCACAAATGGCAGGTTGTCTATTTTATCAAGCATAGTTTTCAAAACTTGGGCGATTCCTAAATGTTTGAAATCATAAACCTTAGATTTGTCACAAATATATTGTGATGATTCTTTATAACGTAACTGTAGCCATAGATAAAAAGGTAGAGACTGAATGGATCGCTTGGATGAAGCAAATTCATATCCCTGAGGTAATGGAGACAAATCAGTTTGAAGAGTACAAGTTTTTTAAGGTACTCAACACTGAAGACACCGAAGCCTCTTCTTACAGTGTTCAGTATTTTGCTACTGAAATGACGAACCTACAAATGTACATGGCGGCATTCGCACCTGAATTACAGCAAAAGGCCTTGCTCAAGTTTCCTAACCAGATAGCTGCATTTAGAACGTTACTTCAGTCAGTCTGATAGTCTTGAATTTGTTCTTCAGATAAGGTACAGTTGATCCATTCTCCGTCTAGGTCGGCCCCAAGTTTTTTATAGAAATTGATAGCTGGTTCATTCCAGTCTAGTACTTGCCAACGGACCTGTTTGGAGTTTGTAGCTTTGGCTTCCATCACAATGGCATCTAATAATAGCTTACCATAGCCCTTGCCTCTAGCAGACTCGCTAACTACCAAGTCCTCGAGATAGATGGCTTTTCCTTTCCAAGTAGAGTATCTATAATAGAATATGGCAGTGCCTAGTATTTGGTCATCAACTTCTGCCACGAAAAACTCGAAAACTGGCTTTTCACCAAAACCATCTTCTATCATTCGCTCGACTGAATTGGCTACTTCGTGAGGTGCTTTTTCGTATATGGCAAGTTCCATAACCAAATCGAAGACTGCAGATAAGTCTTCAGGCTTTCCTTTTCTTACTATCATGTGAAGAATTTTACGCCAAGTTAACTTCTTCTTTGAAAATTAAAGGGTTGAATTTCTTGAACCTGGAATTCCCAGCCTTTTTTAGGTTTAAATTTTTTAGTAAGAAAAGTAAGATTGAGCGCAGTAAATACACCAGTTCGAATGAAATAACCAGTTCCAAAGCCCAGTCCTGATTGCCTTCTAAGGAATTCATTGAAGGCGGAGCCACCAATTTGTCTTGATATTAAGTTGAAATTGACTGGTTTTATCATTTCAATTTCATGGAATTCAACCTCCGTATGCTCAATTACGATATGATCCGAGTAAATGTAAAGCTCTCCTTTTACCTTTTCTCCTTCCTTCAGTCTACACTTTACGGTTTGACCAGTTCTAAACACAGATCCCCTTTTTGTTCCTTCTTTCGAAATGATTAGGACATTATTTGGGTTAAATGATTGTTGGGCCCAAACAATTGTTGGGGAAAGAAAGGCGATTGAGAAGAGGTAAATACGCCAGTATGATGGAATGTGCAGGAAAAGGTATCCTTTCATTGTTTAAAGCTTTTGGTTCAAATCTTAACGAAGACTTTAAGATAAGCAACTCATTTACCTAGTAGTATTTATCTAATCAAACGGATCACTCCTCTTTTTTCACCAGGTAATGATAACCCATTTGCTTCTAATATCCAGTTAGCGTAGTAACTGTATTTGCCAGCCGGAACTGTCGAGCCTTTGAGTATACCATTCCATTGGGTTTGCGCATTTTGTGTTGAGAAAATTACCTCCCCCCAACTATTATACACTGCCATATTGAAAGTAACCTCGCAAGGAGTTGTCGGCCCGAAGGAATCATTCACCCCATCATTGTTGGGGCTAAATGCCGTAGGGAAGTTAATTTTTGGAATCGCTTCTTCTATTTCTTGCGAGGCTGTAGTGGTACAACCGTTCGCATCGGTGACTACTAAACGATAGGTGCCTTTGGAAAATCCAATGGCCAAAGATGTAGTTTCGCTGCTGCTTTCCCATGTATAGGAGTAAGGTCTAACACCCCCAGTTACTCTTCCTTCCAATGTTCCATCATTTCCGCCAGGGCATGAAACTAAGGTTGAAATGACTTCTGTGATTACGAGTTCTTCAGGCTCAGTTATGGTGAAGTCCAGCCTTAGGACACAGTCGTTTTCGTCAAATATGTCTACGAAAAAGTCTCCCTTGGGAATACTAGTTAAGACAGGCTGACTGATAGCCGACCTTTGGCTCCATACATATCTGTAGGCACCAGTCCCTCCTGTGATAAGGGCTTCAGCAATTCCGCTGGCTTCACCATAACACAGAACGTTCTGTGTAATAATACTGCCCGCCAATGGCTGAGGCTCACTAATAGTGAAAGGAACGTTAATGGTACAGCCAGAGGAGGTAATGTCTACGGAGTAAGTACCAGCACTGAGATTGGTAACTGCATTGTCGTTTATTGTTCCCAAATTATTGACATTCCATTGGTAGGAAAAAGGTGCTAAACCACTGATGTTGGACACTATTATACTTCCGTCAGAACCTTCGAAACACTTGACATTTTCAATGGTAAAAGCAGGAACGATTTCTGTCCTTAGGTCTACAGTGAGTACTGGAGAATCTCCATCACAGATATCAGTGGCGGTGGTGGTCGACTCGGTGAAGAAGAGTTCTCCAATGCCCGAACCATCCCAAAGTACGGTCACTTCATTTGTACCATTCCCACTTACTACGTTTCCGTTTGTGACTTGCCAATTGTAATTAGACCCGGGTGTTATCGGAGTAGAATAGGCTTGTGCAGCGCTAAGATCCGTAAAGCAGACAGTATTAGGGCCAAGGGGCATTGGTGGTTCTAGCTTAACATTTACTCTTACTGGAAGGTCAGTCACTATATCACAGATGATTGAAGAACTTGCTTTTACCGAAACAAGTGCGTTGGCATTAGTTGGTCCCCAATCTACAAGGATACTGGCTGTGCCTTGACCACTTGTAATTGCCCCACCTGTTACGGTCCATTGATACGTATGATCTGGGAGGTCTGTCGCTGTATAGCTTACACCGGAGAGGTTTGGGCAAACGGAAACAGAGCCACTCAGCTGGGCTGCTTGCAGCAAGTCTAAAGTTGTGGTGCCGGTAATCGATGAGAACACATCAGGATCACCGGCTTGCCCTCCATATTCTACTATATATCCGGTAGGGGCATATTGTCCACCACCTCCTTGATCGGCTAAATCATTCCATTTGCCGGGAGGGGTTGACCAGTCCATCATATGTGCATAGTGCTCTGGGCCTTGGTTATTAGGCTCACCAACTTCCCAATTGGTAAATCCGTCAGATAGCAGTCTGCCAGCCCCATTATCTAGTACGGCTTCGGGACCTGTCACCCATCTCCAAACTCCTTCATCTGCAGCATCACTGGCGCCAATCCAAGCCGTTCCACTGACGCGATCTAGAATGAATTGATTTTCTCCTGTGGTGGTTATGGTGGCTAAGTATCCGTTTAGGCCAAATAGGTTTTGGTTTGCTGCTTCGGCTAACGATGCAGTCCAAAAAATGCCTGGATCAGAGAAGAATTTATAGAAATGCCCTGTTTCTGGGTAGTAATCTAGGTTGGACAGTGAAGTTGTGATGGCCTTGGTTCCTGAAACATTGTTAGTGGCGCTCGTTGTAAAGGTGATTCTCGTCAATGCTAGGTTGTAAGCATCTAGATCGGTTGAACCTGACAGAGTCAAAATTCCATTCCCACTGTCGAATACTCCAGTTATTCCATCAGCAGGGGTATAGCTCAATTGATCTGTGAGGGGGTTATAACTTTGAGAAATTGATATCTGAAGCCCATCAAGGGGGTCAGAGCCAGTTCCTTCTATAGCAACAATGGCATCTAGCGTCAAAGGTGAGGCCAAATCGAAGCAGTATTTCTCTGCCGCTTTTACAACAGGAATACTTTGTCCATACAATGGACCTGCCATGAACGAAAATGTTATAGCAGCAAATAGTATTACTTGAAGAAATGGCGCGCGTCTAGCCAATTTTCACGAGAATTGGGTTTAATCAGATGTCCCTAATGTATCACTAAGATTTGGTAGACTTAATCAATAATATCAAAACCTGTATAAGGAATTAACACTTCTGGAACCTTGATACCTCCATCAAACTGGTTGTTTTCCAAGATTGCAGCTATAATTCTAGGCAAGGCCAAGGCACTACCGTTGAGCGTGTGGAGTAAAATAGATTTCTTATTTTCATCCTTATATCTCAGCTTGAGTCTATTCGCTTGAAAGGTTTCGAAATTTGAAACAGAACTCACTTCTAGCCACTTCTCTTGAGCAGCAGAGTATACTTCAAAATCGAAAGTTAGCACTGAGGTAAAGCCCAAATCACCACTACACAGTCTCAGGGTTCGGAACGGCAGCGCTAGTTTTTTCAATATCCCAGAAACGTGATCACACATTTCTTGTAATGCAGCATAAGATTCTTCTGGTTTTCTGATCTCAACGATTTCAACCTTATCGAATTGGTGTAACCTGTTTAGGCCTCGAACATGGGATCCCCAGCTACCCGCTTCTCTTCTAAAACACGGAGTGAAACCAACGTGCTTTATCGGTAGTGCATCCTCATTAAGGATAACATCCCTGTAAAGATTCGTAATAGGAATTTCAGCCGTTGGGATGAGGTACATGTTTTCAGATGCGATATGATACATCTGACCTTCTTTGTCTGGCAACTGCCCGGTACCATAGCCAGAAGCTTCATTGACCATAATAGGTGGTTGAACTTCGGCATAACCTGCTTTTACAGCTTCATCTAAGAAGAAGTTGACCAATGCTCTCTGAAGTCGTGCGCCTTTACCTTTAAATACCGGGAAGCCAGCCCCAGTAATTTTTATGCCAAGGTCGAAATCGATGATGTCGTATTTCTTGATCAGATCCCAATGAGGTTGTGCACCCTCCGCCAATTGAGGTATTTCACCAGTACGATCAATTTCTACATTGTCTTCATCACTTTTACCTACAGTTACAGAGTCATGAGGTATATTGGGGATATTATAGAGTGCTTGCTTTAGGCGCTCTTGATATTCGCTGAGCTGCTCACCTAAACCTTTATTTATCGTTTTTAATTCGGTAGTTCTTGATTTTACTTGTTCTGCCTCATCACGTTTACCTTCTTTCATCAACGCACCAATTTGCTTGGCAAAACTGTTGGATTCAGATAGGTTGGTATCTAGTTCTTGTTGCGTCTTCTTTCGTTCTTCATCAAGGGTGATAACTTCGTTTAATAGGGCTTCAGCATTCTTAAAACCCCTTTTTTCGAGTCCTTTGACATGACGATCCTTTTCGGCTATAATATTGGCTACTTGCAGCATTTTACTTCTGAATTTGAGCAGGCAAATTAAACGAATTCCAGTCAATATTGAGTGCAAAAACCCGTTATAACCTTTGATAGCGCATAAAAATAGGTGTCATTCTTTGACAGTCTCGATTGTTTAGTCTAATATTGCGTTGTCCTAAGATGATGGGATGCATATCCAAAGTTCATCTCGAGCAACTAATCATTAAATTATAATTCATTTTTATATTCCTCTTACGAGAGGATTCCCAACCCACTTATTTATATGTACACCATTGACGAATTGAAGCTCATGCTTCTGTCTGAGCTTAAAGAAATAGCTGAGAAAATGGCGGTGAAAAACTTCAAAAAGCTGAACAAGCAAGATATCATCTATGCTATCCTAGATCAGCAAGCAATCACGCCAGAAGATAAATTACCAACAAAAACAGAAGAGGCTAAAGAAGCTGCTGGTGCTGACAAGGCTGAAACAGCAGAAAAGCCTAGACCTGCGAGAGCAGAAAGACCTAAGCCTAGACCTAGACCAAAAAGAGAAAATGTAACTGATGCCCCATCTGCCGAAAAGCAGGAAGAGGGTGCAGAGACAACTGAAGAGAAGTCTACCGAAGAAAAACCTGCAAGACCTCCTCGTAAGGATCCTAAAGCCGACAAGCGAGAGCCAAGAGAGCCAAGAGCACCGAGAGAGGATCAAGAAAATGGCGGAGAAGAAAGAAAAGAAAGAGATCAAAGAAGAAATAAACGCCAAGAGTACAATCAGAACATTAAGGATTTTGATGGATTGATTGAAAGCGAAGGTGTTTTGGAAATGATGCAAGATGGCTACGGCTTCTTGAGGTCTTCTGATTACAACTACTTGGCAAGTCCTGATGATATTTATGTGTCTCCATCTCAAATCAAATTATTTGGTTTGAAAACTGGCGATACTGTTAAAGGTCAAATCAGGCCGCCGAAAGAAGGTGAAAAGTATTTTGCTCTTCTGAGAGTTGAGTCTGTAAATGGCAAAACCACAGAAGAAATCAGAGATAGAGTTCCTTTTGAATACTTAACGCCACTCTTCCCTGAAGAGATGATCAAGTTGAGTACTAAGCCAAGCTTGATGTCTACGAGAATTCTAGATATGTTTGCACCAATTGGTAAAGGACAAAGAGGTATGATCGTTGCCCAGCCAAAAACGGGTAAGACAGTCCTCTTGAAAGAAATTGCTAATGCGATTGCTGAAAATCACCCTGAAATTTATTTGATCATTCTTTTGATCGATGAACGTCCTGAGGAAGTAACAGATATGGCTAGAAGCGTAAAAGCAGAAGTCATTTCATCTACATTCGATGAGCAAGCTGATCGTCACGTAAAGGTTTCTAACATCGTGTTAGAGAAAGCTAAGCGTATGGTGGAATGTGGTCATGATGTAGTGATTCTTCTGGATTCTATTACGAGACTGGCTAGGGCTTACAATACAGTAGTGCCTTCTTCTGGAAAGATACTTTCTGGTGGTGTGGACGCTAATGCATTGCACAAACCAAAGCGTTTCTTTGGAGCTGCACGTAATGTAGAAAATGGCGGTTCCCTTTCTATCATTGCAACTGCCTTGATTGAAACTGGTTCTAAAATGGACGAAGTGATCTTCGAAGAATTCAAAGGTACAGGTAACATGGAACTTCAGTTGGATAGAAAACTATCTAACAAGCGTGTTTATCCTGCGATTGATGTACCTAACTCTGGAACGCGTAGAGAAGACTTATTGATGAGCAAAGAAGAACTTCAACGTGTTTGGATACTTCGTAAGTTCATGAATGACATGAACTCTGTTGAGGCAATGGAATTCTTATTGGATAGAATGAAAGGCACTCGCAGTAATGATGAGTTCTTGATTTCGATGAACAAATAGGAATACCCTTCTTTTGATATTGAAAGGCCATTCATTTGAATGGCCTTTTTTATTATGCGATAAGAAGAGTAATGAAAATATGGCTAAGAAAACTACAAAGCTTTCGCTCCCGTTAGTTGAAAGGACCTAAGACTGTTCAATAGATCAGCTATCTTTGACTTCTAATTTTTACTACTTTCGGCATTCAGGTGATAATACTTAACCTGCACGCTCAATAACAACTCATATACCTTAATTTATCTGGTCATCCATATGAATTTTATTCCCAAAACGCTTCTAAAAAAATTATACACCCGTGGAAGTCTAACAAAGGCTGACGAAGGCTTCACTTTCAATGTAAAAAATCGATTGATTGACGTGCATTTTGAAGGCTTGAACTCACTCGAAGTTGACGGTATTCAGGTTGAGAGAAGTCAAATTTTTACTGATTTGGGGAATGGTCAATGGGTCCAAGTTGAAGAAATCAACCGACAAAATGGATTTAGCTTTAAGCTTGGCAAAAGCTTTAATGTGCTTGTAAAGGCAAAAATAAATGTAGCAACAAACTTGAAGCTCGATTTCAAGTTCCATACAAAACCGTTCGGGATATTAAGTTTTAGCGTAAATGACATCATGCATGAATCACAGGCCGAGCGCACTGTCAAAATTCCAAGAATTTATGGAGATGATTACAGTCGTGATGCGGTGAATGAAAGGCTGGATTTCGTGAATTCTTTTTCTAACACTAACCTCAAGAACATCGCTCCGCAAGCTGAAGATACATCAGTATATCAGGGAAATATTGAGCACTTAACAGGCTTTGCAAAGGTGCCACTTGGAATAGCCGGCCCCATTCGAGTTAATGGAGAATATGCGCAAGGTGATTTCTTAGTTCCATTGGCAACCACAGAAGGAACCTTGGTAGCTTCTTACAATAAGGGGATTAAACTTGTGAATGAGGCTGGTGGTGTCAACTGTAGAGTCATTAAGGACAGTATGCAGAGAGCACCTGTTTTCATATTCGATACTTTGGTTAAAGCGGTTGATTTTGGTAAATGGATCAAGACGGTAACCCCGGATTTAAAACAGCAAGCAGAACAAGGGTCCAATTATCTTAAGTATGAAGACTTGGAAGTTTACCAAGCCGGAAATAACGTTTTCCTCCGATTTAATTTTTTTACTGGAGATGCCACTGGGCAGAATATGGTGAACAAGGCCACATTTCAAGTGTGTCAATGGATACTGGAAGCTTACGATGGTATTCAGCACTTTTTCTTGGAATCCAACATGGCCAGTGATAAAAAACATTCTTTTATCAACGCGCTAAACTCTAGGGGAAAAAAGGTAATAGCAGAAGCTACATTTTCAGAAGCGCTTTTGATCAAGAACTTTGGAGTGGACGCGCATCAACTGCAACGACATTTGGACATCGCCAACTTGGGTGGAATGATGGCCGGTGTTAATAACAACGGAGCACATACTGCCAATGCATTGGCAGCTATGTTCGTTGCAATGGGTCAAGACATTGCAAATTTAGCTGAAAGTACAGCTGGTTTTTTGCATACAGAGGTACTAGCGGATGGAAGCTTATACGGTACTATAACTTTGCCATCACTTATTGTAGGTACTGTGGGAGGAGGCACCGGCTTACCAACGCAAAGAGACTGTCTGGAAATGATGGGGTGCTATGGATCTGGTAAGGCAAAAAAGCTTGCTGAGATTATGGCCGGTGTTGTACTTGCTGGTGAGATTTCACTCGGTGCTGCCATGTCATCTTTAGATTGGGTAGCAGCTCATGAAGATTTAGGAAGAAATAAAATTCCTTAGATGCGAAAAGTATCCATTATCATACCTACTTATAACGAAGAGGCTTGTCTTGGAGAATTATTAGAGCGCTTAATCAAGCTCGATCCAAAGCCATATGAGGTCATTATTGTAGATGGAGGGAGTATCGATGGTACACTCGAAATCATTGATTCTTATGGTCATGGAGTCCATATTTCGAAGAAATTAGGCAGAGCTGCCCAGATGCATACGGGTGCTGCTGAGGCAACGGGTGAGATCCTTTGTTTTTTACATGCCGATACTTTTGCTCCGAATGATTTAGTGCTCGTGGTGCAAGAGACATTGGCTGATAGGGCAACTGCATTGGCTGGCTTTAGGAGCGTGATGACAGGCACTGATAGTCAAAATTTTACCACTGCTCATAATCGCATTAAAACCTATTACGCACCTTTTATTTATAATCCTTATCGTACCCTTTTTAAAGGGCTAAGGCTCCTTTTTGGAGATCAATTGCTTTTTTGTAGAAAGTCCGATTATATGGCCTCAGGAGGGTTTGATCCAACTATGATGATCATGGAAGAAGCTGATCTGTGTATCAAAATGAATCGATTGGGTAGCATAAGACAGATTGGTCAAAAGGTTTATTCATCTGACCGGAGAGTTGCCAAATGGGGTGTTGTTAAGGCTAATTTTATTTTTATTGCCATTGCGTCACTTTGGGCATTAGGCATGTCCAACGAACGACTTGCCAAGTTTTATGGTAACATTCGTTAAGAGTAGGCGGAAATATTTTCTTCAGGGGATAACTACTTTTACCTTACATAAATCATTAATCTATTTTTTTTGTCCACGCAGCCATTACCCTCAATAAGTAGTAAAGGCTTTATAAGGGCTACATTTGACCAAGATCGAAAAACTATTGGAAGCAATTATTCTAGGCTGCAAGGAGAATGATAGGCAGAGCCAAAAGGAATTGTATGGCAATTTCTACAGCTATGCTATGAGCATTTGCCTGCGCTACACCGGAGGTGAAGCGGATGCTGTCGAGGTGCTGAATGATGGTTTTTTGAAAGTATTCAAGAACATCGAGAAGTTCGATATTCAAAAGCCTTTCAAACCGTGGCTGCGTAGAATCTTAGTGAATGCCTGCATTGACCACATAAAAAAGAATGCAAAACACAATCACCTAGCCGATATTTCAGAGGCTCAGGTAGAAGAAACATCCCAAGTTGCTCCAGATCATAATATGGACTATAAAGAGATCTTAGCAAAGATTGGGCAATTATCTCCAGCTTATCGGGCAGTTTTCAATTTGTATGTTATTGAAGGATATAAGCATCAAGAGATAGCTGAGCAGTTGGGGATTACAACTAGTACTTCTAAAGCAAATTTGACTAGGGCAAAGGCAGCCTTAAGGTCATTACTAAGTAAGGAGGTGTATCAATATGGATGAGGTGAAGAGGAACGGTGATGGATTAGAACAGCTCGCAAGAGAGGCAGCTGAAGGGGCTCAATTTGAGTTTAACCCATCAGCTTGGAGCGCCATGGAACAAAAGCTTGATGCTCCGAAGAAAGGTTTTTTCTGGTGGAAATTAGGCGGAGGTTTAGGCCTTCTTGTAATTATTATACTGCTAATAGTCATGTGGCCAAGCGGAACAATAGCGGGAGATGACGCTTCAAAAACGTCTCTTGAGGAAAAACCGTTGCCTAAAAAAAGTGAAAGCGCTGATCAAGCTGGAGATATAGATAGTAAAGAAGACCTTGTTGCTAGTACAGATGAAAACACTAAATCAAATCAAGTCACTCAAACCAAAGAGTACCCTGGGGCCAGTGCTGAAAAGCGCATAACTGAGACTGATTCAAAACAAAGAATCGCTTCAAGTACCCAATCACTCAATTTGAAAAATTCATCGAATCAAGGAGAGGAAGAATCAAATGATACGAGTATCATCAACAATCATCAGGAGGTAGTAACCTTAAAGAGCAAAGTTGTTGAGAAGGCATCAGCAGTGAGTAATAGCACGCCAAAAGTGAGCTATTTTGATCCTTCGCAGCCTATTGGTGCATTGGACAGTATAGAGAGTCAAATGGCTAGCCTATACGAGGTTGGTGTTCAAACCTTAGCACTGCGGTGGGTACCTAGAGTCTTTCTTTTCGATCAGTCAATACAGCCCATGACTATTGACGCTAGTTACTACCAAGCAACCGATTTAGATAGTCTGCAGACATTCAAAAGATGGTCGTTTGGTGCTATGGTTTCTTTAGACTTAAGCGCCACAGGTTTAGATGGTTTTACAGATCCCGGAACCATGTTAGGTCTTATGGCTGAATACAGAATTTCTAAAAAGTGGAGTATTCAATCAGGCTTAAGCTACTCAGTTAAAAACTATGCTGCCTTGGGTGAGGAATACGACACTTCAACATGGCCTGGTGGAAGATCAGATAACCTAGTGAGCGCATTGGCGCGATGTCTCGTCCTCGATATTCCAATTAATGTTAGAAGATACTTTCAAGTAAAGAATGGTAATCAATGGTTCGTTAGTTCAGGTGTCTCCACCTACTTAATGCTCAGCGAAGATTACGATTATGAATATGCGATACAAAACCCTAACTGGTCACCTACGGCTCAGGTTAGAGGAGTGAACAACCACTATTTCGGCATTGCCAATTTTAGTGTTGGCTACGAAACGCCAATCAGCAAGAAGCTGGGATTAGCCCTTGAACCGTTCATGAAATTGCCTTTAACAGGTATTGGTCAAGGAAAAGTGAAATTTTTAAGTTTCGGTGCCAACGTGGCCATCAAACTAAGATAATTTCCAACCTATCGATGGAGTGAAAGGTCCTAGTTTATGAGGGTTCTTTATTTTTCAAACGAATGCTTCACCAAATGGGCCGAAGGTTGATCTTATCCTAATATTTGCTTTATTAGGAGGATGAATTGGGGTTTTATAGGGTTTGGTCGAATTGCAAGAAAGTTTTTAGAGAGTCTGAATGCAGTAGAGAATGAAGTGCCCTATGCTTTTGCCTCAAGGTCTAACGCCAGTGCCTTACAGAAGGAGTTTCCAGAAGTAAAAGTCTACTCATCCTATGCCGATATCTTAGCGGATGCCAATATCGATATCGTCTACATAAGCACCACTCATAATTTCCATTGTCAGAATGTAATTGACGCACTCAATGCTGGCAAACATGTGCTATGTGAAAAACCAATAGGGGTTTCTAGTGATGAAGTGCTGAAGATGACTTCAGCCGCCAAGTCCAATGATAAGTTTTTAATGGAGGCCATGTGGATGCGATTTCTGCCGGCTTATCGTGAGGCTATTGGCAAGGTAAAGGCTGGCGAAATTGGTCAAGTGAAGTATATGACAGCCAGTTTTGGGTTTCGATCCGAAGACAAACTGACCCAAGATGGACGTCTATTGAACCCAGATTTGGCTGGCGGAGCCCTCTATGATGTAGGTGTTTACCCTCTGACTATTGTTTCCGACTTGTTCGGCTGGAAACCAGTTGACTTTAAAGCGCATGCCATTAAGTCTGATACTGGGGTAGACGAAACGATCCAAATTCAGCTTGATTTTGGTCAGGATAGAATGGCTCAAGTAGTTGGTAGCATTACCATGAACACAAATAAAGAAGCCTGTATTTATGGAGAGCAGGGGTTTGTAAGAATTCCTATGTTCTGGAAATCGGAGTCTTATGAAGTGGTAAAAGGAGACGATGTTGAGGTTTTTTCTGCCCCAATGATCAGTACAGGATATGCCCATGAAATTATGGAGGTATCTAAGTGCATCAAACAAGGAAAAACCGAGTCTGAACTGTTTACACTTAACGATAGCTTAATGAGCGCAAAGTTGGTCGAGAGTATTCTTTCAACCATCTTCAAATAGAAAATATAAATTATATGCCTAAAGGATTTTTGATTGACCAAGACGGAGTTATTTATGTTGAGAATGAAATGATTCCGGGTGCGGATAAATTTATTCAGACACTCCAGAAAGAGAACATTCCCTTCACTTTTATGACGAACAACAGTCAAAGGTCACCTTTGGATGCTGTAAGAAAGCTAAGAAAAATGGGCATCAATGTGGAGGAGAGAAATGTTTATACCTCTGCTATGGCGACCACTCATTTTATGAGGCAACAATTTCCAAACGGTACAGCCTATGTTTTGGGCGAAGGTGGTTTGATCTCCAGCTTACATGAAAATGGCTTTACCTTGGTACAAAACGACCCAGACTTTGTAGTCGTGGGTGAAGGAATCAATTTCACACTAGAAATGGTTCGTAAGGCCATAGACTTCATTCTCGAAGGGGCAAAATTTATCGCAACGAATCTAGATGCATCACCTCGTAAAGCAGGCTGGAATAACTTGGGTATTGCAGCTGTCGTGTCTATGATAGAGACTGCAACAGGAAAGCAAGCTTTTTCAGTCGGAAAGCCAAGTGCCGTAATGATGAGACAGGCGCGAAAATATATAGGTCTGGCAACAGACGAGGTCACAGTGATTGGAGATACGCTATCTACGGACATACAAGGCGGTGTTCAAGTAGGCTATAATACCATACTCACATTGTCAGGTATGTCGAGGCGTGAGCAGCTCAATGACTATCCTTTTAAACCAGACATGGTAATAGATTCAATTGCAGACCTAGAATTGCCTCTGCCTTGGTGGGTTTGATTATCTAAAGTGTCACAGTGAGAGAATAGTTTGTTTAACTTTGAGGAAACAATTAATATGTAGGTACAGTTTTTCTGTGTCGAGTACTTATTAATAATGACGCTACAATTAAAAATAGATAATCAACAACTGACTTTAGACCCATTGAGCGGTGGGGCCATCAAAGAATTGACCCTTTCTTCGAATGGAATTATTAAGACCCTCATTAGTCCAAAAGAAGGTTATCATTACCAATCTTCATTACTTTTTCCTTTTCCCAATAGGCTCCAAGATGGGAAGTTTGAATTCGAAGGAAACACTTATCAATTCCCTCTCAATGATTTTGGTTTGCCAAACGCTTTGCATGGTATGCTGCATGACAAGCCTTTTGAGTTAAAGTCAGAGACTGAGAACGAACTGAGTTTAGCATATAGTTATGATGGGGATTTGATCTACTACCCATTTCCATTTAAAATTGACCTGAGCTACAAGCTCGCTCCTGGGAGTCTTTCAGTGGAGGTTAAAATCGTTAATACTGGAAATACCACTTTGCCTTGCGCTTTTGGATGGCATCCATATTTTAACTTACCTCAGGCAGGTGAATTAGGAAAGTTGCAGCTTATGAATGTAGTGCTAGTGGAAGTCGATGAAGCGATGATACCAACAGGGAAAAGTACCCCTTATCGAGTATTGGAAGAGCCAATTGATATTTCAACCCTGACGTTAGACACCTGTTTCCGTGCTATCGAGAAGGAAGATAGGTACGTGACGAGACTCATTTACCCAGATGAAAGTGTGCTAGAAGTATGGCAAGATGAAAATCATCCATTTACTCAAATTTATACTCCTGAGGATAGAAGAACCATCGCAATAGAACCTATGACAGGAAATATTAACGCATTAAATACTAAGGATGGCTTGAGTTTGATAGAACCAAAACAATCCCTAGTCTTGAATTTTGGAGTTTCCCTTCAATAATCTTTAGCCTCCTTCTATTCGCGAATTATCATCAGAGGTATCGGTATGTCCAATACCATTTTCTTAGTATGGCTACCATGTCGTAGGCGCTCCAATAGGCCGTGATGTTTCGAAACCATAGCGATGAGTTCTATCTTGGCTTCTTTGGCAAACTCCAACAACCCTTCTTCCACATTTTCAAATTTTCTAAAGTGAAATGAGTGCTTAATGTGGTTGAGGTATTTATCCATACTTCTGGCGATATCAATTTGATCTTTGACCAAAACATCTCCTTTGTCAATATGAATAATATGAAGTTGACCCATAAATGCCCTGACAATTTCAGTTACTAAATGAATCGAATCATGCGCTGGTACATTACGATAGTCACCTGCTAATGCGATATGCTTCATACGGCTAATGTCTGCATCTTCTGGTAAGGCAATCACTGGAATTTTCACGTTTTTGATTACGTGATAAGCGTTGCTACCAATAAGCGACTTGGCAATGCCACTGGCACCATGAGTACCCATTACTATTAACGCGATCTCTTCCTCTTTGGCGATCTCATTGATGCTTTCATGAAGTGATCCATATTGGATAATACTTCTATAAGTTACTTTCTTTAACTCAGGCATTCCCTCAATGAGTGTTTCTATTCTCTTCCTTGAACTTGCCTCTAGTTCTTCGAAATCGTAACCTATATTTCCTGCCGGAATCCCTTCTGCCAAGCCTATTGGTACAATAACCGAATGGAACAGAAGTATCTCCATATGCATTCTATCAGCTATTTGGATAGCATTGCTTAGGGCATTTTTAGAACAACTCGAAAAATCGATTGGTACTAATAGCTTTTTCATAGTCTCCTCCTTTTGATTTGTGAATTTATATCATGAAGCTACTTAGTTAGAAAGCCTTAACCGCTGATGGGTATCAGATCAGAACATGATCAATATCATGTTTGAGAGGTCTACTTAACTTAGTCGTGAGTCCAAGACTATTGCTTGCTACTTCACAAAGCTCAATTCTACGTGAGCTTAAGTAAGCCGAAGCAGACATCAGCATCTTTTTCTTAAATTGACCCTTAAAGTAAGAAGTGTTATTGTACCCACAACAGTAGCTATTCTAGGTAAGAAGAGTTCATTTAGATTATGAGAAAGTTATCCATATCCCTTTTGGTTTTAGCCTTGGTGCAAGGTCTGACTGCACAAGTTCCAGATTCGTCAAGAATAGTACGTGTGCTCACCTATAATATTTTACACGGAGCCACAATGAAAGGGGATTTCGACTTGGATTTAATAGCTGATGTTATCAAGTCAACCAATCCAGATTTGGTAGCATTGCAAGAAGTGGACTATAAAACCAATCGTGCGAAGAAGTATGATTTGGTAACAGAATTGGCGATTAGAACGAATATGTCACCACTTTTTGCAAGAGCAATGCCTTATGATGATGGTGAATATGGTGAAGGTATTTTATCAAGTTTTACATTCCTATCGACCAAAAACCATCCTTTGCCCTATACTGAAGGAAAGGAGCCCAGAGCGGCTGCTGAAATTAATGTTGTGCTCAAAAGTGGTGATACCATTCGGTTTGTAGGCACTCATTTAGATCATGAAAGAGATCCTGTAAACCGACTGATGCAGGCCAAGGAATTGAATAGGGTGTTGACGAGAGATGCAAGGCCATCCATCTTAACAGGAGATCTGAATGAAGAACCAGATAAGGAAGGAATGAAAGTCTTGTTTACCGAATGGGAGAGGTCCTTCAAAGAAGACACACCCACCTTCCCTTCTGATAATCCAATAAAAAAGATTGACTACGTCTTGTTTCGGCCTGCGAACAGATGGCGTGTGTTGGAAACCCGAGTGATTGATGAAAAAGTTGCTTCGGATCATTGTCCTGTCTTGGTGATATTGGAGCTTCTGCCAGATAAATAATTTACGCTCAAATGAAAACGAGACTTTTAATAGCACTTGGAAGCATAGCCTTAGTCCTGTTATTCACATTTCCTGCAAAAGCCCAGAAGCAATACACGGCAGATTGGGACGACCTAAAATCGAGACCCTATCCACAATGGTTCAAAGATGCCAAACTCGGTATTTTCATTCACTGGGGAGTTTACTCCGTACCTGCCTACAGCAATAAAGAAGACTATGGCGAATGGTACTTGAGAGGGCTTATGCTTGGAGATTCGCTGCGTACGTCCTACATGAAAACGCATTACGGAGAGGGCTTTACTTACAGAGATTTTGCTCCACTTTTTAAAGCCAGACTGTTTTACCCCGATGAATGGGCAGACCTTTTCAAAAGAGCGGGAGCCAAGTATGTCATTATGGTTTCCAAACATCATGATGGTTATGCCCTTTGGCCAAGTAAGTACGCTCCAAAATGGAACAGCATGGAGGTTGGCCCCAATCGTGATTTGGTTGGAGAACTGACAACATCTGTTAAAAATGCAGGCTTACGCATGGGACTTTATTATTCATTACCCGAATGGAACAATCCGCTGCACAGATGGGACACCGATCCACACAGAAACATTGGGTCTTATGTGGAAAAACACATGATCCCGCAATTCAAAGAATTGATTTCTACCTATAAACCCGACTTGATCTTTGCCGATGGAGAGTGGAATAACGCTGCCGAAGAATGGCATTCTGCAGAACTGATTTCTTGGTACTTCAACCTGATGGGAGATGATGCGGTAGTCAATGACCGCTGGGGTGGAGGAAGTCAAGGAATGGGCTTTTTGACACCAGAATATAGTGCAGGAATCAAGGAAACAGATCGACCATGGGCAGAAGTTCGAGGGCTTGGGCGCTCCTTTGCATTAAACCGTTTCGAGAAGCTGGATGCTTACATGACAGGCGAAGAGCTGATTCACTTCTTTATCAAGGCCGTGGCCAATGGCGGTGGGGTAACGATTAATGTAGGACCAACTGCAGATGGTCAAATACCACTATTACAACAAGATCGATTAGTTCAGTTAGGCAATTGGATTGGAATCAATGAGGAAGCCATCTACGGATCGACTACTTGGAAAAAGACGGGAGAAGAGAAGCAAGTAAGCATGGAAAGAGTAGATCCCAACATAGATTTCAATTGGGTGAGAAACGGGCCTGGAAGTCCTATCAAAGAAGATGATTTTACCGCTATTTGGACAGGCTACATCGCGCCTGAGTTTTCAGAAACTTATGAGTTTGAAGCGCAAGCCGATGATGGTATGCGCGTTTGGGTTAACGAAGAGTTAATCATCAACAATTGGAAAAATGCTCCAGAGGGAGCCAATGGTTTTGTGATGGGAAACAATACAGCCGTTTCTGAATCAAGTGCGATCCAACTTCAGGCAGGAGAACGGTACAAACTTCGTGTGGAATACTTTGAAGGGAAACAAAATGCGAGTGCTAGATTATTTTGGTCTAGTGCCAGTCTTGAAAAACAAATCGTTCGTTCTTCGAGACTTTACACTACATCCGAAGGAGAAGCACACGGACTCAATGCAGTCTACAGCTCTATGCAGCAACATATCGCTTATACTCAGAATAATGGAAACGTTTATGCCATCACGATGGAATGGCCAGATGACCAGCTAGACTTAACCGTTGAAAAACCAAAACCAGGAGCAAAAGTGACCCTTTTGGGCTATGATGGTGCGCTAGATTGGAAACACGAGAAAGGTAAAATGTCGGTCAACACTAGCGACATAAAATTCAGCCAAGTACCAGGAAAAGACGCGTGGGTTTTTAGGATATCTAATTTTTAAAGCGAATTAAAAATGTTCAAAAGGAGATTACCAGACTATCGCCACTGAAACGACCATCGGTATAAGCGCATACTTAGATTCCCAGATACAAAAACCAACAAACTGAGGCTTACGATTCTAGCTGTAAAAGCCTGTCCAATTATTTCTAATCTTGGGGTATTTAACGCTGCATCTGAGGAGTTCTGATCCTGAACAGGCTACTTAAATCTTTTATTAGCGTATTTCGAATAAAGTGTCTTCAACGATGAGGCTTCGATGCACTCACCAATTGCGTAGTACAGTACGGAGTTAGATGTCCATATTTGCTAAATATGGACATTAATGTTATATTTGGATATACTACTGAATAGAATATTATGAATGTGAGCTTGACCAATAAACAGGAAAACTATATCGCTGCCCAGATCGAAGCTGGAGATTATCAGAATGCGAGTGAGCTAGTACGGGATGCGCTACGCCTGCATCAGGTTTACCGGGATAAAGTAATTGGTGAATTGCGTACGGAGATAGAAAAGGGTTGGGATGCCCCGTCCAGTGGCCGCTCAGTACAAGCGATTATCAAGGCCAAGCGGGTTAAAAAGTGACGATGTTCATTGAGCGCTACGAGTTATCCCAACCTGCCGATCAGGATTTAGAGGATATCTTCGAATATACCGAAATCGAATTTGGGATTGATCAAGCTATTGAATATCTCAAGGGATTAGAATCAGCATTTCAACAGCTTGTTGTCAACCCCGAATTAGGGAGAACTCGCAACGATATCAAAACAGGGCTGCGCAGCATTTCTAAATCCTCACATATCATTTTCTACAGACTTATGACTGACCATGTTAAAATCGTTCGTGTCCTTCATGGGAGTAGGGATATCATCAATTTCTTGTCTCGTCCTGAAATAGGTTGACGATTTTAAATAGCCTTTTCGATGTAGCGAGAGCAACGCTATTACCCCACTAGTTTATCTCATCTTACAATTTCATAATTGAGCCATAATCAAACAATTGGCTGAGAATAGGCTTTTTAGGCCCTAATGGTAGACTATTGAGTCAATTTTTAGCCTCACATACTTCATTTCTCCATGAGGCATTTGCCAGGAAACTTCCCCTACCAATGGGATATTGAATCCGTTCATTTCTTGGTAATTCCTGTAGTAACCATACCAGCCAGTTTTAATATAGCTGCCATTGCTCTCCATATAGCGTTGCGATGACATCTTATAGATTTGATGCTGATCGTTAAAATGGAAGATGACGGTAGCCGATAGTTTCCCGTCTACTAAGGTGGCCTCCGCTGAATAATCGTCAATAACTTTCCAGCTCACACCATTTTCGGGAAGTAAGGCAGTGGGAAACCAAACCGATTCCGCTAAATATCTATATAGCGAGCCTTCATCCAACCTTTCCCCACTGGCATTCATGACGGTGATCAATGAATTAGCTTTCCAGCGCATACTGCCTTTACCAGCATCATAAGAATCCCAGCCACGCATCCAGAAAAGACCATTCATTTTGATTTTAGCAAACCAATAAAAACCTAGAGGATTAATAATGAAATGTTGAGTGGCTGTCATCTTTTTCCAAGCTTCTTCATTACTGAATTTCGATTCCTCTTTCAAAAACCTAAAAAATCCACTTTGGTTTACTTTGACATACCTTGGCCTAAATGAGCTGTTTCCGAGAGCGTATTTGAAGTAAGATTTGACAGGGTCGGGTAGTGCTACCTGCTTTGTATCTTGAACAGGCCAAATCGGAACTTGCTTTCTAAGTTGTGTGATTAGTTCATCCTCAGTCTCAGCCATCCTTTTACCTGCTACAATTACTAACAAGGCCAAAATAGCGAGCAGTACGAGCAGTATAATCAGTATGCTTTTTAACACTTACTACACCTTTAAAAGCTTTTTGGATATTGGTGCTACAAGCATATCATCAACAAGTTCAATATGCTGTTTTGTAGCGTATTTTCGCAAGATCATACTAGCCAATAGAAAGCAGACGGTCGATTCTGCTCCCTGGTTCAAATTGGGGTTAGTTTCTTCCAGACCATCATATCCTCCACCAGATAGTGGGTCATACATAATCTGTTTTAAATGATTGTTACCTAAGAACCAACTATAAGCCACTTCCATATAATCTTTGTAGCGCTCAATGCCCAATACATTATAAAAACTACTCAACGCAAGTATGGTATAGGTCACATCAATTGGTTGCTCACCAAAATGATGTTCTTTTTTCTGACCCTTGTGTTGCCAGCCGCGGTTTGAGATGACCTTGATCTGGTCTTTCGTAAAAGTCTGAGACAAAAGAAAGTTGAGACTGTTTAAGGCTACGTCACGATAGATTGTCTCTTGGGTTAGGTCATATGCAAGAATTAAGGCTTCAGGCATCACTCCATTGGCGTAAGTGAGATAATCTTCAAACCAATCCCAACTGTCTTCTGCAGCTGACTCGTATTGACTCACCAGCTTATTCGCTAATTCAGTGATGAGTGCTTTGTAGATTGAAAGTGGACGGTATTGATAGGCGTCATATAGTCCTTTGATAATGAAAGCAATTGACCTTGGAGAGTTGACTAGGGCTAAATTGGGAATAGTATTTTGAAAGCAATTATTGGCTTTGGCAATCATGTCTTGAGGTAGTTCCCGGCAGTTCCCCAAGAGATACCCAAGCGACCAGATGGCCCGTGCGTTAGAGTCCTCTAAATTTACATAGTGGTTTTGTGTGTGAAACATACCATTTACGTCCACATAATTCATAAATCGTCCATCGGTTTGTTGGCAGTAGGCGATGAAATCTAGGTAGGTCTCAATGCAGACAAGTAGCTCGTCAGAAGGTGCTACTTCATATTGCATAATGGAAGCCACAAGTGCCCTGGCGTTGTCATCAATCGTGTATCCAGAATCAAGGTCTGGTATACTAATTTTCGAAAACTGGATGACCCCGCGATCAGTGGTGAGACGTTTTAAATGACCAAAATTTATTTCGGGTCTTTTGTATTGAATGTCAGCCATAGGTTTAGACGTTTTTAGCAATTGTTGCATATATGAGATAGATACATTAGGCCAAATTGTGATTTGGGATTTATGATAAGCGTTTAAAGATTTCTCGTTTAAAAGGCGTGAATCCTTTAGGAGGTGAATTGTTTGATTGGCTAAGTCGTCATGATCAAAGAAATCAAAAAGCATCCCAGTATTGTCTTCAAGCACCTCTTTAGCATGTGGTATTGGTGTTGAAATTACCGGACATGCACAGCTCAGTGCATAGGCAAAAGTGCCACTAACCGCTTGATTTGGATCTTTTGACGTGAACAAATAGAGGTCAGAGAGTTTCAAATAATCTAAAAGAACGGTTAGACTCAAATACTCATTTACAAATATTACATGGTCTTTAATATCAAGTTCTTTCACCAACTCTTCTAATGATGATCTATATCGTTCACCTTCATTTTCAATAACTTTAGGGTGTGTTTTGCCTAAAACTAGGTAGATGGCCTTTGGGAACTCCTGAACAATTTTTGGCAAAGCCTTTAATGCCGTTTCTATGCTTTTATTTGCGCTAATAAGACCGAATGTGGAGAGTACGGTTTTATCCTCTAATCCATATTTTTTCTTGAGTGCTACTTGGTCACCCCAAGATACTGGATGTGTTCCATGCGGAATCACACTGATTTTTGTTGCGTCAATCTCATAGTCACGTCCAAGGATTTTAGAAGAGGTCTGAGTCATCACGATAATCGAGTCAACTAAATCGGCTATGCCGTTTACTACTTTCTTGAGGACAGGGTTAGGGCCAGGCAAGACGGTATGAAAAACAATGGAGACGGGTTTTTCAACAGAGAAAAGAAAGGTTAATAAATCCTGCCCGTATTCTCCACCAAAAAGACCAAACTCGTGCTGTACCACAATATTCGTTATGCGATCATTAGCGTTTATCGTTTGCGCTAGTTGCATATAAGCATTAACATCTTCTGTATTCAGCACATGAGTTACCTCCTTTGGATAAAAGTCTGGATGGTGGATTCCCTCATGTAAGGCGCATACCTCAAAGGCATAATTATCATCGAATTGCGCTATCAATGCATTGAACAAGTCCTGGCAAAAGGTAGCAATACCACATTCACGTGGTGGAAATGTAGTCAAGAAGAGGGTGCTGGATTTGTCGTTGATACCCATTTTTAAGTTCGTTTATTGTTGACTAATTCGTTTAGAAGTTGAGTGATAGACATACTGGCAACAGCTACGCGTTGGTCAGCTGCACCATAGTAGATATATAATGTGTCGCCAAAAAGGGCCGTGCCAGTAGGAAAGACCACATTGTTAACCTCTCCTTTTAATTCCCAAGAAGTTTCAGGCTTAAAGAGTGGATATGGAAGGCGAGCAAGCTCCTTAGTAGGATCATCAATATCAAGCAATGCTGCACATGCACAATAGACATAGCCTTCAACGCTGTCATGTACACCATGATAAATCAGTAGCCAGCCTGCCTTGGTTTCGATGGGTGGACAACCACCGCCTATGTAACTGATTTCATGCGCATATTTGGGAGCCATCAGGATGGACTTGTTAAAATGCATCAGGTAATCCTGCCAAAACCCTTTGGTTAACTCATCAATACCATGCACACATGCAATTTGAATATCAGGCCTAATGCGATGTAGAAAATAAAATTTATCGTTAATCTTTCTGGGAAAGAAAACCAAGTTCTTATCTGACAGCAAGATTGTCTTTTTCAATCGCTCGTCCAGATTAATTTGCAGATGAAGTCGCTCGTATTTTTCATTTAAATGCTCATTGCATTCAGCCATCCGATGAAAATCATGATAAGTAATTTGAGGGACTATGATTCCATGTCTTTTAAAATGTACTAAGTCAGTAGAGGTAGCTAGTGCACCCATAGCATTAACTCCATCGTAAGCAGTAAAAGTGAGGTAATACAGGTCGTCTATCTTTACAATACGTGCATCTTCTACACCCTGAGACTCGTACTCAAATTCGGGAGACAGTAAAGGAGTATCGTTACGATGCGTTAATGTTAGCGGTCCATCCAACCTGGCATATCCTATGGTAGAATGGTTGCCTTTTCTTACTGCCCGATAAAAGATATGAACTGTGTCTCCTTCCTGCATGATAGCAGGGTTTAGGACACTTTCATTTTCAAATTCCAATTCGGTTATATCGAGTATGACCCCCTCTTTTTTTACTGTAATCATAGAAATCAATTAGATGATAAAAGACCAATATTATCCTTGTCTTTCAAATGATGAGTATCAAGGCTGACAATGACAGAAATCATTGTTGCTGTTTTACCCTGCCGTTAGATTTGTAATAGAGATTAATGATCGAGTGAGCACCATGGATTTTACAAACTATGTGAAATAATATAAAGACTAGTGTGTGCAGTAATGTGATTGATTTGTCTGACTTTGGTTGAGGTTGCAGGTGAGCATCAGTCCTTGAAAGGTGGGTTAATCCCACCTTTTTTGTTTCTGAGACGAGAAAATATCTATCATCATTCAAGTTGACTTATGTCATTGGGCTCCATTCATTCAGCCTCTACCTTTAATAAAAAAATAGTATGGAAAGGTTGAAAGATAAAGTAGCCGTAATCACCGGAGCTTCCCTAGGGATAGGTAAAGCAACCGCCCAAATGTTTGCACGAGAAGGTGCCAAAGTCGCTATTATTGATATTCTGGATGGCGATGGCTTGGCTTTGGTGTGGGAAATTAATAAAGCAGGAGGTCAAGCAGCTTTTTGGCACCTTGATGTCTCTAAAGAATTTGCCGTTGAGGATGTAATGTATGATGTAGCCCAGAAGTGGGGACGTCTTGATATTGTGGTCAATAATGCAGGTATCGCAGGCAGGAATGTTCCTACAGATGAGGTGACTGAGAAGGAGTGGGATGAGGTGATGGACATCAACGTTAAGGGCGTGTTTTTCTGTACCAAATATGCCATTAATCACATGAGGAAAAGCGGTGGAGGTAGCATTGTCAATATATCATCCATTTATGGAATTATAAGTGCTCCCGATCTACCTGCATACCATGCTTCTAAAGGAGCGGTACGTTCGATGAGTAAAACGGATGCTTTACTGTATGCTAAAGATAAGATAAGAGTAAACTCTGTACACCCAGGTTTTATTTGGACTCCCTTAGTAGAAACTCATTTGAAAGATTCTGGGAGCACCTTAGAAGCGGGTAGGAAAAGTCTTAATGCGCTACATCCACTAGGCCGTGTGGGAGAACCAGAGGAAATTGCTTCGGGCATCTTATTTCTGGCCAGCGATGAATCATCCTTCGTAACTGGTGCAGAGTTAGTAATTGACGGAGGCTATACTGCACAGTAATTTTTGACACCCATAATAACCTAACCATGAGAGCTGTTGACCAAAACGAAATGCATAAAGATCATCTCGACTGGAATTCTGAAGTGGCCATGTGGGAACGAGACACTAGAATGTGGTATAAGGAACTAGAGGTCTTGATAAACGCTTTGATGTCTATCAAAACTGGCTGTGAAGAGCATGAAAAAGGGCTTGATACTCACTTGAGAACCATAAAAGGACATCAACACTCCTTAAACATAGACGAATCAGACTTGACAATGATTGATCCTAGTCTTAGTGGTTACCCTGCCGCTGATGTTACAGCTCGACACAACAAAGAAAGCAAACAACAACAGATTCAAAGAGATGCACATGCCCGCCTCAAGGAGTATCATCATCTGATTATGGTAGTGACCAAAAGTATGAAGAAAGCATTGGCAGGGCCTTTATAGGCTTTAGAACCTAGAGATAAAAAAAGAAAAATGGAAAATGTAAATGAGAAAAATGGAATGCCACTCTTAGGAGATAGCTTTCCTCAAATGACAGTACAAACTACGCACGGTGAATTGCATCTGCCCTCACATTTTAAAGGCAAATGGTTTGTGCTTTTTAGTCATCCCGCTGATTTCACACCAGTATGCACTACAGAATTTGTCGCTTTTCAACAGCGCTATGACAAGTTCAAAGCTTTGAACTGTGAGCTCATTGGATTGAGTGTTGACCAGGTGTTTGCCCATATCAAATGGGTGGAATGGATCAAAGAAAACATGCATGTGGACATCGAGTTTCCGATCATAGCAGACACTGGCGCAATAGCTGATAGGCTTGGAATTATTCACCCAGGAAAAGGCACCAATACAGTAAGGGCTGTTTTTATTGTAGATACACATGCAAAATTCAGAATCATTCTTTATTATCCTCAGGAACTGGGCAGGAACATGGAAGAGATTTTACGAGTTGTGAAGGCCATGCAGATTTCTGATAAGCAAAAGGTAGCTATGCCAGCCAATTGGCCGCATAATGAAATATTGAAAGACCGAGTGATTATACCTCCCGCTAAAGATATAAAGACGGCACAAGACAGGCTTAAAAAAGCTAAAGCAGGTGACTTCGAATGCTATGATTGGTGGCTATGTCATAAGGAGATGGAGTGACCAGAAGCTTACCAATAACTTGTATTATTGGGATTGAACGATTTCGTTAAAGGCATAGCCATCCCAAAGGATGGCTATGCTATTTTGACGTGTTTTTTTTGAACCTCCTTTTCAGCAAGCCAATTTTTTTTAATAGTTACTTCACAAATATTTACAGCCTTTGCTCATTTAGCCCATAAAGTAATTGACATTCCCTTGCCGATGATTCTTATAAGCGCTGTCATCGCAGGATGGCTTATGGGCTTGCTTTCCTGGTTAGTGGCATCAGCACAAGAAACGATTAGCCGCCTGTTTATGATCGTATTGGTGACTGCTACTATTGGTATTGGTGGTTTGCATCATTCTATTGTGGGCTCAATAGAGGTGTTTGTGGGATTATTAATCGATCCAACGATCGTTATCAAGGATTATTTAGGTTTTGAAGTCATCTCCATTTTGGGCAACGCATTGGGTGGTGTTTTTTTTGTAGGAATTCTCAAGTATGGCCAACGGAGGCCGCTTTGATAATGTTGATTTTTTGTCGGCAAGAGTGATAAAAGTCACTTGAGGTGTTGACTCTCGTCATAGCCTATTAATTGTCATAAGGCTACATTTACTTCAAAGGAATTATGAAAAATCTACTGAAAGAAATGGTCTATTTCGGACTGGAGACAGCCGTGGCCGCAAAGCATAAACCGCAGGAACTCTCAGAAAGATTGATCAACCAGCACAACAGTATCCTTCACAGGTTGGACACGACTGCCATCATCAGAATGGAAGTTCTTTTTTTGAAGCCGGAATCGGTATTGTTGAAACATTTGTTCACGGCTGGTTGACAGGTGCACGCATTGCCTTGTTTTCAATTTCAGTTGAAAGTAGGCAAGGAATTTAATTAACACTTAAAACAAAAAAATATGTGGAATATGGAACACGGACATTATTGGGGAATGCACTGGGTTTGGTGGATACTCTTGATCATTGGGCTATTCTGGATTTTCGCAACACCATGGGATATTCCTGGACAAAGAAAAAGGAAAAACAGAGCTCTTGACACCCTTAAGAAAAGGTATGCATCCGGAGAGATTAACACTCAGGAATATGAGGAACGAAAAGAAGTTATCCAAAAAAATTAAACCAAGTAAAATCATTTTAAAATCTTATTTCAATTCCAACACAATGAAAAATACTATCAAAATCGTAATACTACTGATGATGACCGGACTTTTTACGGCATGTCAGGAACCTCAAAGCACTGAGGAAGTCCTTGCGGACGAAACCCATAGAAAAGAAGTCATGCAAACCATTGTCAACAACGATGAAATGATGATGGAAATGATGGGCGTGATGATGAATAGTAAGGATGGCAAAATGATGTTGTCAAGAAACAAAGAGATGATGGGTATGATGATGGACAATCAACAAATGATGAAGGATATGTCCAAAGCTAACCCCGATATGATGCAAGGCATGATGCAAAACATGATGGATATGATGCATCAAAAAGGTATGATGGATGATGAGTGTTACGAGAATGGCATGAACATGATTAAAAAAGGGATATACGTGAAATGATAATCATTCCAATAACTATTAAACTCTATAAATTATGATGATTGGATGGATAGTAATAATACCGCTGGTCCTTATTGGAATTTGGTATGTTAATCAGTATCAAATTGATGACTCTGCAACCAAAGAAGAGAAGCCGCTGGGTATTCTTAAAAAGCGTTTTGCTGCTGGGGAAATCACCCGACAGGAGTATGAAGAAGAAAAGACTGTATTTGAAAAATAGACCAAATCAAGACACCATTGAATTGTAGGTTTTAAGAAAAATAGAGAAACTAAAAAAAACTTTAAAGTCCAATATTGGGATTTAGAAACAAATAAAAATGGATATCAAAAAATTAAATTTACCCTCGGAAGTAAAAAAATTACTTGAGTACTGGCGACTTATTGTCACATTACTGTTTTTGGTGATAATTATGTGGTCATCAATTTTCCAGATTAGCACTGAAGAAGTAGGTGTTGTTACTCGATTCGGGAAGTATGTGCGACAAGTAGAACCAGGATTAAATCTTAAAATACCATTCGCTGAAGATGTTTATAAAGTTCCAGTAGAAAGGCAACAAAAGCAGGAATTCGGTTTCCGAACGCTCAGAGCCGGAATAAACACCCAATATCGCGAATCATCAAGTGCAAAAGATGAATCACTGATGCTTACAGGAGACCTTAACCTTGCAGAGGTGCAATGGGTTGTACAATACAGGGTAGATGATGCTTATAATAACCTGTTTAAAGTCAGAAATCCTCAGAACACTCTCCGTACTATCTCTGAGGCTGCAATGAGACAAATTGTGGGTGACCGCACCGTAAATGAAGTATTGACTGTTGGCCGTACGGAAATAGGAAGCAAGTTACAGGAACTCATTCAGCAAATATGCAGGGAGTATTCAATGGGTATCAAAATAGAACAGGTGGTGCTTCAGGATGTCAATCCACCAGAGCCGGTAAAAGCAGCTTTCAATGCCGTAAATGAAGCTCAGCAAGAAAAGGAAACATTGATTAATCAGGCAAAATCAGAGTATAATAAAGTAATACCAAAAGCAAGAGGTCAAGCGGAAGAAACCATTCAACAAGCTGAAGGATATGCTGCCGAGCGTGTAAATAATGCGGATGGGGAGGCGGCCAGATTTACGGCCCTGTATAATGAATTTGTTAAGGCGCCTGAGGTAACAAAAAGAAGGATTTACCTCGAAACAATGTCAAATGTGATACCCAAAATCGGGAACGTAATTATAACAGACGATAAAGGCAACAACGTGTTACCGTTACTTCAAATGCAGATGAATAAAAAAACAGGAAACGATGAAAACTAAATCAATATTAATTGGAGTATTAGTCATTATCATGCTCATCGGTTTAAATAGTAGTGTTTTTATCGTACAGGAAAAGGATCAAGTGGTAATCACTCAGTTTGGAAGGCCAGTCGGAGAAGCCATTATTGAGCCCGGGATGTACTTCAAGCTACCCTTAATACAGGATGCTAATTATTTCGAAAAGCGCTATATGGAATGGAATGGTGATCCAAACCAAGTGCCGACCAAGGACAAAAAGTTCATTTTTGTCGATACCTACGCAAGATGGCAAATCACAGATCCGCTTCAATTTTTTAAAAGGCTAACGAATGAACGGAATGCGCTATCACGTATTGATGATATTCTGGATGGGGATACAAGGGATTTCATCGCAAATAATGACATTGAAGAGGCTGTGAGAACGAGTAACAGAGTTCCTGAATCATCCGATACTGAAATTATTGGTGATTCCTTGGCAAAGATTTATGTGGGTAGGGATAGTATCCAGAATATGATATTGGAATCCGCCAATAAACAGACTACTGAGCTGGGAATCAAGATACTAGATTTTCGATTTAAACGCATTAATTATGTGCAGGAAGTACAGAATCAGGTGTATGAGCGAATGAAAAGTGAACGTTTTCGCATCGCTGATAAATTCCGCTCAGAAGGACAGGGAGAAGCCTCACGAATTAATGGTGAGAAGGAGCGGGAGCTCAAAAACATACAATCTATTGCATTCAGAGATGCTGAGATGATCAAAGGTAAGGCAGATGCCACCGCAGCCTCGATTTATGCAAAAGCTTATAACAAGTCGAGCCAATCGAGAAACCTTTACAGCTTTCTAAAATCAATGGAAACATTTGAGAAAACTTTTGATGGGAAAACATCCATTTTCATTTCAACGGATAGCGAATTATATAAATACCTAAAAAAGATGGATTGATGTTTTTTCAAAAAATAAAACTATCAAACCATCAAAATAAATTCCTCTATTATGAAAACTAACAGACTTTCAGACAAGCTCACAGCCGCATTGAATGAGCAAATGACAAAAGAAGCATACGCTGCACAAATTTACTTATCGTATGCTGCATGGGCTGATAACAATGGTTATAGTGGCATTGCAAATTTTCTTTTCCGCCATGCAGCGGAGGAACGCAACCACATGATGAAGTTGTTTGAATACATTTTAAAAAGAGGTGCAAAAGTAAAAGTAGCTGCTATCCCTGCTCCCACAGCCGACCCTTCAAGCATAAACAATTGTTTTGAAAAAGTATTTGAGCAGGAAGTAAGTAATACTAAAGCCATTTACAGTTTAGTAAAATTGTCCCATAATGAAGAAGATTGGGCTACATGGAGTTTCTTACAGTGGTTTGTGAAGGAGCAAACAGAAGAAGAAAATCTTGCTATCAGTTTATTGGATAAAATGAAAATTGCAGGTGGTGAAAAAGCCACAATAGAGGCACTGTATTTATTTGATAAAGATTTAGAAAATACTCCGGATGACGCAAGATTGGCGCAGGAAGTAACTACTGATCATCCTTAATAACGGATCAAATCTCAAGCAAGCAGAGCCTTGAATTCGGAGAAATACATCAACGCTAAAAAAGCAGTTTGTATGAGATACATAAGTAGTCAGTTACTTTTATTCACACCATGTGCCACAAAATAATTGCTATGATATTAGCTAATTCTGATAAAGAAATAACATTGATTTATCATTCTGACGAGCACATAGGCCGTCAAGTTTTGGCTTATACACAAGCCGAAAATTTCCCTATTCATGACATAGATTTGGCTCATATGACGTTGACTCCTACACATTGGTCGGAATTAGCATCTAAAATGGGAATCAATGTACGGGACTTAGTAAATACTGAACATCCGAATTTTTCACAAAAATTTGAACCATTGGTTAACTTATCAGAGAATGATTGGCTTACGTTATTAGTCAAAAACCCTGAAATATTAAAGGGACCTATTTTAATAAAGGGCAATAAAATAGCTATGTGTACTAACCCTCAGGACATGCTTCATTTCGTTCAGTAAACATCGCATTCACATCGGTTTTGTCATCACTTTGAAATTGATAAGAGTGATTTTGCAGTTGTAATGCAAAGAGCCTACCTCCAAAGATTTACTGACTTACAACAAAAACACCATTTAACTCCACTTCCATGGAAGTGGCATATGTACTGACTTCTTCATCCCTTAGGAGCATCCATTGTATTCTTCCATCCTTTTTTTGTTACTCTTATGGCTTACAACAGTTTGACTAGACTGTTTTTAAAGGCAGTTTAGGTTTTGGTGGCAAGTGCTTTAGTATTGGGTTAGTCCCATAGAACTTGTTAAAAACTAGGCATGCAGTAAGATCTCCGGTTACATTAACAGCCGTTCTAAACATTCCCAAAATACGGTCTATACCTATAATAACGATCAGTCCGTCTACTGGAATTCCTGCGCTCTGTAATACTGATGCAAGAATAATGACTCCTCCCCCTGGAATGGCGGGTGTTCCTATGGAAGCTGCTACAACGGTGAATGTGATGAGCAGTAGGTTCATTATGGATAATTCGATGCCATAAGCTTGTGCCATAAACAGCGTGGTGACACATTGAAATAATGCTGTTCCATCCATGTTAATTGTTGCCCCAACCGGGATAACAAAATCACTGATATTAGAAGCAACACCTAAGTTTTCATCTGCTGTTTTCATGGATAATGGCATAACGGCTGCTGAACTGGCGGTAGAAAACGCCAATAGTTGTGGTTCCCTGATCGCTTTTAAGAACTTGAAAGGGTTTTTCTTAGTGACTACAAATGCCAAGATTAAATAGAATGTCATTAATATGATCAGACCTAGTATAACTACTACCATATAGTAACCTAAGCCAAGGAATATGTCAACACCAGTTCGCGAAAGCAAAGCCGCTATTAGGCCAAAGACAGCATACGGCACCAGCATCATTGCCCATGAGACCACGATCATACAGATTTTCTGAATGGCTTCGGAAAATCGAATAATGGGCTCTGCTGTCTCCTCACGTAGTTGGGTAATTGCTATTCCGATTATGATGGTGAAAATTACAACAGCCAACATTTCCCCTGTTAAAATGGACTCCAGCGGATTATTGGGAATAAGCTTAGAAATTGCATTTGGAATGTTCTCAGTCAGATTAGTTGGCTCATTTGGTACTATTTGATTTTCACCGCTATTTGGAAATCCGCCAAGCTTAAAAATATATTGGCCAGGTTTTAAAATAAGTGTTACTGCTAGTCCTATAGTAATGGCAACTGCGGTTGTAAAAACGAAATATAGCAACAGTCGAACACCAAAGGTTTTAAGATTCTCCGAAGTGTTGCTCACAATACCCGAAATGATTGAAGTAAATATCAATGGGATCATGATCATCTGAACCAGCCTCATGAAAATTTGACCTGGCAAGTCAAGCCAATCGGCCACCCGCAAACTAATATGCTCGGGAACCAACCCTGAAGATGGATTTAGTAGAACTCCTACACCCGCCCCTAAGACGAGTCCAATAACTACCTTCAGCCATAAACGGCCCTTTATGAGGTGGTCTAAATGAACGGATAAGCTATTTAGATGTCTGAATGCTATCATAGTATTCTTTACAACTTAAAAAATATGTGTTTTGGAGAACCCGTCTCATAGGTGTATTACAGCCTTAGAGTTCAAAGCTTTCGATCCGATTATGCACGCTCTCTTTAAATGATTAATCGGACACCGCCTAGTTCTTCAAGTCTATAAGGGAAGTGATCACCAGGTGAACCAATGAACATAAAGTTGACGGGGATATCCCACTCTTTTGACAGCCTTTTGATAAGCTTAGGACCAAAGTCATCATCCAACTCAATAAAGTCAATCTTGATCAAGGGGTATTCTCTGTCAACTACATTGATGTCATTTCTAAATTGTTTGGTAATCGGGTTTCCATTTTTAGTTGCAGTAACAACTTTCAGTTTTTTTGTATGCTCATTTCTCTGAATGTAGAGCAACACTTTATTTAAGGTTTCTACATCGTCATCCTTAGTGAAATAGACAAATTCTTGAGAATTGATATCGTCAATCACCGAGAGTATTTTTTCGTCTGTTTTCGATACTAAATTTCTAAAAGGATCAAAAACAGAGTGGATCACACTCAATAGGAATTTCAGTAATAGCGTTCTGTTCAGCATCACCAAGATGAAAACAATTGAAGGGATAAAGTATTCTAGGAAGACAGTCAGGTTACTCGGTACACCTGCTTTTGGCTCCATGATAACATTTCCCACCAAGGCAACAATAACAGCGGTAATGGCAAACAGAATGGATAGCCAGCCCGCTTTTTCCGGTCGAGGCAAAGAATTACGCTTGACTTTTAACAGGATGTTTCCAATTCCGAATAGTGCCATAACTGACAAAAAGGAAATGGTGTAAACCCCTGCCAATAGTTTCACATCTCCTTTGGTAATGAGGAGTACTGAAATGGTCAAAATCAAGAAAATAATAATGATTCGATAGGAGCTCCCTCGATTGTTTTTCTTTAAAAAGTACTGAGGTAGAATCCTATCAAGTGCCATGCGTTCGAGCAAACCCGTGACTCCGACAAAACTCGTAAGCACGGCTCCACTCAGCACTAAGAAAGCGTCAATTCCGATTAATATGGCGAGCCAATGACCTCCAACATGTGATGCCATTTCGATCAATAGCGTGTTTTGATACGCATCACTTTGGAGCAAAGGCAAGGCGAATAGAGACAAGGCAAATAATGCTGTTAACGGGTTGATAATACTCACCACAATCCACATGTACTTTAGTGTTTTTGGGAAAACACCTTTTTGTTGTTCTTCCACAAAGTTTGCAGAGCTTTCGAACCCAGAAACACCCAGCATTGAAGCCGCAAAACCTAAAAAGATAGCGTTAGTGATACTTCCTCCTGTGGTAGGGAAGTGCCAGTTTTCAATAAATAATTCAACACCATTACCAAGAAGAAAGAAAATGATGAAAGCACTTAAGACCACAAACGAAGCCAAATGAAAAATGAAAATACCTATCGCCACCTTGGCGGATTCTGAAACACCACCAATGGTGAGCACACCAAAAAAACCAAGGAGAATTACCGTGGCAATGATGATAGGAATTGCTGGAACCAAGTGGTGCAGATAGTGAATGGCTTCATTGGCAGAAATCACTGCAGTGGCCATGTACGATAATAAAGTTAAGGTGGCAGCAAAAGAGGCAACGGATTTACTTGTTGTATTCAGTAGCGCATTATAAGCACCGCCATTCAGTGGCAAAGCCCCAACTACCTCTCCGTAGATCTTTCTAAATAGCAGGAGAACGAGAGAAACAATGAGTAAAGTAATCCACGCGTATTGACCAGCAAAAGCTATCGCTAAAGCCGAAACGTATAATACAGATGAGCTTATATCATTTCCAGAGATTGCTGTGGCAGCTAATACAGAGAGTTTTTTTCGTTCTATCAAAATTGATTCACCATCAAGGTACTACAGCCTTTCTATTGCTCATTAATGTAGACAGCCTATCAGCCTGCTGCGATGAGGGAAGTCATCCAGAGGTGTGATTTCAGTCATAGGGAGGCATTGGTAGACATATCACTTTCGGCAAGACTGATAACTGTCACTTGATGCGTTGACGCTGGTCATAGGCAGCTATTGGCCATAAGTCTACATTTACTTCAAAGGCTATTATGAAAAATTTACTGAAAGAAATGGTTTATCTAGGATTGGGGACAGCCGTGGCGGCAAAGCATAAAACGGAGGAATTCTTAGAAAGACTGATCAACCAGCACAACATGACCCGCGATGAAGGTCAGCGCGTAATCGATGACCTTAAGGCTCATGTTCAAAGAGCTAAACACTCCAGCGATGAGCAACTAGAATTGTTCGTTCAACATTTTGCCGAAAAAAGCAACCTGGCAAAAGAAGAGGTTCATGACTTGATTCAAAACATACTCGACAAACCCAAAAAGGCGAAGAAGAGTATTACGAATCAAACCCATATACTGGCTCAGAAAATGGCGGAAAAAACTGCTTTAACCAAAGACCAAGCCAACGATTTGCTCCATGATTTCACGGATGACATATTACGAATCAGACAAGAGGCAAGAGATAAAGGCAAGGTATTTTCTGACAAAATAGACAAGGCTGGCAAAAAGGGTAAGGAATTTATTGATGAGCTAGAAACACGATCTGATTTATTACTAAACGAAGTAAGGCCGAGCATACAGAGGGCTATGGATAAAGTGATCGACCGATTACACTTGGCCAATACCAATGATGTGGGCTCATTAGAAAAACGAATTGAGGATTTGGAAAAAGAGAAGAAATTAAAATAACATCATCATGCACAGAAACAGAGACTCACGATGGCAAAGAATAAAAAGCGGCCCCTTTCATCGAATTGGAGACAGTTATAGTCATTTTTTCAACCCCGATCACTTTATGGGTCGCAGTCCGTTTGACGGTTCCTGGCTCACGCCAAATATACCTGCAAACATCAAAAGGGCAGAGGGTAAATATGAAATAGAAATGGCCTTACCAGGCTTTAAAAAAGCCGAAATCAGCGTTGTTATAGAAGGAGACTTCTTAAAGGTGGAAGCCAGACGAGAAGATGACGTTAAGCATGACTTTATCACTAAAGAAGTCCATTTTGATAGAATGGGTAGAAGCTTTCATCTGGATACAGATGTCAATCGAGAAAAGGTCTCATCCGTATTTGAGAACGGCATGCTAAAAATTCAACTACCTCATACTGGTGATTCAAAACCAGAAGATAAAAGAAGGATTGAGGTGGGTTAATAGGATATCGGAATACATGTCAATTCGCTCTTTATTTTTTTTTAATAAAAAAAACGCTACTATTATCTAGCTTAACGTTAGAGTAGTAATGGCAAAAAATTCAACCATTTTCATCACCTATAACCCTCGATCAAGAGACGAAGAGACACTGGCTGTTCGTTTGCATAGTATTGGCGCAGTCAATGGTTTTACGGCTTACCTTCCTGATCGATTCAATTCTATCACAAGGGTAGATCGGGAAACTAAAGTGCGTATACAAGAATCTGATTACTTCGTTATGTTTGCCTTGGATGCTGTCAGTCCCCTTGTTCAGCAAGAAATAGAACTGGCTAAGGTTCATTTTAAAGACTCTTCAAAGATTTTTATCATTCATAAGAAGAATGATTTATCAAAAGTGAAACAAGCCGCAATATCTGGGGTCACTTACATCGATTTTGATCCACTAACACAAACTGTAGATACAGTGATTCAGTCTATTTTAAAAAAGATTCAAAGTAGGGAAGTAAGGCAAACGCAAAACACGCAAAACGAGAATGGGATTATTGCGTTGATAGGCATTGGACTTGGCTTATTAGCCCTCTCAGCTCTATTCAACAGTGACGATTAATGGCGAAACCTTCTGCCATAGCTGATGCGACTTTTATCGCGTACTCATTTGAATTAGAAAAGTATAATATCCGAGGTTTGATTACCAACCTGTTCTCCGAAATTCTGATTCCTTCTGAGGTTAGAAACGAGCTCTTAAATACTAAAAGGAAAGAAGTTCACGCAAAGCGGCAGAGGTTCATAGAGGAGTTACCAGTGGGTTCTGGATACTATAAACTTTGCACTTCATATGAATCAATAGTCTTTGAAGAAGTAGTACGAATTGATAAAATAGACAAAGGGGAGGCTGAATATATAGCACAAATGAGGAAAAGAGGTGTGCGATTTTTTCTTTCTGATGATAAAGGGTTTCAGCATCTTCCAGAATCCTATAAGGATTTAAAACGTTTCAACATGCCCACCATTATAGGTTTGTTTGATCTGAACGGTTTTATCAAAGATTATCAACAATTCATTCAAGATGTACATTTTCATAGACCCTTGAATTCTACTACACTCCGTAAAGGATATTTGGAAGCTGCACGTTATCTCGGGGTTAATATTTCCAAAAAGAACCTGTACGAGAAAACAAGTCTAAAAAAGTTAGGAATTACATGACCGCGAGGCGCTAAAGTGTTCTTGTTTCATAATAACACCTAATGGCAAGGTTCAATTGGTTTTCGGTCACACTATATATTTTCAAGTGCCTTGTCCTTAAGAGTCGTTTTTCTGGCTTTCGTTCAGTTAAACATTGATGTTCAATTTAATTGCTATCAAAATCAGTAGTAACGATGACCCAAGTCATATGAAGGTTTAGAGGCAATTGGTTCATTGAATCAAATTCAAATCAAAATAAAATGGAAGATGTATATCGAATCCTGATACCCACTGATTTTTCTGACACGGCTGATAATGCACTAGAAATTGGTGCAATGCTGTCTAATCGTGCTGATTCACATGTCCACATACTGCATGTAGCTGACATTCCACCAGATTGGGTAGACTTGATCGAGGACACAGAGAATAGTCTTTTTTCGATTGCTCAGGAACAGTTGGCCTCTATTAAAAAGGAGCTAACGGATCGTTTAACAATGGTACGAAACACAGGGGTGAAGGCGGAAGAATTTTTGGAGTATAATAAAGGCTACAAAGCCATTCTTGGTCATGCCGAAAACTATGAAACCGATTTAATCGTTATGGGCGCTCACGGCCGTACAGGGCTAAAAGGTGTACTGATGGGTTCTTACACTCAGAAGGTGTTGCATCATACGAATGTTCCAGTGTTAATAACCACACTCGCAGACTTACCCAATGACCTACGAAAAGTAGTCTTTGTGTCTGATTTTTCACCTGAAGATTCCGAATCTCTATTGATAGCAATTGCCTTTGCTCAGCACATGAGGCTAGAAATAGAAGTGCTCTTTGTCAATACACCCGCTAACTTCAAGGAAACAGATGAAATTCATAATCTGATAGATCAATACATTGAAAAAGCCCCAAAAGGGATTATTGAAAAGATAGACATTGTGAATGCATATCGTTTTGAGTCAGGTTTAGCCAAATACTGCGAAAAGAATGACATTGATATCATCTCCATGCCCATTTACAAAAAACGCCAATCTTGGGATGTAATGGGTACTACTATTGAGGATGTGATAAACCATTTAGACATTCCTGTGCTGGGAATTCCATTAAAGGAGTAAGCATATTAAATCATTTGGCACCGTATTTATTTAGGAGGGCTATTTGCCCTCCATGATGTGCCGTGTGAGATATGATTCTCCCCAATGCTTCAGCTTTAGTCTTAGCACCAAATTCTTTAGTTTCTACTATCGTTTCCCAATCACCATCTTTTTGTTTTTCAATAATTGAGCTCAAAGTTTTAAATGAATGACTTACATATTCCAATAGTGCTGCTAAGTCAGTCCATTCACCAGTATCTCTTTGAGCCATTACGGTTTTTGCACTTACTTTAACTTCCATTGCGCCAAATACATTTTTAGCAAAGAGCAGTTCTACATCTGCTATATGTCGTAACAGAAAGCCAACAGTATTTTGAGAAGGAGGGAGTTTTTTCTTCATGTCCTCTTCCGTAAGAAGAGGCAGTTGATTTGAAAACCTTGTTCGGGCTTCTTGCCAGAGTTTGAAAAGGGATTGAGATTTTGTTTTCATTTTTAGTTTGTTGGAAGCCTTAATATTTGGTGCCTTGAGGAAACGTTTTGCCAGCTTAATGGCAATTTTCAAGTCATTTAAACCATTGTGGGCGCAATAGAACTTTCACGTTTGATGAATCTCTTTTATCATCTCAAACATTTTCTGGTAAATAGCAGCAGGCACCTTGTTAGCTATTGACCATGAAAATATCAGCTTATACTTGCACTGTGTGGACTGACCCAAAAACGTTGATTATTTATGGTAGTAAAGGGAGCATTTTAAATCGTTTTCTCTGATGAGCATGGACAGCTTTCAGAGTGATCTTTATCATTGAACCCTGAGGCTTCTAAGCCTACTTTTATCCTGTTACTTTATTATAAACTCAATAAAAGTCAAGTGATAGATAGACTAAGAATCATGGCGATTTTATTGTTGCCAATGGCTGCATTTGGTCAGGAACGGCTAACGCTAGAGGCATGTTATCGATTGGTAGAATCAAATTACCCATTGGTAAATCAGCGAGCGATGTTTGAAAAGCAAAATGCGCTAAACTTAGAATTACTCAATATTGAAAAACTACCTGATTTCAATATTTCAGCCCAAACTACGTATCAGTCAGCGGTGATTCAAGTGCCTCTTCCGGGCATTGAGGCTATAAATAAAGACCAATACAGGGCAACGGTTAATGTGAATCAACTTATTTATGACGGGGATGCCATTGATGCAGCTTTGGATGTGCAGACAGCAGATTTAGCCACTAAGCAAAAGCAATTAGAGGTGAATCTCTATCAATTGAAGGCACAAGTCAACCAGTTGTATTTCTCCATTTTACTTCAACAGGAAAAATGGAATTTGCTCACTTCAAAAAAAGAGCTGCTTGAGGCAAAACTTCAAGAAGTAAAAGCAGAGATTTCATATGGAACCATGCTACCAGCTTCAGACAAAGTGATTGAGGCTGAGTTGCTCAAAATTCGACAGTTATTTAACGAAACTGATTTGAATAAAACCAATTTGTTCTTAACGCTATCTGCGCTTATTGGGAAAGATATTAACGAGTCAGTTACGCTTGAAAATTCCGATATCACCACAAATCTCCAAAGCCAAATCAGCCGTCCGGAATTGGATTTATTCCGGCTAAAAAAAACCAAGTTAGACGCGTCAGATACACATCTTTCCAAACAGAACTCACCTAAAGTATTTGGCTTTTTGACTGGTGGTTATGGCAACCCTGGATTGAATATGCTTGACAATTCCTTCCAACCCTTTTATACCCTTGGAGTAAAAATGAGCTACAATATTTTTGATTGGAAGTCAAACGACAAAAAGCGCAAGTCGCTGGCAGTGAACAAGGAGATTCTTGATAATCAAACCGAGGTTTTTGAATTAAGTACAACCATAGAATTGAACCGGTTGCAAGCCGAAATTGAGAAACTGACAAGCTTCATTACCTCAGATTTGGAGATTATCGAATTGAGAAAAAGAGTGTTGAAATCAGCTGAGTCTCAGTTGAAAAATGGAGTGATAACCAGTTCGGCCTACCTGGCTGAGCTCACTCAATTATTTGAAGATCAGAATATGATGAACATGCATAGGATTCAGCTATCCTTAGTGAAGGCCAACTACAACACAACAAAAGGACAATAGAAAGATGAAGCAGATACGATTGATATCCATTTTGAGCCTTGCCTCTTTAAGTTTCTTTGCTTGTGATACCGACACGAGCAAAGCTGATGGCTATGGCAATTTTGAAGCTACGGAAGTTACCATATCGGCAGAGCAGAATGGAAAGCTAAAGTCATTTATTATTGAGGAAGGTCAGCAATTAACCCAAGGAACCTTTGTCGGTATTATCGACACCCTCGCGCTGTCCTTAAAGCGAGAACAGTTGGTGGTTGCCAAAGATGTTGTCGCTGCCAAGTCAAGAGGTGTTCTGTCTCAAATTAACGTTTTAAAGGCTCAAATGGGAGCTGCCCAAATCAACAAAACCAGAATTGAGCACTTGATAAGAGAAAACGCAGGAACACAAAAGCAGCTAGACGATATCACTGGTGAGATGGATGTCATAAAGCAGCAGATCATTAGCGTAGAAATTCAGAATGCATCTGTAGTCAATGAATTGAAGAGTATTGATGTTCAAATCAAACAGGTTCAAGATCAAATTCAGCGAAGCAAAATCATTAATCCTATCAACGGAACAGTGCTGGTGAAATATGCAGAACCAAATGAGATGACTGGCTTTGGTAGGCCCCTGTACAAAATTGCCGATTTAGAAATCATGCAGCTCCGCGTTTATATCAGTGAAACGCAACTTTCAAGCATCAAGATTGGGCAGAAGGTGACGGTTAAGATTGATACAAATACCGAAATGGAGTCTTTTTCAGGAACGATCACCTGGGTGGCTGAGCAGGCAGAATTTACGCCTAAGATTATTCAAACAAAAGAAGAGCGCGTGGCACTGGTGTATGCAGTAAAAATTACTGTGAACAACGATGGCAGGCTTAAGATTGGAATGCCAGGAGAACTCTGGATCACCTCGAACCTATAATATTAATTGACATGAAAAAATTGATTTTTTTAATAACCCTAATACTTGTTACGGGATGCCAACAGGCTAAAAAGGAAGCAACTGTAATGAGTGAAAATAACTACCCAAAAATGAACTTAAAGCATATACATACAGAAGCAAAAGACGTACAAACCAAGCTTTTATTGAAAGCCGAAGAGGGTAAGGTGATGTCCTTACAAATCGCCAAAGGAAAGCAGCTGAAGGAACATGTAAGTGAAGTGCCGGCAATATTGATTTGTATTTCAGGTAACGCTATCTATCGAGATCTCTCGGGCGAAGTTGACATGCTCAACGGTGATTATTTGTTTATCACAGCTGGAGCAAAGCATGAAGTGCAAGCGATAACTGACAGCAACTTTATTTTGGTCAAATAGTGAGCATCACAATAGACAATATATCTAAATCTTATGGTGGCCTTAGCGCCCTAAAAAACATTTCTTTTGATGTAAAAAAAGGAGAGATTTTCGGTCTTATTGGACCAGATGGTGCAGGTAAAACGAGTCTATTTAGAATCCTAACCACCCTTTTACTGGCAGATGAAGGCAAGGCTACAGTGGCTGGTTATGATGTTGTTTCTGATTATAAAAGCATCAGGAATAGTGTTGGCTATATGCCGGGCAGGTTCTCACTGTATCAAGACCTGACTGTTGAGGAAAATCTCAACTTTTTCGCCACTATTTTTGGCACCACCCTTGAAGAAAACTATGATTTAATCAAGGATATCTACGTTCAAATTGAGCCCTTTAAAAGCCGTAGAGCTGGTCAACTCTCTGGAGGAATGAAGCAGAAACTGGCACTTTCCTGTGCATTGATTCACAAGCCAAAAGTATTGTTTTTAGATGAACCCACTACCGGTGTTGACCCTGTCTCTCGAAAGGAATTTTGGGAAATGCTTAAGCGCTTACAGCAGAAGCAAATGACCATTTTAGTATCTACGCCTTACATGGACGAAGCGGCATTATGCGACCGCATTGCGCTGATTCAAGACGGGAGAATATTAGAAATAGATGCTCCTCAAGCAATTGTAAAACATTTCCCGAAGCGACTATATAATGTGAGGGCCGACAATATGTATGGCCTTATTCAAAGCCTCAGAAAGTATCAACACCAATATAGCATCTACCCTTTTGGGGAATTTGTACACTATACTGACCAACGGGCAGAATTCAAGAAGAAGGAACTACAGCTTTATCTTGAAGGGCAAGGATTAAACGAAATCAGTATTGAGGCTACCGCACCTACGATAGAAGACACTTTTATGGAACTCGCTAAATAAATGGAAGATCAATCGGTCATAGAAGTTGAGGGGCTGACCAAAAGTTTTGGTGATTTCACTGCCGTAAATGCCATTAGTTTTGGCGTAAAAAAAGGCGAAATATTTGGCTTTCTGGGAGCCAATGGTGCTGGTAAAACCACCGCCATAAAAATGCTCATTGGCATCTCCGTACCCTCGGCTGGCAAAGCCACCGTAGCTGGATTTGATGTGTCTACTCAGGCGGAAAGTATCAAGAAAAATATCGGATACATGAGTCAACGGTTTGCCTTGTATGATGACCTTACTGTGAAGGAAAACATCACCTTTTTTGGTGGCATATATGGTTTATCACGCACAAGGATAAAGGAGAAAACAGCGCAACTAGTGGAAGAGCTAAATTTGCATGACGTTGTGAACGAATTGGTGGGTGCTTTACCACTCGGTTGGAAGCAAAAGATTTCTTTTTCGGTGGCTTTATTGCACGATCCGAAAATTGTGTTTCTAGACGAGCCAACAGGTGGGGTTGATCCAATTACCAGAAGGCAGTTTTGGGAAATGATTTACAAGACAGCCAACAATGGTACTACGCTATTTGTAACCACCCATTATATGGATGAGGCAGAATATTGCGACCGAGTTTCTATAATGGTAAATGGTAGAATCGAGGCATTGGGCACACCGAAAAGCCTCAAGGCGCAGTTTGATACAGATAGTATGAATGATGTGTTTTTAAAACTGGCTAGAGGATGAAGCGATTTCTAGGGTTTATAAAAAAAGAGTTCTATCACATTTTCAGAGACAAACGATCCTTGTTCATTCTCTTCGGAATGCCGATAGCACAAATTTTACTCTTTGGTTTTGCCATTACTAATGAAATTAACAACGTTGATATTGCTATCCTAGATCATGCTAAGGATGCCAGAACGATAGAGATTATCAATAAAATATCAGCTTCAAAATACTTCAGTATCCAGGCCTATATTGAAAGTGAAGCTGATATCGAAAAAGCCTTTCAACAAGGGAAGATCAAAGCGGTTTTAAATTTTGAGAAAGACTTTAGCCAACAACTGATAAAGGCTCAATCCGCCACCATCCAAGTCCTAACAGATGCAACAGATCCTAATATGGCGAATACCATTAGTAACTATGTCAATTCAATTCTCAATAATTATCAACAAGAATTAAATAAGGACGTCAAAATAGCAGGCCAAGTGATGCTGCAACAAAGGATGGTTTACAATCCTGAATTAAAAGGGGTATTCATGTTTGTACCCGGTGTCATGACCATTGTTTTAATGTTGGTTTCGGCCATGATGACCTCCATTTCTATTACAAGAGAAAAGGAACTCGGCACGATGGAAATTTTATTGGTCTCTCCTCTGAAACCCCTTCAAGTTATTATTGGAAAAGTGGTTCCCTATATTTTCCTGTCTATTATCAATGCCGTAGTTATTATTGTTTTGAGCATCTTCATTTTTAAAATGCCCGTTCAGGGTAGTTTGTTTTTACTGGGCCTAGAAAGCGTATTATTTATCATTACCTCATTGGCATTAGGCATTTTGATTTCAACAATATCCGCTACTCAGCAAACAGCCATGATGGTTTCTCTGATGGGGCTTATGTTACCCACTATACTTCTCTCAGGGTTTATTTTTCCCATTGCAAGCATGCCACTACCGCTGCAAGTCATTAGTCATATTATCCCTGCCAAATGGTTCATCATTCTTTTGAAAGGGATCATGCTGAAAGGAGTCGGAATTACCTTTCTATGGAAGGAAACTTTAATACTGTTTGGAATGGCCCTATTTTTCATTGGTGTCAGTGTGAGAAAATATAAGATCAGACTCGAGTAATGAAAACTATCGGCTACATAATTCAAAAGGAGTTCAGGCAAATCTTTAGAAATAAGGCCATGCTTCCTATCATTTTCATTTTGCCGCTACTGCAGCTGATTATCTTGTCAAATGCGGCCACCTTTGAAGTGAAGAACATTAAGTTCTCCTACATAGATAATGACCATACTTCCACCTCAAGGGAGTTGGTTCAAAAATTTGATGCCTCAAGTTATTTTAATGTCGTTACGGACTTTCCCTCCGAATCACTGGCTAGTGCGGCCATGCTTAAAGGAGAAGTTGATGTGATTTTAAAAATCTCAAGGCATTTTGAGCGCGACTTACTAAGGAATGAGCCAACCAGTTTGGGTGTTACTATAAATGCGATTGATGGGGCTGCTGCGGGTGTAGAGAATGTGTACATCAATCGCATTGTTCAAAGCTTTAACACACAACTCAAAGTAGATCTGATTCAGCCAGGAGATGCGACTAATAAACTAAAGATGATTACCTCTATTCCACTTTTTTGGTATAATCAAACTCTCAATTATAAAACCTTTATGGTTCCGGGGATTCTTGTACTGCTTGTCACAATGATCACTTTATTCCTATCAGGAATGAATATTGTGAGAGAAAAGGAGATAGGCACGCTAGAACAAATTAATGTTACTCCCATTAGAAAGAGCCAATTTATCATTGGTAAACTCTTTCCATTTTGGGTAATAGGAATGGCGTTGCTGACCATTGGTTTGCTTATTTCAAAACTGGTATTTAACGTGCCAATGCTGGGCAGTCTTGGCTTGATGTACGGTTATACTTCTATTTACATTCTCGTAGTGTTGGGCATTGGCCTATTCATTTCAAATTTTACTGACACACAGCAGCAAGCCATGTTCATTTCATGGTTTTTCATTGTTATTTTCATCCTTATGAGTGGACTTTTTACGCCCATTGAGAGCATGCCAAAATGGGCTCAGCTTATTACAGAATTGAATCCTATTAAATACTTTGTGGAGGTAATGCGCATGGTAATGCTCAAGGGTTCAAACCTGAATGACATCTTACCCCAACTTATAAAAACACTCATTTTTGCTTTGATCATGAACGGCCTAGCGGTTTGGAGCTATAAGAAGACTGCATGAGACCATGGGTTTTTTATGCCTGACCCAAAAATGAATGGACCATACAGATTAGGACTGGTGCCAAGGTTGATTGTCGACTCGCTGCTTCGCAGGCGCAACTTCCATCTATTGATCAATATCAAAACTCAGGATGACAGAGGTCATTTTATGCCTCTCTTTATCTTAATAGCTTTCAGTAAATACAACAAATAGTATAGACGCTAACCTTCATTGTTATGATAAAGAATCACCCCAAGCATTATAAAGAACTCATTGGCCTTATGGATCAACTGGGGCATGAAATACCCCAGACTATGAGCGGTTTCAGCTCCCTTCACAAAGCAAGTGTGACAGCGGGTAAATTAACAGCCAAAACCAAGGAGTTAATTGCTTTAGGAATTGCAATTACTGTAAGATGTGATGGCTGTATTGCTTTTCACATTCATGATGCCCTCGAATCAGGTGCCATCAAGGAGGAAATTATGGAGACAATTGGTGTAGCTGTGCTTATGGGAGGTGGACCTTCTGTAATGTATGGTTGCGAAGCACTAGAGGCATTGAATCAGTTCGAAGAGGATAGTAAACTAGTATCATAAATAAGTAGTCTAGTTTAATACGCTCAAGACATGGTCAAAATGTAGAAGAACTTACCCATAGCCGTCATGGTGATGAGACTTTTCACTACAGCATGCTTCCTATTTGCACTAAAAGGACGAAGATCATAGGGGCATGGTTTTCGAGGCTTAACATTAATAACAAAAAGGGTAATCAAAATAGCAATGAACATAATTTTTTATAAAACCATTTTTTGATATGATTCGTCTAGCAATAAATCCCGTACATCTTCTATTCTTACTGTTGGTTATTCCACCAATAATATACCTTTTCTTTAAGCTGGTTATAAAACGGGTGTTTAGCGATTAAGCTGATCTTGCCAATGGGGTCATTAATCCTTCGAGCTGGCAGGAAATGCTTGTTTATCAATGGTCCCCAAAGCTCAGTTTCGACTCTTTATCAACCCAGGATGATACGCCCATTGCCCATTCAAAGGCAGGCTAATAAGACACTTTTCATCCACGGAATGAATGACCCGATGAGTAATAGTCACTACAGATTTAAAATGAAATTAGAAATATGATTGATCTTGAAAAAAAGACTAAGATTAAAGAGGCAACAGCTCATTATTTGAAATCCGAGGGTTTCGAGGTAGAGGCTAATCTAGAAGGTTATCCTAAACCGGCAGAGATTGGTTGGCCTGGTCATAAGACAACAATTATTCCTGATCTAACCGGAGCAGTTGACGGTAATATGTTCGTATTTAAGCTTTCAACAACTGAACTAGCTAAAAAAACAGTAGAAATAGACAACTGGAAATTACTTAGTGCCTATGCAAAACAAAAGGGAGGATCGTTATACCTCGTTACTATGGCTAGCCAAGAAATGGCGATTCGAAACATAGCGTTAAAAGCGAAATTGAGTCCAGGGGTTTTGACTATTATGGAGGGGTAGTGATACTGTTAGATACACTCCAGCATGTTACTTGATTGTGTATCTATTCATCTTGCTGCTAGCAAAAGTAATTTTTGAAAAACTGTTCAATACAGGAGTTCATACTTTCTGAACAATGGGTGGTGCTGGCTATTGCCTTTAAAACCCTCTCTGGACAGTAAGCCTTTTTATTGGTCACAAAAGGAGTTAAAACTATGCACTTTAGTGCATTTCGCTTTAGCTTCTAAAAATAGCTATCAAGTATTAAGTTGTAGATTTTATATCGCTCTGTCTATTATCTAATGTCTAATGTCTTGAATATTACACCTCGAGAATTTCATTCTCCCTCAAACCTATGGTGCTTTCAGCCCATAGTGGTTTAGTTATTTGGTGACTTGTTCGTAGAAGGATCTTCTAGGTTTTTCGTTTTTAATTCAAGAAATACTAAAACTGTCACCTTATCTCAGGAATGATCAAAAGCGGTAGTTTAGTATGCATAACAGTATTCCTAGTCACCTTTTTTTGGAAAAGCGAGCCTGGAAAATAATGCTTTCTAGCAATCAGGACAAGAAGGCCGTTATGGTGTGTTTTTAAATGATTGTCAATGGCATCTTCCACATCTATCTCCTTTTTGATAAAATGATAAGAATGATAAGTTTGGTCAAAGTAATCGACAATAGCTGAGGCCTCTGCGGTTTGGCGTGTGCCTAGTTCTGACCAACCATGACCCACATGTAAGATTTCTACCTTGGCTTTAAATAGTATAGAAATGGACTTGATAATATCTAAACCACTCATGTCCTCAATATGCTTGAAGTCTGCTGCGAAAAGCACTTTTTGGAGCAGCTTGAATTTGGCGCCTTCAGGAATAACAAGTACCGGCACCTTTGATTTCTTAATGATATGGTAGGTGTTACTTCCCAAAAGAGCATCTGTGTTATTTTGTTCGCCTTTAGTACCCATTACGATTAGCTCGGCATCGATTTCTTGGGCTGTCTGTTGAATGCCGTCATTCACAAAACTGACTTTGATAATTTCTGTGTAGGGCACATGCTCTAATTCAGGCGTTATCTTTCTCAAGTGTTTAAAACTCTTTTCCGTACGCTTTTCGTATTCACTTGCTAATATTGGTTCAAGGTCTATGGTAACCTCGGTTGCCGGAAGGTGTAACGTATAACAATTGAGTAGTGTCAATTTGGCTCCTGACCTTTGGGCTAGATCAATCGCATTATTAAGTGCGTTGTTCGAGCAGTCGGAGAAATCGATTGGAACAAGAATGTTTTTTAGTGTCATCGCGATCTAGTCTTGTTGAAGAATGAGTAAGGGAATCCTAGAATGATAAGCCATTTTTCTAGTGGTACTACCTTTAAATATTCGATCTAACAGACTCTGCTTTTTTGCTACTAGTGTGAGCAAGTCAATACTGTTTTCTTCGATGTATTCGTTAATGCCTTCGTCTATGTGCTTGTCAAGTTTAAAGTGGAAGCTGTGCTTCAGGCCTTTGAAATACCTGTCAAGTTTTTGTGCTTGTTCGGTTTCACCAGATTTAATCACTGGAGTTTCACTGACATGTAGCACGTGAATTTCAGCGCTAGAAGCTTTTGCTATTTCTGTAAGTATTTCAAAAGTGTCTTTTGATGCGGTGTTTTGATAGTCCCCAGCCAGCACTATGTTTTTAAAGAACTTACCAGTTACTGCGGCTTCAGGAATGGCTAAGACTGGGCACTTTACATTTTTAGTTACCGAATATGTGTTGCTACCAAGTAGTATCCCTTTAAAACCACTTGCTCCTGTGGTTCCCATCACAATGAGATCAATGTGCTCCATTAATGTCAATGAGATGATGGCGTCTTGAGCAAAGGCATATTTTACCTGAAAAGTATATTTGATATCCCTCAGTGCTGCAATAGATTCTTTGACACTTTCAAAAGCCTTTTTCGCATTGCTTTTCGCATCTCTGATCGAGCCCTTGTAATCAGCTGTAACAGTGGTATCAGCATAGGCCACAGGGTTTTGACAGGCATTCAGAATAATTAAGCTGGCGTTAATTTTTTTAGCCAGCTGGGCAGCCATGTCTAATGCTTTAATGGAGCAACCTGAGAAATCTATGGGCACTAGTATCTTTTTTTGAGTCATGAGCTTGTAAGTTGGTTGGCCGGTTCAAAAGGTAATTCTAAGTTTAAGTGCAGCTGCATTTAATACTTAGAAAATAGAACCGGCCAGTAGGGGAATAACCAAATCCACAGGTTATAGAACTTTTATCTCTTTTTTGGCTGAAGGTTTTTTGGCTTCATCTTTTTTTGGTAATGAAACCATCAAAACGCCATTTTCATATTTAGCTTTTATTTTATCTTCATTTACCGATTCCGGTAACTTAAAGGACCTTGAAAAGGAGCTATAGCTAAACTCTCTTCGAGTATAGGCCTCAGACTTGTCTTCTGACTCCTCTTGCTTTTCAGAGCTGATGCATAGCGCCTTATTTTCAGTTTGAATATGGAAATCACTCTTTTTCATTCCTGGTGCAGCTAAGTCTATGATAAATTCATTCTCATTTTCCTTCACATTGGCTGCGGGAAACTTACCTGTCCAACCATTTCCGATTATCGGAGAGCCAGTATTGAAAAAGCTTGTATCATCAAAAACACTTGAAAACAATGATGGTGTCTCTGGAAATAATCGGGATCCTTTTACTAGTTGTGTCATAATACTATCCTCCTTTTAATGGTAAATTAAACTTTAGTTAAAGTTCTTGATATACTAGATAAATCACAATGACAGTGGTCAAGGCTAAAAATGATTTTTGTCAATTGTTAGCTTTGATCTTGCCCATCATTTGAGGTTCGAGAAGTTTAAAGAATTCATCCAATTTGGGCAGTATGATGATTTCAGTCCTTCGGTTGCGGCCCCTGCCTTCAACGGTTGCATTGGTTCTTTTAGGCAGATACTTAGATCTACCTGCAGCAGTGAGTCTGGCAGGGTTAACCTGAAACTTATTTTGTAAAACGCGGACAACCGAAATGGCTCTTTGAGCACTGAGGTCCCAATTGTCTTTGATTCCAGTCATGTTTTTTCCTATGCTCACATTGTCCGTATGGCCTTCCACAAGTAAGTCTAAATCCTTATGGTCATTCACAACGGAAGCTATTTTACCTAAAACTTCCTGTGCCCTGAGGGTAATCTCTGAACTACCTGACCTGAAGAGGAGCTTATCAGAAAGAGAAACATAAACCACTCCTTTTTTGACCTCAATCGTAACGTCTTCATCGTCAAAACTGTTGAGCGATCGTTTCAGGTTCATGACGAGCATCAGGTTGACCGAATCGGTTCTGCGAAGAGAAGAGGTAAGCTCCCGGATATACTGATTGCGTTCTTCTAAAGCTTCCAATGACTTTTTGATACTTTCTACACCTGTTTTGCTGACTACCGATAGGTCTCCAAGGCGATCAAGTAAAAGTGTGTTTGAATTTCTTAGATATTGCAAGTCTTCCTTAGCCGAACGTGCTTGTTGCCGCGCTCCAGATAACTCCACTTCTTTCAAGATAAGCTTACCTTCAGTGTCCTTTAGTTTCGACTCTACTTGTTCATAAGACTGCTGTTGGCTGGTCAGTTTTTCATTGAGTTCATTTCTTTGACCTTCGAGCTCAGTAAACTTTTTATTACTGATGCAGCTGACCAATAGGATGGGCATGATAAGCACAAGGCCTATCACTAATTTGGTGTTTGAGACTTTCTTTTTCATGACTATAAACCTTAGTGATTTCTGTAAAATTGCCTGTAATTCTCCCGGTTTGGAAGAACCAAGGTCAGTGGATGATATGACTTTGGTCAACGGAGTCTATCAGAACCACTAACAGGAGCTTTTCTATGGCTTAGCATATTTAAGACTGCCTATTGTGCTAGGTTTATTTGCGGTAAAATGAAGGTGCCTTTGCAGAATATTTACAGAGTGCCTGCTGTGGAGATTTATCACCTCAGGACCTATAAATACTTATACTTACCACCCAGTGTTGCTATCAATAGCCCCTGCTCAGCGTTTGCGTGGGTTACTTCTAGTGGACTTGTTTCCTCCATTGCATAAATGGCTTGATAGACTATGATGAAGGCGATGAGAATACCCAATAAAATCAAGAAAAAGGCCAGTGTTTTTCGTGACAGTTTCATCTTGTTTTGAATGTTTATTGTTCAGTTGATTAGACCATCACAATACCGGGGCTAGAAACTTGAAAAACCTTCCTTTCTCTTCAACTGTCTGTTTTCTTATTCCAGCTACCTTTTGGTTGAGGGTCTCATGGTCTACCCGATAAGACTGCTCATTTATTCTGTTGTCGTTTGAGCTCAGCTGGCTCGCGAGAAATTTCTCATGTTGCCTTACTTCTTTCTTTATTTCATGCAGCAATTCACCACTGTAGTAGGTCATGAAATTTTGAAATTGGTCAATTTTCTTTTTGTCTTCAATGTTATGAAAATGGCTCGCATACTTATCTAGTAGTTTTTGAAAAAAGGCCAGTTCAATGTTCCAAAACTCAATTTCTGAAAGCCAAGTTTTACTTTCTTGATGAAGGTCCTCAAGACCTGATTGCAATAAGTGCTCCTCTAAATGAGATTTTTCGTTTTTCATAGGGATGGATTTATGTTTTGGATAAAGCAGGGTTTGATTGCAATTGATATGAAGCAATGCGCTCATTTTTTGGGTTTCCGTTAATTTTCAGCAGGTGCAGCGCAAGAGCAGATAGTTTCCAGTCTCGATAAACGAGGTAGTTTTCTCCCCTGAAGGTGCTTCGGATATTTTCCGGAATAGATATTTCCTTAGTTTCCAAAATAGAGCACGTGCGTTTTAGCGCCTCTTGAAATTCACTGAAATTGAAGTACCCTTTGTCAAAAAGCAGGTCCGAAGCATAATAGCGCAATGTGGATTCTCTCAATTGGTTTTTGAAGGAAGCAAGCCCTATTGGCTCTTGAGGCCGACTGTAGACAATCACTGATACCTTCATAATCTTTGATTTACAATTTGTAATTAAAGTTCAAAGCTAATTCAGAAGCAACATCTTGCCGATGATGCCTGTCACGGTATAGGATGATACTCATCATTTCAAATTAAAAAGGGTATGCGTTGATTCGAGTATTAAAAAAACTAGCCATGAGAAACATTGCCATCCACACCATAGACTTTAAAGCTTTGGGCCCACTCACCGGACTTTTGGTGATGCTCTGCACGGTGGCCACTGTGATTGGTATTACCAATAATGACCTTTATTTGGATGGGGAATGGACAAATGCACAATCGCTAGGGCAAGATTGGGTAACATTGATTATCGGAATGCCTGTGCTCTTATTTTCTTCATGGAAGGTAATATTGAAACGTTCTTTGGTTTGGGAATTAGTGCTTGCAGGTGTGCTTTTCTATCTAGTCTATATTTATACCTTCTTTGTATTTGAGGCTAGTTTTACGGGGCTGTATTTTATTCATCTTCCAATATTTTCTATTTCTCTGCTATGTCTATTCGTAGTCTTTCACCACCTATTGAATGCCAAGAATGACTACGCCTACAGGCACAGGCTGACGCTCTCTTCGATCATTGCCTATTTCCTGTTGATTTCGGCTTTTTTATCCTGGCTATGGCTAGAGGATTTAGTGAAACACCTCACCCTTATAGATTATTTTTCTGAAACTCCTGATGGTGAACCTCCTATAGTAATGTATACCCTAGACCTTGGCATTAGAGTGCCTATGATGGTTATAGCTTCGATATTATTATATAAGAATCACACTTTAGGATTAATCATGGTAGGCGTAATGTTAGTCATGAGTTTATTAATGAGTTGTGCATTTATGGGCATGGCAGTAAGCATCTACCTAAAGGGGCTTGATCCAGATAGTATAGTAATTGTGCTTTGGGGTCTTATCGCCTTAGGCGGTCTTTTGCTGTCGATTGTTTATCTCAATAGACTGGAAATTTATCCCAAACCAATTATCCAAAAAGAATAATGAGATGTCAATTGTCACCCTTACCATAAATCCTGCGCTGGATAAAAGCACAACGGTAGCCCGAGTAATTCCTGAACAAAAGTTACGCTGTAACAGCCCTAAATATGATCCGGGTGGCGGAGGTATCAATGTGGCAAGAGTTATTAAACGCTTGGGAGGAGACCCAACTGCGATATTTCAATCCGCGGGTCCCGCTGGCACTATGGTTGAAAAGTTACTGGACAAAGAAGGCGTCAGTGCTATTCCATTTGCTACGGAGTCATGGACCCGCGAAAACCTTGTGGTCATAGATGAATCTACCAACCAGCAATATCGTTTTGGAATGCCAGGGCCTACCTATACCACCAGTGAGCAAAACAGGGTCTTCGAAATTCTGAAAAAGCTCACTATGTTACCAGAATACCTCGTAATCAGTGGAAGCAACGCACCAGGCTTGCCAGATAATATTTATAGCAAAATATGCACTTGGGCTTCCAAAAATGGCATTAAGGTAGCCTTAGATACTTCCGGTCAGCCCCTACAGCTTGCAGTAGAAAAAGGAGTGTTTCTGGTAAAACCAAATCTAAAAGAACTAAGCGAATTGGCGGGTTTAGAAATGTTAAAAGGACATGAGCAAGTGGAAATTGCTAAGGGTCTTGTTGAAAAGGGTCAAGCAGAAATTATTATAGTGTCCTTAGGGCCTCGTGGTGCTATGATGGTAAGTCGAAAAGAAATCAACTATGTTACTCCACCAACAGTGGTGAACAAAAGTACCGTAGGTGCAGGAGATAGTATGGTAGCAGGAATGATTTGGGCATTTTCCAAAGGCTTCAGTGAGAAGAATGCATTGCGCTACGGTGTCGCCTGTGGGACAGCCGCTACAATGAATGAAGGGACTGAATTATGCCTTCAAAGCCATGTAGAAGATTTGTTCAGGTGGCTGAAAAAACAACCCTATCATCAATAATATGCTCTATTATTATCCTTAGGCTACGATTAGTGCATGTAATGTTTATGACAAACGCTGCATTTTAAAGAGATAAAAAGCACCTCTCCCTTAGTGAGGTTTATTCCTTTTTAGCAGGTTCTTCCATTGTAACGTCGCCTGCTTAATGGCAAGGAACTCTAGAATATTCTCCAAGTTAATCACCCCAATAATTGCTCCTTTATCAGACACTGGAAGTAGTGCATTTTTTCTCAATAGAGGATTGGCATAAAGTTCCTTTAATGGTGTTTCGATAGGTATAGTTTGAGTAATTACCGTCATAATTTCGGATAGTCTAGTACTGTAATGATCGCTATTGGTGAGCGACTTTATGATCTGATCCTTGCTGACATAGCCAATGATGTCCTTATCACCCGCAGTGACCGCAAAATTGACCGATTGCCCGTCCAGTACTACTTCCGAAGCTTCTGCAATGGGAATGTCATGGTCTAATGAGGCATAGTCATGCATGACAATTTCACCTACTGTATGGCCTTCCAATAATGCCTTGGCCTTTACTATGGATGTTTCCGAGGAAGCCGATAGGATAATAAACACTCCGATTAAAATAAGGAAGGGGTTATAATAAAAGCCAGCAAAGATGAAGACTACTGCTAATACAATGCCAAGGGCAGCGGCAATCGCAGTAGCCCTTTCCCTTGCTAAAAACATCGCCAATAGCGCCCTGAAAATTCTACCGCCATCCATTGGAAAGGCGGGTATCAGGTTAAAAAGGCCTAGAGACAGGTTGATCATCCACAAGAGCATAAGGAAATTGGTCGCATTGATGGTAGTAAAGTCCAAGGCCAGTACGCTTTCGGTGCTGGGCTGGGTGATGACATATAGGATCCCTGCAATGAAAAAATTAACCATTGGCCCTGCAATGGCTACCAAAAATTCCTGTCTAGGGTTTTCGGGTAGTTTTTCAAAACGGGCCACACCACCGATAGGTAATAATATGATGTCTTTGGTTTTGAAGCCGAACCTCCTCCCTGTCAGCGCATGACCAAATTCATGAAGCACAACACAAAGAAAAATGGTGAGTATAAAAAGCACATGCCAACCGATGGCTTCCGTGCTATCGCCCGCTGAAATCCCGGCGAAAATGATGTAGACAATCAGGATCAAAAAGGTCCAGTGGACAAACACTTTCACTTTGGCAAATTGACCTAGGTACAAGGAACTTTTCATCTTCAAGAATTTATAACCAAGAACCAGAAGATTTGAGTCAATGGAAATGATTGAAATCATACACAAAACTGATTTTCAAGCGAACCCTAGCGAATGATCAAAAAGAAAAATAACCATGAAAATCATTCTGACCATTGATGGGTATCATTAGAGTAAAATAAAAGCCTCGTTAGTTTTGTAATAGCAGTCATACCTTAAACAGGTTGTCCATGAAAAAATTAGCCCCAGTTTTGCTCTTGCTCTTGACATTGCTTAGTTGTATCCCAAAACTGTATGTCAGCTCAGATTTTGATAAGACAATTGACTTCTATACATATAAAACCTTTGCTTGGGCGAAGAAGCAGGAAATTCCTAGCAAAGTGAATCCTATATCCGATAACGAATTGAACAGAAAAAGGATAAAAGAAGCCATTGAAATGGAATTAGTGGCTTTGGGCTTAAACAGGTTCGATTGGGCGCCTGAATTATTGATAGATTTTCACTTGACCATTAATCAAGGATTGGATTATGTCGTTCATGATTCCAACCCTTCCAATTTTAGATATTGGGCAGACAATGACGTTTCTTCCTATACCTACAAAAAAGGTGCACTCATTATTCACATGGTCGATGCAAAAAAAGGATACCTTGTATGGCAAGGTGCAGGGAGTAGCCTCCTGTCTGATGTTCCTCCAAAAAACGTGGAAGAAAAAATACACAAAGCAGTGAAAGCAATTTTAGCACAGTATCAGATGGTTAAAAAATGACAATGATATTAAATCAACTAAGCCCTCAATATGCTTTCCCTAGATTAAGGTATCGCCATAAACGACTAGGTCGAGGCATCAGAATTATCGACAAGATTCATGGTCAACTGTACCAGGAAGGAGAAAAAGTCAATCAAATTTATTTTTTAATTGAAGGGAGAGTAGCGCTTTATAAAAAGAATTCAGAGGGCTATTCCATTGAACTAGCCCCAGTGGCCTGTGGAGAGTTTATCGGCATACAAAACATTAAAAACCTTGAGGAATCCAGTCATTCTGCCAAAGTGTGCCGCCCTTCTCGCTTGCTGCTTATTCCAACGGTTCAACTACCCTATTTTATTAAGCGATGGCCAGCCTTCAAAAAACACATTATTGGCCAATTAATTGACCACCTTGATGTTTTAATTTCTTGTTAATTCATTGATAGTCATTTTTTTGTTATTCATCCCAATTCTTAAGACTACAATTACTTTCTTTCGATAGTTAAAATAAATATATTGATTATTGCTTTTAATCAATCTCTATATGTCTTTAGATTCTTTACAGGATGATTCTATTTTTTCTCTGATTTTCCAGAACTCCGTGGAAGGCATTCTGGTTACGGATAGTCATGGCAAAATAATCAGAGCAAACCCTAGCTGCCTTAAAACCTTTGGATATGAGATGGCTGAGGTGCTCAACCAACCAGTTGAAAACTTTGTGCCATCCAAACTTAAAAAAGAAGACGCCCAGCAAAGAAAGACATCTGCAAAAGCTCCTCTACCAAGTCGCATGGCCTCCGAACTCGAGATTTATGGGCTGCACAAATCAGGGAAAAAAATACCGCTTCAAATCAGTCTGAGTTATATTGAATCAGACATCGGCTTACTGATCGTTTGCTTTATTGTTGATGTTTCTAAACGAAAAAGACTTGAAGTTGAACTGAGAAAGGAGCGTCAATTAATTCAGCAGTACCTTGAGGTGACCAACTCCATATTCCTTGTTTTAGATAAGAAGGGGCAAATTGCTATGATCAATAAGGCTGGTAGCGAACTGCTAGGAGTACCTGAGGATAAATTGAGGGGTGAGAATTGGTTTGATAAATTCATTCCATTGACTGAGAGTGAGCCCGTTCGAGAAATTTTTCGCCAGATGATGAAAAATGAAGCTACAATCAGCCTATCCTCTGAAAATCTAGTGATAGGAAAAAATGGAGCCTTACGCCTTGTCGAGTGGCACAATACCCTGTTGAAAGATAAGTCTGGACGGCCAGAAGCGACACTGAGTAGTGGTGTGGATATTACTGAGAAGCGAGCTTTGGAAATAGAGAGAACCGAAGCGCTGGTGATTGGTCAGGAAAATGAAAGAAGAAGACTTGCTCAGGAGTTGCATGATGGGCTGGGTCAGTCCATTTCAGCCATCGGTCTAAACCTAAACGCCTTAGAACCAGAGCTGAAGCACTTCAACGATAAGTTCAAGAAAATTTATGATGAGGTAAGGGAAAAGCTGAATCAGACTATTGATGAAGTGAGAACCATTTCACGTAATCTTACACCTCAGATTCTTGAAGATTTTGGTTTGGCCAGGGCACTTGAACATCTCTGCGAAACGATCGATAAATCGACAGTGGTGGAATTAAATCTTAACCTTCATGGCGATCTGCGACAGCTAGATAAAAAAGTAGCCTTGGGGCTTTATCGTATTATTCAGGAGCTGGTCAATAACGCATTAAAGCACGCCAACTCAGGTAGTATTGATATACACGTGACCAGGGCCAAGACTGAATTGATTGGGATAGTGGAGGATGACGGATGTGGATTTGATGTAAACGCGAAGTCGGATGGATTGGGTTTGAGTAATGTGCAGTCTAGAGCGCTGTTACTTAAAGGAGAAATACACATTGATTCATGTAAAAAAAGCGGTACCTCGGTTTCTATTAATATACCACTATGAAGAAAATCAGGATTTTGTTAGTCGATGATCACGCTTTAATTAGAGTGGGTATCAAAAATTCACTAATGAATCATGAACACCTTGATGTGGCAGCAGAAGCGGTGAACGGAAAGGAAGCTATTGATCACTTGGCCAACGCAACTTTCGATCTTGTAGTTATGGACATCAGTATGCCCGAAATGAGTGGCACTGAAGCCACCGGTATTATTACTAAACAATACCCTG